>Ga0209123_1001141_pt1 | contig 27927 bp, 26 predicted proteins | sample BarGraIncu00431A_FD_184500 | JGI IMG/M metagenome (GOLD analysis project Ga0209123, IMG submission 184500) | Arctic peat soil microbial communities from Barrow, Alaska, USA - Barrow Graham LP Incubations 004-31A (SPAdes) (version 2) | ecosystem: Environmental > Terrestrial > Soil > Wetlands >...
GACTTTCTACAGATGATGTAGGTATTATATCTAATGTTCGTAAAAACAAAGGGCCACGCCCTGTCGTGCGCGTGTTCTTTAATAAATTTAACAAACCATATTCCCATCCCAAGGAGGTTGACTTGGGTAAAGAACGAACAATTTTTATAAAAGAACTTCTCTAATATCAGTCAGTCATAATAAGTGAGAGATACTTACATTGATGGCTATTCGAGGGGACAAAAGGCAAGGGTGAGACCACTAAAGAGATCAAAGTATAGCAAAAGCACTCCATATAATGATAGTATCGATCTTGAGGGGGAAATGCCAACGTCCTAATTTGAGCGATCTAAGGGAATTGACTGAGTGGGTTAACCAAGGATTGATTGAGAGTGAAATTGTTGGAGTGTATAGCATTGTAAGGAGTCGTTTGTAATGGACGGCGTTTTTAGTTGTCTAGAAAGGGTCTATCAAACTTGACTTCCTTCCTTAAATAAGTGATGAAGGAAAAAATTCATGCACGGGTACAGTCATTGAGGATGATGTAATAAGCAGGATGAATATACGGAATAAGACAGTAATCGAGGAGGTTATGAAAAATGGCACGAAACATTACCGTTATACCAGCAAGGGCTAATAATATGAACCTAGCCGAAAATCCAGTGCTGAAAAAAGTAGCAGCGTATTGTAGGGTTTCAACCGATCTTGCGGAGCAGGCATCAAGTTATGAGGCGCAAGTTCAATATTATACTTCCTATATAAATGGGCACACAGATTACAATTTTGCTGGAATTTATGCTGATGAAGGGATCAGCGGTACGAGCACCAAGAAGCGAGATCAGTTTAATCTGATGGCACAGAGCTTGTAGAGGTAAGGATGGTTGGCATACAAAAGCCGTCTGAACTGTAAATAATATGGGCTTTATTTTTAATCTCGGACATCAGAGTTACTTAATAGTTGTAACTCACAAGTAGGTGTAATTTGGTTTTATATCCGTATTTTTACCTTTGACAGATAAACGCAGAAAATGTAGAATTAATTGAATGTCTATCTAGGGGAAACCATATTGAAATATAGGGACTCAAAGCTATGGGTATGTTGGCGAAATTACGCATATGATTGCTAGGTGCTTATTTTTACTGAAGAGCAGGAGGCACCTGCTCTTTTATTATGAACAGTATCTAGTAGTATAAATAATTGTGATAATAAAGAGGGTATGAAGATGACAATAGTTAAACGATATTTAATAGTTTTTGTCATATTGTTAGCATGCGGTGTATCGCTGTTGCTTTTATATCCTAAAACCGAGGTGGGAGCAACAATTCTTGGCAGAGGTGTAGTTGTTTCTCAGAAAGAAGCATTATCAGAAACATCTACGGAGGCTATAATAAATAATAATAAGGTTGAAAAAAGCGATATAAAGCCAAGGATTGATAAAAGTTTGCCGGAATTGATATTGGTCAATAAGACTGTCCGTTTGGGTGCCAATTACACTCCAGAGCATTTGATTGCTGTACGAGGTGTACTTTTGCAGGAAGTGGCGGCGACAGCGTTGATAAAGATGTTAAGTGCTATGGAGAAGGAAGGGATACATGGAATAGTGCCTTATAGCGGCTATCGCTCTTATAATACTCAAGAGGTCGTATATAGTAACAAAATAGACAGTCTTCGTTCCCAATACAAAGAGAAGGCTGAAGAGGAAGCACAAAGTCTGGTGGCTCCGCCGGGCGCCAGTGAACATCAGACCGGTTTGAGCGTAGACTTTACCTTGGAAAAATTTCTTGGTGCTAAATATGTGTTGAATTATGACTTTGCCAATACCGAACAAGGACGGTGGCTACGGAAAAATTCCTGGCGGTACGGGTTTATTCTACGTTATGATGAAAGTAAAGAAGATGCGACTAATATTGCCTACGAACCTTGGCATTATCGCTATGTGGGATTAGAACACGCCAAGGCGATATATGAAGGTAAGTTTTGTCTGGAAGAATATCTTAATATGTAGTGGTCATATGCAGACACACCAATAAGGCTAATCCGCGAGATCGGCACAGGAGTGGGCCTTAGTAGTTCAACTATTCATAGTCATTTAATTAAGTTGGAAGAGCAAGGATACATTGTGCGTAGACCTAATTGTCCCAGGTGTCTGATAATTTCCATCCTACGATATAACGACTGTACCAATCGATGATGGCAGTGAGATACATATGGCATCTTGGTATGCCAGTAGTCGAGCTTGTTCTTGATCTTATTTTCGCGATCATGGTCTTGTTCTGCAGGTGCATAGTAAATACTGGTCCTGTTGACCTTAAGCAACTCGCACTGCCTGGTAACTGACAATTTATCGTTTTTTGAAACCAGACTGAGTCTCCCAGTTTCGTAATTGATTGGGACTTAGCTCATGCTCGGCTGCAAGTTCTCCAAGCTGTTTTTCTTCTCTGAGAATCTCCAATACAATTTTGGTCTTGAATTCAGCTGTAAATTGTCTTCTAACCATTTTATGTGAACCCTCTTTCGCGACTGTTTCCTGTCTTTTATTGTATCAGGCTCACTTAGAATTCCGAAATTTCTGTCTGGATACATGGGGACATTATAATTTTAGAATAGACTTAAGATAAGGTGAAAATTCGACATATTTTGCATATATGTTGGGCTATAATGGTTGATATGTGTAGAAAATAAAAAGTATTTGTCGTCAATCGTAAGGAGGATAGCTGAAGATCAATTCGGAACCTATAACGTATCACCAAAGTTATTTGAGGTTGAAATTATAAATAGGATTATGAGTATTGCAGATTGATATTCAAGTGAAAGTACGGAGATCTTTGACTTCGCGAATTCTTTGCACCAAAATTTGATTATGACTCAATATGAAAGATACCCCAAAAAAAATAGTGTAGCCAAGGATTTAGATTTAAGTACAGTAAGATTGGCAGAGGTTATTGATATTAATTTCTTATAACAATGCCAGGATGATCTTTCTAAAAGCATTGGAGTGGCAAGTGTGACTATTGATTCTAAGGGTAATCCTATTGCAAATTCAAGTAGTTATACCCGATTCTGTATGGATTATACACATTCAACTGAATGCGGTGATAGGCGTTATGTAGAATTCTATCGTAAAGGTGGCGAAGAAGCTGCCCGGACTGCAAACTTTTAAATTCAAGTTTGTGGTAAGAATATAACATGGACTTATTGTTTATAACAGAACAAAAAAATATACAGCTGGAGGAAAACCATGAAAAAACGCATTATTATGATACTCTTAATTGTTAGTTGCCTACCTCTAATGCTCTCTTCATTTTATTACTATAATATAATTAGCGATCGAACGATGATCGAACATAATGAAAAAAATATGAAGATGTTGTCTGAGGTGCACAATGATGTTAGCCATTACTTAGATACGCATTTTGTTGTATTAAAATTACTTGCCCAAAATCCAAGTATTATTAGTCTAGATCCTAATGGCAAATCATACTTAGTTGAGGCTAGAAAACTTTATCCAAAGTTAGAGCTAGTTGTGGATGATACAATGGGAAACCAGCGTTTTCGTGACGATAATCAAAAGCTTGGGAATGCGGCTCAACGACAATTTTTCCAAGACGCGATAAAAGGTAAAGAAGTGATATCTGATGTTATCATTAGTATGTCCGATGGAAAACCAATAGTGGTATTGGCTGTACCTCTTAAAAATCAGGAAGTGATTTCTGGCGTAATGCAAGGAGCGCTACCTCTGTCTATATTGGATGAATTTCTGCGAGAACGGGTAGGGAGCCAGTCTGTAGCTTATATCGTTGATCGTTCAGGAAAAATCTTATCCCATACTGATTCTAATATTGCAGCCGAGCATAAAGATGTAAGCCAGGAGCGGTACATAAAAGAGGCATTGGCAGGTAAAAATGGTACTACAACCATTACAGATGACCACGGCAATAGTAAATTTGTTTACTACACTTATGATGAGAAGACTGGTTGGCTTATTTGTTCTGAAGTCGCCACGGATGTAGTAATGGCACCCGTGAGAACGTTACAGCAGAAATCTGCGACAGTTCTTGCTCTACTGATCTTTATCATAGGCGCTTTAGGCTACTATATATCCAATAAAATTGTCCAACCTATAAAATTAGTATGTAATCACGCTACAGAAATTGCAAACGGCAACTTTGCAATTGATAACATTCATATAACAACCCAAGATGAAATGGGTGATCTTGCTAGCAGTTTTAACGCGATGGTAAAGGACCTGAAAAAACTGGTATCTAGTATTTCTCAATCGGCTGAGCAACTTGCGGCATCTTCGGAGGAACTGACTGCTAGTGCGGAACAATCCTCTCAGGTTACCAATCAGATTGCTCTTGCTATTCAGGAAGTGGCAGAGGGTTCGGAAAATCAAGTAACTGCTGTTAGGGAGGCTTCTGTAGTCATAGATCAAATGTCAACAGGCATTCAAGAAGTGGCTTTAAATGCTAATGCTGCATCTGCAATATCTGCAAGAACATCGGCAGCGGCTGAAGATGGTTCAAAGTCAATTGCGACAGCCATCTCACAGATGGTGAGTATTGAAAGGTCGGTCAGCAATTCAGTAAATGTAGTGGCGCAACTGGGGGACCGGTCTAAGGAGATTGGACAAATTGTAGATGTTATCTCAGGCATTGCAGGCCAGACTAATCTCCTTGCCTTAAATGCGGCTATCGAGGCAGCCCGTGCAGGTGAGCAAGGACGAGGTTTTGCTGTAGTGGCTGAGGAGGTACGTAAACTTGCCGAACAATCCCAGGGGGCAGCGAAGAAAATTGCCAATCTTATTGGTGAAATACAAAATGACATAGGTCGGGCTGTTAATGTAATGAATGAAGGCACGGAAGAGGTTAAAATTGGAACGAAAGTTGTAAGTCGTACCGGAGAGACCTTTAATAATATAACGACACTTGTTAACGAGGTATCTAACCAAGTGAAAGAAATCTCTGTGGCAATTGAGCGGTTGGCAAGTGGAAGTAAGCAGATTGTGTCCTCTGTGGAGGTTATTCATAAGATTAGTAAAGAAACAGCAGGACAAACCCATACAGTAGCGGCATCTACCGAAGAACAGTCGGCATCCGTGGAAGAAATAGGGGCTGCAAGTCGGAGTCTTGCGACAATGGCACAAGATTTGCAAAGCGCTATTCAAAGGTTTAAAATCTAAATAGGGGTGCCGAAACTTTAATTTGTTCGTGTGTTAGTATCACCTTACGATCACAACACATGTGGAGTCAGTGGCACTGAGCGAACGCAAATAGCCAGTATTAGCAGGCTGTCGCAGGTTTTTGCTGATTTTAAAAGTGTGTAAAGTTTTCATAAAAAATTTTTATGTTTTAATTTTATCTCAACTTTCAAGTTTGTGATAAAATTATAATATTGATCTATTTTTTACATTAGAACCGTTCTAAATACTGTAGCGAAGTAAGAAGTTTAGGGCGAATTTACAGGAGGTTTCCTTTATGTTAAATCAAAATATTTTGGCGCTCGGGAAGAAACGCTCGACAATTCGTGAAATCTTTGAATTTGGTAACCAGCGTGCAAAGATTGTTGGTCGGGAAAATGTCTTTGATTTTTCGATTGGCAATCCCAATGTGCCTGCACCGGATTCAGTACAACAGGCAATTTGTGACATAATTAATACCCAGAATCCGGCATCCGTCCACGGCTATACTTCAGCGCAGGGTAATGAAGAAAGTCGTACAGCAATTGCGGAGTCTTTAAATGCACGTTTTGGAACCGATTATTCGGCAAAGAATCTTTATCTTACTGCTGGTGCCGCCGCATCTATTTCGATCTGTTTTAAAGCACTAACAGCTTCGCCAAAGGACGAGTTCATTGTTTTCGCCCCCTATTTTCCAGAGTATCAGGTGTTTATCGAGCACGGAGCTGGTGCAAAGTGTGTATTGGTCCCCGCGCGGGTACAGGACTTTCAGATTAACTTCGAAGAATTGGAGAGAAAGTTAAGTCCCCATACGAAGGGGGTTGTGATTAATTCACCTAATAATCCATCCGGCATAGTTTATTCAGATGAAACCATCAGCCAACTGTCTGCACTTCTCAACACAAAGACGGAGGAATATGGTCATTCGATTTATCTGATTTCTGATGAGCCTTACCGAGAAATCATTTATGGTGGAATAGAGATTCCGTTTATTGCGCCAAAGTACAAGAATACATTGGTTTGTTATTCTTATTCTAAGTCTTTATCTCTTCCAGGTGAACGCATTGGTTATGTTCTGGTGCCTAACACGGTAGATAATTTTGAAGACGTATATGCTGCTGTGTGTGGTGCTGGGCGAGTGCTGGGCTATGTTTGTGCACCAGCGTTGTTTCAGCAGGTTATTGCTCGGTGTGCAACGGATACGGCAGATCTTTCTGTTTACGAAGAAAATCGTAAACTTCTGCTTGAAGGTTTGACTTCTATGGGTTACAACTGCATAAAACCAGAAGGTGCATTTTATCTGTTCCCGCAGACGCTAGAAGCAGATGATTATGCATTTTGCGAACGCGCCAAAAAGTATGACCTATTGCTTGTGCCTGGTACAGATTTCGGAGTTCCAGGACATATGCGTATTTCATACTGTGTACAAACCGAAACTGTTCAACGAGCTCTGCCTTTGTTTAAAAAATTAGCAAAAGAGTATGGACTATGAAGCAGATCAAAACAATTGCGCTAATCGGTTTGGGTGCTATGGGGTGTGCACTAGCTCCCGGTCTGCAAAAGGCGGTTGGAGTCAAAATTTTCCGCGTGATTCGTGTATTTGTGCAATACCCCGTAAAATATGGAGATTATACATGTCACAGTGGGTATGTAGTGCGGGGGAACACATGAGACCTTCAATGTGTCCTTTCTGAAGTTGAATTTTGAAATAATATTGTAGGTGTGCTTGCTTGATATTCTGGTGGAAGTGCAGAGATATTTAGCCTTATAAAAAGTCTTTTTGCAGCAGAATCTTTTAAATTATAATCCGTTGTTTTCAACGAATAAATCGAGATCCCATCGTTCTTCGATTATTGGCTTTCCACTCCACTCTTCATTTATTTTTTCTTCAGTTGGTCTGAAATTATATTTTTTGTAAAGATGACGAGCCGCGTCTAATGTGGTTATCGTCCATAAAAAAACATGCTGATAGTTTTGTTCTTTAGAAAAATTGAGGGCAGTCTCTATGAGCTTTTTCCCTATACCCCTGCCTTGATAATGATCGTTCAATATAAACCATCTTAGCTGTGCGACTGTATCACTAGCCTTCGTAATGGCAATCGAACCGGCGATTTCACCATTCACTTCAGCAACCCATAGCTCGCCGCCATCAGGATTGTATATAAATTCGGTTAACCCTTTCATGACATAATATTCAAATATCCGTCTAAATTTATATGGTTCATTATTGTAAAACTGGCCATGAAGGTAGGAAACATATCCGATATCTCCGGCTTGAAATGGGCGAATGGATATTTCGGAGGGGAAAAAATCTTTTTTTGAATAAATTGATTCGATTTTTTCCATAGATGCGACTAACATAGATGCCTCTTGTTTGGATAAGTGATGAATCATGTTAGTTAACTCACGATTTGCCCTTTCGACCATCTCCTCAAAGATTTCTTTACCATAATCGGTTAGATGAAGTGAATACTGACGTTTATCTTCGATTGATTGCTTTTTTATAAGGACTTTTTCACCCTCTAAATGCTGGATAATGCGGCTCATATAACCACGGTCAACCCCTAGATTTTCTCTAATTTCAGTTGCAATACAACCATTTCTGTAATAGAGTTCAGCTATAATCCGTGCTTCAATTAATGGAAAAGGTTGTTTATAAATTTCTTGATCGATTTTACCTAGAACATTTGAATAATACCTGTTAAATTTCCGGATTTTTTCTACATATTGAATTGATTTCATTTCATAAAGATGCTCCCTTCCTAATGCAATTGCAAACTACCAATAAAAAAATTAATAGTTGCTAATGTCAACAATATATCGTAAATAGTTGTTTTAGTCAACTATTGGCTTGCAATTTTTAATTAGGAGAGCAAAAAAAATATTAAATTAAGTCATTAATTAGGAACGTGTTGCAGGTTCGCTCAGACTTTGGTTTGGACGGATTTTTTATTGAGGAGCAGTAGCTAGTGCCTGATAAGATATGATTTATTATATATAATGTGCTTGACACTGACATATGCCGAATATTTACTTGGACTTATCAGCAACGTTCACCACGATGGCACCATCCTTTGCTGTTAAAGAATATCCTGAACGCACATTTTTCAGCTCAGATGCACCTTATTGCTCGCCGTTAACAGCAAGAACCATTATAGAGCAGATAGTAACAGACCATATGTTTTAGAACAGGTCTTGGGTGGAAATATAGCTAGACTTTTACAGATATGAAGAGTAGTATCTTTTCAAACTGTGGGTAAAAGTATGACGAGGCTTTAATGTGATCCACACCATGCAAGCCAAGCACTTTTCAAAGACGCTACTCCATCATTTAACTCATCGAGATGTTCGCTTAGCATTACCACAAGTTGCCAATGCCTGAGCTTTTCACTTAGGCTCGTGTCGCAATGTTCGCTCAGACTTCGGTTTTGGCGGATTTTTGGTGTGAGGGATAGGCGTGTAGTGTTGATTTTATTAGGGGTTAGCGGTGGGTTTTGAACGGTGTGCTAAACTTATGATTAATAAAAACAATTACAGAATTCATCTCTGAAAGTTGAGAATAACCACAAGTGATATTCTTCATCAAGAATAATTCGTTGTAATAATTCTTGAATGAATGGATCATCAATACATTGTTGATGGCTTCTGAAAATGCGAATTGCGTCTATTTCGTGTTTGATATTGCCAGTTAATTTATCATAAATACTGTCGCCATAATATACGTTTTTGGCACTCCAATATTTAAGTAATCCACTATTATTACTTTGAGGAATTGGAAGTTTACCGAGTAATTGGATTGTTTTTCCTATCATCTCTAAATGCCGCATCTCTGTAATTGCTACCTGTCGCGCAAGAATAGCGATATTGGGATGGCTATCCTGCAAAGTAATGTAATGATATATATATTGATTGATCGCGGTTAATTCGCCAGAAATGCCAGCGTAGTCTTCTAATAGCATGGCAGCCTAGTAAAGGTTCTCACCAATGACCATTGGAACAGGATAGGGATCCGACAGAAAATAGAGCTGTTTTGAATGGGATTCACTACTGCCGTGTTGATCGTTAATAAGAAGTCCCTCCTACTTTATACTATATAAAAAGATAGTATGCTAGAATAGATTGTATTATATTTTTTTGAATACATGATATTAAGGTTTAGGATCAATCTTCACATTTTCACCCTAATCTACACCATGCCAGCACGAGTATTAAAGCGAGCCTCCCAGGATGTTACCCTATCATTCGACTCATCGAGATATGAGTTCTCTTGGCATTACCATAGGGGTTACTTCCAAGAAAGTTGATAAAGAGTTATCCGATATTATGAATATTTTAGCAGTAGTGCTAAAATATTCTCTTGCAAAACAAAATAATTGTTGACATATGGTTTAAAAAGTATATTATAGATTATATTGTAACAAACTAAAACTGGCTCTAAAAAAGGGAGGTTTTATGGTTGCTTGAAAAGCAACCATAAAACCTCCCTTTTTTGTCGAAGTCTTTATTTTTAGATCTTCATTTTAAAAACAATCGTGGCCTTTCATCAGGGGTATATTATTTTCATTTAACACTCATATTGCTATTTTAGATTATCTTTTTAGATAGTCAGACAAATAGAAAGTAGAAGGAGTAACATAACGTCAGATTGTCCGAGTAACAGGAATTCATTAGGATATAAGTGAAGGAAAAGAACGTTCCTTCACTTATATATATAAATCATTGGTGTTATGAGTGAAATTAATGAAATTTTGGAGGTTGATTATGCAGAACTTATCTTTTAAATTTAAATTGTTAGCAATCATATTACCAGTGATCATTATTGGTTTGCTATCTTTGTCAGGGTTTGCCTATTGGCAATTTCACAGAGTCATTGAAGCGGAATTAACTAATTCTATGGCGCTTAGAACCAGTGAAGCCGGCGATCATATTAACACCTGGTTGACGGGGCGCCTTGGCGAAATACGTGAAACGGCTGCAAGTCCAATAATGGCCCGAGTATTGGAAATAAATCCTCAATTTGATCTTAAGCGGGAGGATGAATCCACAAAGCTGGTTGATGAACTCATGTTAGCTCGTTGGAAATTTATCAATGAAGCATATCCCAACCAATATGCGGCTCTACATGTTATTAACGCTTTAGAACCGCAGGAATGGAGTAATCCTGCTGCTTTGAGTAAATTAACAGCTCGCTATTATGACGTTAAAGCGGGATCAATAAAGACTTCTGGCTGGGCAAAAGGTGTTGCGACGGAAGCAGGGGAACGGTATTCTCGTACTAACGGTATTCCCTATGATGCTATTTATAAGCCTGCCTATTCTCAAAACTATGACAAAAATGTGGTGATGATGATTGCCTGGCGAAAAGACAATCAGGGCAAAGTAACAGGCGGTGCTGCCGCCAGCCTAATCATTGAATCAATCCAGCAAATAGCTCAGCAATTAAAATATGGAGACAAAGGGTATGGATTCCTCTTAGCACAAGACGGTACATTTGTCGTTCATCCCAATCCGGAATGGGCAATGAAAGAAAAGATATCAAATGTTGACAACGAAAGTATGCATAAACTCGGTGAGCTAGTTGCCGGAGGTAAAGCTGGTATATTCCGTTATGCTGACGGGAGTGATAAGAAAATTGTCTTTTACAATCCCATTCCAATAGCAGGATGGACGGTTGCCAATGTCGTTTCGGAAGACGAGCTTTTCGCGTCAGCGAACAAGTTGCTTACAATGATGCTACTGATTACAGTGGTTATCATCGCGATAATATCCGTAGTCATCTATTTCGCTTTCGGTCGTCTTTTTGGGCAACTCAGCAAATTTGCCGATCAGGTGGCTACCGGAGATTTAACTGGTTCCATCAAAATTGACTCGCAAGATGAAATTGGCAGGTTGGCTAGTGCCTTTAGCAAGACTGTCTCTACGTTACGCGATGTAGTGGGCAACATAACCAATGAATCTGAAAAAATAAAAGGCCTTTCTCGTGATGTAGCCGACGCTTGTCAAGATGCAGGTAAATCGACAGAGGAAGTGGCCCTGACTATGCAGGCGGTAGCTCAAGGGGCCAACGCACAGGCAACCCATGTATCTGACGCTGCTAATAAGACTAGGAAGGTAGTGGAATCCGGGAAATTAGTTGCCGACAAATGCAGTGAAATGCTCCAAGTCGCTCAGAACTCACAGAATGTAAGTTCTGTTGGTCTTCAATCCGTAAGACAGACGGTTCAGAGTATGGATGTATTTGTGCAGCATAATAACAGTAATTTGCGAGAAAGCAAATTACTGTTGGCCCAGTCTTCTGAAATCGGTAATATCATTAAAGTCATTACTGGTATTGCCGGACAGACCAATCTGTTGGCGCTGAACGCTGCCATTGAAGCAGCAAGGGCAGGCGAAGCAGGTCGAGGGTTTGCTGTTGTTGCCGATGAAGTTAGAAAACTGGCCGAACAGTCTGGCGATGCCGCCAAACAAATCGCACAGCTGATTAACGGTATTCAAGAACAGATTGCCTCCATAACTGAAAGTATGAATAAAGGCTCTCAGGAAATTACGGATAGTATGCAAATTGCCATTCAGGCTGGCACTCATTTTGATGGCATTGAAAAAGCTATCAGCGAGATTATCGCGGTTGTCGATGACGTATCTTCTGCAGCAAGCGTCATGATCCAAGAGGTGGAATACACCATGGTAGATATAGAAAATGCTGCCGCCATTACGGAGCAGACTTCTGCTTCTACGGAAGAAGTATCCGCTGCCGTAGAAGAACAGGCTGCAGGAATGATGGTAATTGTTGATTCTACTAAACAATTGGCTGCAATTTCCGATAATTTATGTAGTTTGGTGTCCGAATTTAAAGTGTCTTAGAACGATAGAAAATAGTAGCGTATTTATAGATAGTATCCAAAATTGAATTGCAATCCTAGTACTGGGACATGCATAGGTAATTCAGTATTATGGCTAATGAAAGATGACTTTCTGAGCACATGTAGATAATTTGGAGGTATTTATGAATATTAAGAATAGACTATCAGAAATTGAGTCCACCGTTCAAAGTGGATTGGATAAGGAAAAGACCTGTGACATATTAGAATTAATTCATGCGACATCTCTCTTTCCGAAGGAATTATTTGATGAATTTAAATTGTATGATGAATATTTGCCTCAAATTGAGGTCTTACCCCTCACAATGGAACAGAAATGCTTGCATCTGCTTTGGGAGATATTTGAGAAATTGCCTCTTAGCTTAATAACTAACTTTGCTGTTCCATTTCGCCGTATTCTTGCTAAAAAATTATTTAAAAAATGTGGAAAAAATTTCATCGTCATGGAGGGCGTTCGTTTTACTTTTGGTCATAATATCGAAGTAGGCGATGATGTTTTTATAAATCGTGACGTATTCCTGGATGGTAAAGGGGGGATTATTTTAGGTAATTTTGTGGCGCTAGCGGAAAATGTTGAAATTTACACCCATGGACATCTTGAATACAATCATAATAAAAGAGTCTATGCATCAGTAAGGGTGGATGATTTTGCTAAAGTTTTTTCCCATGCTATGTTATTGCCCGGTATAGTGGTAGGTGAACAAGCGGTAGTCGCTGCAAATTCGGTAGTAACAAGAAGTATTGATCCGAATGCATTTGTGGTTGGTATTCCGGCAAGACCCACTCGAGAGCGAAAAAGCCATGGTAAGATAAAACGTGAGTTGGGACATATATGGCTTCATAATTCGGCTTTTCAAGAATAAGCCCACTTCCTTCTCGATTGCCAGTTTGAATTATTATTGTTGAAAGTTTTGATTTTCTTGTGTGTAGGAGGAGTTTCTGAGAAAGCAGCCATCTTATTTGAAGGGGGCACTGCTCAGCCACCAATCGCAATACATCAAGCAATGTCAGGTGGTATGTAATTCATGTGAGCCGATGAGCTTATTTCATTAATATTTTTTCTGAAAATGGATATTTAGTTTGATAAAAGTATATTATAATATTAAATACAAAAAAAGTGCTGGAACTTTATTATTGTCAGATTAAAATCAAGTTATAATTTAGTGAGGCAATGAAGCCTTCGTGCGAAATGTACGGAGGTTTTTGTATTTATATTATTAAAATTGGAGGAGTGAAGATGAAATCAGTTTGTTATGAATTTCGATCGCCTTATGCGATGCTGGCTGAATGTCTCGAAACCGAAGACGAGGCTATCATTGAACAGGCGTGGTCATGCTTTGCTGAATTCAGCGCGGATTATATGAGCGAATAAGTATTAGAGAAGTCGATAGATTTTATCCTATCGGCTTTTCTTATGCATATTATTGATTAAATGATCCCCATTTAAATACCAGCTTATCTTAATTGGTAGGGCGGTTTTTTTATTTTGAGCCACATAATCGTCGTTAGTTACGTAATTTGAAGTATTAGGATGAGCAAATTTTTGTTTTACATCGAAAGTTAGCCAGTGGTGTGGTCGCTATCGGTTTACTTGTTACTATGCTGTTTGCAATTATAATGAACAGAATCTTCTTAAATAAAGGTGTTATGAAAAAAATAGCAAATATAGTAAGTTATTGTATTTAGTTGGAGGGTATATATGAAATTCTTACGAATATTTCATAAAAAAAATATTGTAGCAGAACAGACCGCGCAACTACAGCTAAAAGAAAGTAACGGGTTTAAGGCGCTACGATCCTTGTCCAGCTATTCGTTGCTTATTATCTTGATAGGGATCTTACTAATTGGAGGCTGCTGGTTGCTTACCTGGCAACAGATCAACTATGATTACGACAGGACGATTCAAGAAACTTCTCTGGAAACTATGAATTTGAGCATAGCCTTTGAAGAACACGTACGCAGAATTATTGCAGACGCGGATAAGGACTTGCTCAACTTAAAAGAGGCCTACGAACAGGACGGTATCTCTAGTCCAGGATTTTCCGCCTATGCCCACAATGCAGAGAAAGACCCAGCTAGAGATAGAATAGCAGTCTACAATGAGCGGGGAGATGTAATCGTATCTTTCATTCGGGCGAGCATTGGATTAAACAGCTCAGATAGAGATTACTTTCAGGTGCACAAATCATCTACTAGCCAGGAACTAGATATCGGCAGAACGATCTTAGGTAGGGCTATATCCAAACAAATTATCCCATTGACTCGCCGCATCAACAAGCCAGATGGATCTTTCGGTGGTATTGTCTATATAGGTCTAAAAGTCGACTATTTTCTTTCTTTTTATCAAAAGATTGAACTTGGACAGCAACGGTTAATTTCCTTGACTGGTAGGGATGGATTCAATCGAGCCCGGCGAAGTGGCGATAATTTTGAGAGTGGCCAGGATCATAGAAATAGTGAAATGTGGAGAAGAATTCAAGCAAAATCTTCTTTTGCTTCATACTTATCAACTAATATCTATGATGGAGTTGCACGTGTAACGAGTTATCGCGCTATGGCGGAGTACCCTCTGATAGTATCAGTGGGGAAATCGGCCCAAGTGGCCCTAGCCAGTTATGAGCAGCGTAAGCAAAACTATATCCTTGGATCGACACTAGTCAGCTTATTGATCGTGGCTATTTGTGGATTCTTGATTGATCGGATGAGACAAGTCATTGGCGAAAGTGACAAACGTTATGAGTCGTTGGTGACAGCGATGCCCGACGGATTTGCCTATTGTAAAATGATTTATGAGAACGATGAACCTGAAGATCTTATTTATCTTGCTACCAATGATGCCTTTACAAAATTGACCGGATTAGAGAATGCTGTGGGAAAAAGAATAACCGAGCTGATTCCGGGGATCAAAGAGTCAAACCCTGAATTACTGAAAATTTACGGCAGGGTTGCGAAATCAGGTCAGTCCGAGCGCTTTGAAAACTATTATGAACCACTGAAAGCTTGGCTGTTGATTGCTGTTTCCAGTCATGGAGATGGAAATTTCATGGTGATATTTGATAATATCACTGAACGTAAATTGATGGAAGAGGAACTGAAAAAACATAGAGAAAATCTACAGGTACTTGTCGCAGAACAGGTGCGAGACATAAATAAAATAAATAGTGAAATGGCTGTCATCCTCGATAGCATCAGCTATCCCTTCTACGTCTTGGACAAGGAATGGCGATTTACTTATATTAATAAAGAGGCAATGCAGATGAATATCAGAATGGAAAAAATGCATGTCGGGCAAAATATATGGGAGCTATACCCTGAACTGATCGGGGGGGAACTATATCAGAAATGCCATGAAACGTGCGCGACTAAAACACCTATACATACAATATACAAAAGTATATTTCATGAAAAAAATTATGAAATCCATTTACATCCATATCCTGATGGGTTATTTGTCTATTTTCGAGATGTGACAGAACAAAAGAGGTATGAGGCGGAAATGTCAAGGCTGGACCGACTCAATATTATTGGCGAAATGGCGGCTAGTATCGGCCACGAAGTCCGTAATCCTATGACCACAGTGCGGGGTTATTTGCAGTGGTTTGGTCAAAAGGCTGCTTTCGTAGATTATCGTGAGCAACTTACGGTAATGATTGAGGAGCTGGACCGTGCAAATACCATTATCACCGAGTTTTTGTCTCTGGCTAAAGATAAGAATATTAACCTAGAGTCGACCAATCTCAATATAATAATCCAAGGCATTTGGCCGTTATTGCAAGCCGATGCCTTCCGGCGGGGGAATACTATTGAACTGGCGCTTGGGGATACTCCAAAAGTATTTGCGGACGATAATGAGATTCGCCAATGTATTTTGAATTTGGTTGCTAACGGGCTAGATGCTATGCCAGAGGGCGGTAAGTTGACCATTAGCACTGTCAAATCAGAAAGTCAGGTAATAATGACGGTGCGAGATAGCGGGTCGGGAATACCACTCGAGATCATAGAGAAATTATGGGTACCATTCTTTACGACCAAGGAGCATGGTACTGGCCTTGGATTGTCTGTATGTTATCAAATTGCTCAGCGACATGGAGCAACCATTGAGGTGGAAACAAGTCCGAAAGGAACGGCATTTCACTTCATTTTCAGCCAGAAGAAAAAGGACAGTGAGTAATGTAAAGACAATTGAACTTGTCGTTATTTTAGGATTAGTCCTGTTGTCTCTTAACTTATTTATTTTTCCACCTAGATCATATACACTTGAAAGGTAATGTAGTAAACTTCTTAAATATTCCTTGCTCAATTATAATCTCTCTTTCCAATATGTCATTATAGGGAGATAGTATAAAAAGATTGGTAATATTTTACGATATCATTTCCACAATACTCGGACTTTGCCTGTTTGGATTATTCTGTGTGGAAGTGTTGATTTTATTGTGTGTATGATAATTTTCTGAGAAAGCAGGCTAAACTTCTGAGGGTGTGGTAAGATTATAGAATCGATTTATTTTTTGCACCAGCCCCTCTTGACGCTCCAAAAACCGATTGATGCCTAGGAAATCCAAGCAATAATCAATGAATATTTAGCTAAAAAGTAATTTTAAGAAGGCATAAAATAAACTTAAAAAGAGGTATACCATGGGGAATTTTAAACTAGCGCTTATCGGCTGCGGTTATCTTAATGAAATCGTAGCTAATGCATTGAAGGACGGCTACCTGCCGGAATATCAACTCGTTGCTGTGCTGGGAAGAGACTATGGTCGTGCGCAAGCATTCGCTGAACTCCACGGCTGCAAGGCCTGTGCCGATATTGATGAACTTATGGCGATGAAGCCGGATTTTACGGCTGAAGCTGCATCAGTAAAAACCGTACAGGACTATAGCGAAACAATATTGAAAGGCGGCTCAAATTTCGTTGTGCTGTCAATTGGCGCCTTTGCCGACGGTGGATTTTATGAACGAATAAAAAATACCGCCGCTCAGAACAAGCGCCGCGTATACATCGCCAGCGGTGCCGTAGGTGGATTTGATGTTCTGCGTACAGCCGCGCTGATGAGCCCAATTACAGCTTCCATCGGCTCACAGAAAGCACCGGATTCGCTCAAAAATACACCGCTTTTCACTGATGAATTAATGGACATTACAGCACCGCAGCAAGTCTTCTGCGGCACAACCAAGGAAGCAATAGCCATTCTGCCAACCAAGGTAAATGTGGCAATAGCTACCGCCCTTGCCAGCGCCGGTCCAGAAAATACAACCATGAATATCAAAGCCGTGCCGGGCTTCAAAGGCGATGAATACAATATTCAAATACAAGGTGAAGAAGTGCGCATCGAACTCAACATCTATTCTCGTACTAGCGCAATTGCCGCTTGGAGCGTAATAGAAGTTTTGCAAAATGCCGTAGCACCGATTGTATTTTAGGAGGTATCATGCAATGTTTAAAAAATTAGTTGTAATAGAACCGGTGAACCTAATTCCGTCAGCCCAGCAGAAACTCCACGATTAGGGGGAAATAGGGGTGGTGCCGGTTCGATCCCGTTATTCTCTACCAAATATTCAGAGACGATAGCTGTGAGGTTCCACCTGTTCTCATACCGAACACAGTAGTTAAGCTCACATACGCCGAAAGTACTTGGTTGGAAACGACCTGGGAGAATAGATCGTTGCTGATTTTAGTATTATTCCTGTATAGCTCAGTTAGTAGAGCAGCGCCTTGCCAAGGCGAGGGCCCTAGGTTCGAATCTCTTTTCCACTCCATTTTTAGATTATTAGATTAGATGAAAAAGGTTCTGCATTATGACAGCGCAGGAGAACAAAATAGAGCACTGCTAATATTATCGTACGGTAATGCTAGTAGTGCTTTATTGCTATATTGGGCGGGGGAGCAGTCTGAAGAGAAGATCCACAAGCGAATTGTATATTGACAAACAATTCATTCAGCATTGAATATTTATAATCTATAAAATTGCGTTTTTTAATAGAATACACTTTTAAATTTACAATGATTGTAAAAAGAGATATATTTATATCAACACTATTAACTGGTAAAAATCAAAGGAGTGATAATCATGAAACTATTAAAAACAATTGGAACATTTATTGTAGAGGAATTATCGAGACAGGGTCAACTTATGGCGAAAACTGGATTCTACGATTGAAATTAGTATGGAGAAACTAGTAAAAAATTAAGGAGTTGATAAACATGAAACTGTTAAAAACAATTGGAACATTTATCGTAGATGAACTAACAAGACAGGGAGATCTTATGGTGAAAACTGGATTCCATGATTAAAATCAGTATGGCGAAACTAGTAAAAAATTAAGGAGTGATCATCATGAAACTGTTAAAGAAATTAGGCTTATTTATCGTAAAGAAAATAGAAGAGCAGGGAGAATTTATAAATAAATCAGGGTTCCATGATTAAGATGAGAATCCTCATATATTGTAATAAAGTTTAAACCATGTCTAGGAAAAGTATTCCTACGGCATGGTCTATTTTTTTTTGCCCCCAAATAGTTAACCGCCTGCCTTAATGATGACAAAAGCAGATATTAACCGATCACCTTCAAGAAAATTCACTCCTATATATGCTTATAATTAACAATCCAAAACCCTTGAAATGAGCCTCAAATAGGGGGGGCGTGGTATTTTAAGGGGTGGCGAACATCCAAATTATTCGTGTATTAGTATCACTTGAATGGAGCTAAAATTATCCGAGGCCCCAAGATGGTACCTACTGGTAGTAATATGACTGTCACATATTCCGATGGTTCAATAATTGAGTATGTGCAACATAACAATTGAGAATAAATATCAATAAGAAGGGTCTTAATAGAGGCGCTCATTTCCTCCAATCCACACAGTGTGTGCGACATCCATGCACGTCAGAAGTTTGAGGTGAGCCCTTCCGTTAACCTATCATTTAACTCATCATAATTGATATAAAAATATTAAGGAGACGGAGTTGCAAAATTACACTCCCTAAAGTTTTTATATTTGAATTATGCAGCCACCTCCATAGCGGTTCAGTACTTCTTTATATTGTTTCTATTTTAGATATGAAAATGGGGGCACTTAGGGAGTACCCCCTAATGTCGTTGTGTATAAAGTTGATGACACTTTTAATAGTAAACCATGGCAAGATTACATCGCCTCTGGAAATGAATATTTTCATTGAAGAGCTCCTCCACTAATCAATAAACACTGGCCGCTAACAAAAGATGACAAATCGCTAGCGAAAAACTCTGCGACATTGGCAACATCGTCCAGAGTACCTAATCGCTTCATCGGATGCATTTGGATAAACTTATCTTTAAAGTCGGCTCTATCTTCAGGGTTCGTCCATACTCCTGCACCTTCAATCGCAGTCGGAACAATGGTGTTAACAGTCACACCTCTGTGTCCGATTTCTTTTGCAAGGACCTCTACCAGATACATAGGGGCTAATTTGCTACTACCATACAATGAATAGCCTGCAAGGGCACTAGTTGTAGTACTTGAAGAAATATAAATGATTCGTCCGTTATTAGCAACATGTTTTGCTGCCTCTTGGATAGTGAAGAAAGCACCTTTTGTGTTAATGGCAAACAAGTTATCAAATTGTTCTTCAGTAATATCAAGTGTTGGGAGGTTGACTAATTCGATACCTGCGTTCGCTACGACTATATCAATCTTGCCAAATTCCTTTAATGAGGTTGCAAACAAATTGCGTACCTCTTTCACCTTGGAGATATCCCCTTGAATTGCCATTGCCTTAACACCGTATTTCAATATATTAGATACTGTTATTTCAGCTGATTCTTTGTTATTCGTATAATTGATTATAATATCGGCACCCAAAGAAGCATACCGTTCGGCAATGGCTTTTCCAATACCACGCCCGGATCCGGTTACCAGTGCCACTTTATTTTTTAGATTAGTCAAAGCACATTCCTCCTTTTCTCTAAGGTCATATGATATAGTTACAGAGACCAATAATAGTATTGGTCTCTGTAACTTTTGTATCAGTATTTAATGAAACAGATGAAAATAGGTAGATGTGGGTTTTTGTTGATCTTTTTATTATAGGCCCGTACCGCCAGAGGCTTCAATACGCTGAGCGGTAACCCATCCCATTTCATCTGTGCATAGATTAGCAACAACACCTCCAATATCAGAGGCTTCTCCAATTCTGCCTAATGCAGTCAGGGAACCAATCATATCTTTCAAACCTGGATTTTTAATATAAGTATCTCCACTAAATTCAGTATTTACAGGTCCAGGCGCTATAGTATTGGCTCTTATACCTCTAGCTCCTAATTCTTTAGCCAAATATCTAGTAAAAACTTCTATTGCACCTTTCGCAGCAGCATAAAGCCCAGAACCTGGCATTGTCAAACGAGTCAATGCTGTTGATGTGTTCACAATTGCACCCTTGTCAGCAATAAGTGGAATGAGTTTCTGTGTCAAAAAGAAAACGCCTTTAAAGTGTATATTAACTATTTTGTCAAATTCCTCTTCTGTAACTTCTAAAATAGGAGTATGGTTTGAAACTCCTGCATTATTAATTAAAAAATTAAAATGCTCCTGATCCCAGTTTTTCTTTAAAACATCTGATAATTTAGATGCGAAGAAATCAAAGGAAGATACATCGCTCACATCAAGTTGCATAGCAACAGCTTTAGCACCGTTAGCTTCAATTTCTTTAACAACTAGATCTGCCTTTTCTTTTTGATTATTGTAAGTAATAATTACGTCTATTCCCTTTTTAGATAAAGCGATTGCAGAATTTCTACCAATTCCACGACTTCCACCTGTAACTAATGCAATTTTACTATTTTTGTTCATAAAAGATCTCTCCTTTAAATCATTTGTTAAACACTTGAAAATTAATTTCTTATGTCTTATACTCATACTAACAGCTAGAGGTATCTCTAGGTCAAGCTTTTTTGAATAAATTTTAGAGGAGATTTTAAATTTGACTTATACTATAAAAGATATATCAGAAATACTTGGTCTTTCTATATACACAATCCGTTTTTATGACAAAGAGGGACTTCTACCATTTGTTTCAAGAAATAAATCAGGAAATAGGGAGTTTACTGAATCAGATTTAAATCTATTTAAGGTGATTTGTTGTCTCAAGAATACAGGAATGCAAATTAAAGATATTAAAAAATATATTGATTTATGTATGAAAGGTGCTAGTACGATAGATTTGCGAAAAAAATTAATGCTAGAGCAGCGAAAAGAAATTATAACCCAAATCCATGCTCTCAATGAAAATCTCGAATTAATTAATGGGAAAATTGAGATCTATGACTCTCCGAATGCTGTCGAAATTATTAATGAACAAAGAAAAAAATCATATGATGAAAAACGAGAGAATAGCTTGTTATGACTTTCATTGATCATCACTATTGGAGAAACTAGAGAAGAAAAACAGTTTCAGAGAATTTTGATGTATTTTGTGCAAAGGAAGCCTTGCAGGGTATAAAATATCCCCAATAGACTAGACGCTAAAAAAGTCTGCTCTATTGGGGATGTTTTACCTTTTGGCATGAGTGTGTAATTATAGAAAATCCGAAAACTACTCATCAGCAGTAATGCGTCAATTGCAAAGATGAGGGAAATAGTAAATATAATTCAGGCTGACAGCAAACTGACTCACAGTCAAATTAGGCAAGTATGACAGGTATGATCCAAGTCGCCGCTGAAGGCTTTGATCATACTGGAAGACAATATTACATAGTATGAGATTCCGATCGAGTAGTTAAGTAATGATCACCCCAGTTGCGTATGGTAGTTAGTACTGGCATGAAACTTTCACCAAGCGTTGTTAGTGAATATTCGACTTTAGGCGGAACTTCTCTATAAATTTCTCGATGGACCAGTCCATCCTGTTCTAGTTCCCGCAATTGCTGAGTGAGTATCCCCTGGGAAATTTCAGGCAATAGTTTTTGTAGTTGATTAAATCTTTTGGTTCCTTGACTCAGCTGCCACAATATAGAAAGTTTCCATTTGCCAGCAATGATTCTTTGTATAGCTAGCACAGAGCAACTTCCTTCCTGATAGAGTGATTTTGTCATAAATAATCATCCTTCCAATAGCTAATAGTACTATTTTTAATAGTATATATTAAAAATATGCGTACTTGCAATAAAAAGTATACAGTGATAATATTTTGTTAACGCCTACTAAAAATTAATTATCAATTAGAGATGTTAATGTTTAAGAATTCGTTGCAGAGTCAAGTCGATGACAGGAAGAACCGTCACCAGTCTAGTGTTGTTTTTTAGTGCTAACTTTCTAGTAGCTGAGGAAAATATAAAGAATATACAAGGAGGAGAAAATCAGAATGGCTAAATTTTTACGATCAGCCCTACTACTTATGTTGAGCATATTACTACTTAATATGTTCACTTTGTCTGCGTCCGCGGGGATAAATAATAATGTGATTTTTCCCGGAGAAAAACTTGAAGTAATTTATAGCCAAGGAACTCATTTAGAAGGACCGGCAGTGGCTCCGGATGGCCAAGTATATTTTTGTGATCTTACGCCCTCTTCATTAGCTAAAGGGGTGCCATTGGGGGGGCACATCATGAAGTATGATCCAACAACAGAGAAGGTCACAGTTTTTCGATCTCCTAGCGGTCAAGCAGACGGCCTGGCTTTTGATGTTACGGGACGCTTAATTGCGGCAGAAGCGGCAGACTACGGCGGTCGTCGTATAACTGCAACTGATTTGGAAACAGGTAAGGCGGTTATTCTTGCAGCCGAATTTGATGGTCAGCCTTTAAATTCGCCCAATGATGTGGCGACGGATAACACAGGTAGAATTTATTTTACCGATCCAAGGTATTTTGGTAAAGAAGCTATGAATCAAGCTGTCCAAGGAGTGTATCGGATCGATAGAGACGGAAAAATCAGTCTTATTATAGGGAATGCAGGAAAGCCTAATGGGATTGCACTCTCACCAGATAAAAAGACTTTGTATATAGATTCTAACGATAACGGCTTGTTTGATTACAGATCATCAACCGCAGGATTAGCCTCCCGTCGAGGATTCGATGGAATTTTTGCCTATGATTTGCTTGAGGATGGAACTGCAAAATTCCGAGAAATAATTTACCAGTTTCCGGGCTTTCGGCCTGATGGCATGAGAGTGGATTCAGATGGAAATATTTTTGTCGCCAACTATGATCCATCTCATCCAGGAATTTTAGTGATTTCTCCTAAGGGGGAGGAGATTGGCTATATTCAAACGCCCGAGACTGTTACCAACTGTGAGTTTGGAATCGGGGCAGAAAGTAACGTTTTATTCATTACGGGCAATAAATCACTATACAAGATTGTTACAACTCATCAAGGGCAGAAAAAAGCATACCAATGAATAGGTGGGCCGGTGCCGCGATATATTCTCGATGCCGCGCATTGTCGGACGCCAGATTGTATAGGATTACCACTAGTACGGTAATAACATTTATGATATAACATAAGCATTGGTGGAGCTAGAGGGTAGGTTATAGGGGTATCAACCATGTTGAGGAACATTAAATTCCATGCAAGAGCCAGAGGAAATGGAGGGGTTATGTGATGCTACGCACAATACTAGGCCTTTTTGCATATATCTTTTTCCTTAAAAATAAGTAAAGTAATATGATCGAACAGGGCAACAAAATAAAGCAAGACAAAAGCACTGCTAATATTATCGTGGATAATGATAGTGGTGCTTTTTGTTATATTGGGCGGGTGATGCTATTATTTGCGCTTCATATTACGGATCATCGTCTTGCTTTCTTGGCTTACGCGTAGGGATTCGGTGATTTTTTGTAGAGCTTTGTTATAGGTGAAGTCATCCAGTGTATTTTCCTGTAAATAAGAGAAGGTTTTTTGAGGAAACTTAACAAAACAGATGGAAATCGTCCATGCTACTGCCATTTTGACGTAATAGCCTTCGTGCTTCGCGCCATCCAAAAGTATTAGCACTCGATCAATATATTCGTCTTCAATATAAAAACTCAGTAGCATGATAATACCGAAGCGCAATTGAAATTCTTCTCGTGATAGCAGATAAGGCTGTAAAAATTCCCAAACCAGCAATTTATGTTTTTTAGTGATTTTTAAGCTGTTGCAAAAACTGTCACAGATACCCCAGTTGTTGATTTTGGGTACAAAATTGGCGACATAACTAAGAATTTCGCTAATATCTCCTTTGACGTAGCCGATCACTAGACCTTGCAACATAATTTCTTCGTTATAGTCATCTTGTGCAGTCGCTATATAGGTTTGCCAATCACTTTTGACAAGTTCTTGGGCAAGTTTCCTTAAATGAGGAAGCCTCACGCCCAAAATATTGTCTGTACCTGGAACCAGTTTACTGTGAAATTCTCGGTATTTCTCGTCGGCCAGCTCAATTAGGCGGTCTCTTATCTTATTTTGCATCGAATCCTCCATTTTTTGTTTGTGAAAATACGTTTACTGCTATGATATAAACAATTATTAACATAACAGAAAAAGTTTATTATATGTCTGCCTGACGGTGCCATCATTTAATTTTTAAATTAAGCGCAGAGTTCGAGTTGGTTACCATCTCAATGTAATAAATTGATTGTGATATTCTTACCGTTTTGGTGCAACCCACCAGTCACGTTGTTCATAGAGTTTGCGCGTCTGCATTAGTTCGTGGCGATTGGCGATATAACGATCCTTTATGGATTCGAGTAACTTACCATGTTCTGCCATTGCTCCAGGGGAATAACGGTGTTTATCATCACACAAGGGACAACGGAGAAGACCCTGGTGGTTTATTTTCCACAGACTGCTGCCGCATTGGGGGCAAAGCTGTAAGTCGGTTGAACGTTGTTCTTGAGGGCTTGGACTTGTGTGTATCAGCCACTGTGCGAGTTCTCTCGTCTGTTCTAGAATATCGTCAGCAGCAGATTCTCCCGGATTAGCTGCTTGGATCAGCAGGTCTCCTTGGTGGTCTAGATGAAGGAACTGGGAAAAACTCATAAGAGCTTCCCGAGCATAGCCTTCCCAACCAGGGATGCCATAAGTAACGACGGTAACACATTTCTTTCCAGCAAATTCTGAGGCGTTGTTCAAGAGTGAAATGAGGCGGTCACAGATTTTTTTTATACTTGTATGTGCTCCGAGAAAGTAACACGGAGAGGCAATGATGATGTAGTCGGCTTGCTTGATGCGCTTGAATAAAAAATCAAGATCATCTTTGATGATACAGCCTTTATCAGAGGGCAGGCACGCATAACAAGCTTTACAGTCATTGATTTCCAGCGCCGGTAGCCTAATCATTTCCTTCTCGAAAGTATCAGGTAGCGAACGAAGCATTTCACTGACAATTATTTCGCAATTCCCCAAGCGACGAGGGGAGGCAATCAATCCTAGTATTTTCATCTAATCACTCCTATAGTAAGTAATGGTGTGATTTACTTCTGCATTGAATCGCCAATTGCCTGCTATGGAATGTGCACTAGTGCACCAATAAGGAAAATATCTCGATAGAAGCAAAGCGTTTCCTATCGTAACGAAAGACATATGGTCATATGTTTGGCGGGTGATAATTTGCTCAAGCAATATAAGGAGCGGCAGTTTAGTGGGATACTAACGTAGGCAGAGCCGATGACCAAATTTGATGTTGATTTATATTTTGTACTGGTGGAGAAGATGATGGTTTTTGATGGCGGTAGGGTGGCTTGTAATCACTTCGACCAGTTTTTTTATTGTGCAAATACAAATTTTGTCGGAATTTGTTGTAAAGATTATTGTTGGTTTTTAAAGGTTATTGTTGGTTTTTATTGAATAATTTATTTATGAAATTAATATTGAGTAAACCTATTGAAAAATGGGGATGCAAAGCTATGGGTCTAAAGGGGGAACTCTATGGCTGATAAGTTGCTAAGAATGTTTATTGAAGACAACTGAAATTTGGCATATTTTTTTTAAAAAGTTCGCCCGACATGGGCAGTAACTCGGCGGTGAAAGTCCGCTATTATATACAGAACTATCTTAACGGAAAAAGTTTTAGATGTACAAATTTATACTTTAAGGAGGCTTTTCTATGGATAACACTATAATAGAACTCGAGGAGCTTTTGAAACAGAAGCATATGTCCGATCCGGAGCTCCACGAAGCGGCGGAGCATGCGGAAGACTACCGGATTCTGCCGGAAGCAACGGTTGTAAAGATCGGCGGTCAGAGCATCATGGATCGCGGGCGGGCGGCTGTTTACCCGCTCGTTGATGAAATTGTAGCGGCTCGCAAGAATCATAAAATGATGATCGGAACAGGCGCAGGGACAAGGGCTCGGCATCTTTACTCGATTGCGGCAGAGCTCAACCTGCCTGCTGGTATACTCTCACTACTGGGTGCCTCGGTCGCAGATCAGAATGCTACCATGCTTGGACAACTTCTTGCCAAATACGGCATTTCATCGGTCGACAACGCTGGACTCTCTACGGTTCCGCTTTATCTAGCTGAAGTGAATGCGGTTATCTTCAGCGGCATGCCACCATACGGCCTCTGGATACGTCCGGCTACCAATACTGTCATTCCACCCTACCGCACTGATGCCGGTTGTTTCCTCGTTGCGGAACAGTATGGGTGTAAGGCGATGATTTATGTAAAGGACGAAAACGGCCTCTATACCGCTAATCCCAAGACCGATAAGGGCGCAACATTTATCCCGAAGATCTCGGTTGATGAAATGAAGGCGAAGGGATTACAGGATTCTATCCTTGAGTTTCCTGTGCTTGACCTTCTCAAGGAGGCTCGCCATGTCCGCCAGGTGCAGATCGTGAACGGCCTTGTTCCCGGCAACCTGACACGCGCGCTCGCTGGCGAGCACGTCGGAACCATTATAACTGCAGATTAAGGAGGGTACTATAAATGACAAACACAGCTAACAATATTAAACACGTTTCTTCTGCGCTCGCTCATCAGACTCTACTCGACGGATCGCTCACCAACCCCGTCGCGAGTGTGCCCCCGATCAAGCTTCTTCCTTGGTTGCAGGTTATAAAGCTTGGAGGGCGATCCATCTTTGACCGTGGCCGGGATGCAATTCTTCCCATTGTGGAGGAAATACGGAAAGTTCTTCCAGAACATCGCCTGCTCATTCTGACGGGGGCCGGTATCCGCGCCCGTCATCTATACAGTGTTGGTCTTGATCTTGGTCTTCCGGTTGGTTCGCTGGCTCCTCTCGCTGCCGGTGCAGCGGCTCAGAACGGTTATATCCTGGCAGAACTACTCGCGCAGAACTTTGTTTCCTACGTCGAGAAACCCACCATCTCAAGCCAACTTGCGATTCACCTTGCCAGTGCCCCCGCAGTCGTGGGTAGTGCCTTTCCGCCTTACAACGGCCATGAGTTTACGACCTCTCGCTTACCGATACATCTGTCGGACACCGGTGCTTTCCTTATTGCGGATGCGCTTGGGGCAGCCGGTCTTACGATTGTTGAGGATGTGGATGGGGTCTACACCTCCGACCCCAATGGTCCTGAAGGAAAGAACGCGAAGTTTATTGACGAAATAAGTTATGACGAACTCGCGAAACAAACAGACACATTGCCGGTCGACCGTACTCTTCTTGAAGTCATGGCAAATGCGCGCCACATTCAGAAAGTGCAAATTGTTAACGGACTGGTGCCAGGTAGGCTTACGGCGGCTCTGCGTGGACAGCATGTAGGAACCATTATACATACCGGTGCAGCGCGCCCATAAGACCTGAAAGATTAAGTTCAAAAAAGGCGTTATAGTGGGAAATAATGTGTACCCTTTGTCAAGGACAATTAAAAAAAGACTATGCAACATTAAGAAGATGATTTCTGTATTGAACAGGAGTCATCTTTTTTAAATCCCATTGGTATCTGTAATTATTGTAGTAGATCAT
>Ga0209123_1001143_pt1 | contig 27889 bp, 19 predicted proteins | sample BarGraIncu00431A_FD_184500 | JGI IMG/M metagenome (GOLD analysis project Ga0209123, IMG submission 184500) | Arctic peat soil microbial communities from Barrow, Alaska, USA - Barrow Graham LP Incubations 004-31A (SPAdes) (version 2) | ecosystem: Environmental > Terrestrial > Soil > Wetlands >...
GACGTTTCGGTCCGAGATAGTCAAATGGATTGAACATGTCGTACTGTTTGTGGTCTTTGATGTGAATCATATCGCACCTTGCAAGTAACTGTATTTGCAAGGCAATATATCATAAACGTCAACTCGATACAAACAGTAAATACAGTAATTGTGGATTTAATTCAGTACGTTACGCAAAAACCTGGCTTTTGCGAGACCATCAAAGTTGGCTACCAATTAATAAAGTTGGCTACTGGAAAATAATGTTGGCTACCAAACCCAACGGAGTTCAATTCTGAGCAAGCATTAGAGTTTCAAGCTGCATCCATCACGCGCATTTCGATATGCAGACCGGCCGCCGCTGCCATGCTGACCAAGGCATCAAGGCTAAAAAGGTTGATTTTGCCACGCATGAGGTCAGAGACACGCGGTTGCGTGACACCTAACAACTTAGCGGCCTGAGCTTGGCTCATGCCCGTGCGGGCTATATGTTCTTTTAATGCCATCATCAAGCCAGAACGTAGCTTCATGTTTTCTGCTGTCTCGGGAGTGTCTTCGATAGCGTCCCACACGCTTGCGAATTGTTCGTTACTCATTTGCCTAACTCCTTAATCAAATCACGGTAACGGCTTTCGGCCAGGTCAAAATCCATCTTGCTGGTCTTCTGAGTCTTTTTCTGGAAACAGTGAAGCACATAGATCGCATCGGCGAACTTCACCACGTAGACGACCCGAAACGCGCCAGAAATGTCCCGAATCCGAATTTCACGAACCCCTTGCCCAATCGTCGGCATTGGCTTCCAGTCGTCTGGTTCGTTACCGTGTTGCACTTGGTCGAGCTGATACCCAGCCTCCCGTCGTGGTGCATAGGGGAAAGTGCGTAGGTCGTCAAGGGCGCTGCCTCGGAATTCAATGGGTTTGACCTGAATCATAGCGTTAGTATACAAAATTATGTATAACTTGGCAAGCCCATTTGTCGTATAAGTCGAGGGTCCCGTTTCACTACTGCGAATCAAACCCCTATCTCGAAAAGATGTGCCTTGCAGTGAGTGCAACCAGTTTAGCAGGTAAGTAGCCAACTTTATTTTTCGGTCGCGAGTTGCCCTTGATACAACGGACGACAGTAGTAGTCAACTTTATCAATTTACTTCGTCTTTCAAAAGTCCGTAACTGACTGAGATTACACGACCGGCAGCAGCCTAATTAATTTTCCAGGCACAACTGATGTCCTCGTGGAATAAAGTCGTGTACTCGGAAATAAAGTCGTGTACCGAGGAATAAAGTCGTGTACCGAAGTCTCACGGGTGTGATGCACCAGGGGCAGCGGCTACAAATTGATCCAGGGGCATGGCTTAGGCTGTGCCCCTTTTTCTTGGTCTGGGCTTTGTCTGAAGCTGGAAAAGGGCCAGTCGTAAATTTCTCGTAGGTCAACAGCTTTCCATCTGCCAGGTCCACGTGTGTGGGTAAAACCCATATGTGGGTCCCAGAAAATAGAAGAGGACCCAAATGGCAGGCCGAGGAAAAAGACGAAACCCGCCTCGATTGGCTCGACTCGGTGAATTCAATGCGATTGAAAATTGCAGAGAAGGTGTGATTTCATTAGAAGAGTCGACGGAGGGGGAGCCTGTTCATTAGATGTGGATGGCAAAATGGCCGAGCTCGAAAACTTTTGCTTGAATACCCTGATGCGCAACAGTCCATTTTGCCTTAAAAGGCCTTGCCATTGCCGCAAACCCGGCCCGATTCGAGCAGCGCTAAAGGGCGTTTCGGACAACCGTGCAAATATTTGAGCGAAAAATGGGAATATTTGAGCGAAAAATGTAGGAGCTAACCTGCTGGAATTGTTAAGCTATCGGCGAAGGCTGAAATTTTTGGAGGAAGCAGCGCTATTTTTGAGCGAAAAAAGCCGTTTTTTTTAAGATCGAGGGCTGAGTCGAAGGGAAAAATTCGGGAGCGCCTTTGGAGTGGACGGGCGGCATGATGAAGCGTTTAATCCTTCCAGCAAGCTGGCAACCGTTCTTTAAGTCGCCAAAAGGAATCCGGCCTTTGCGCCATGGCAGGCGCCATAAGTGTCGGAGCATTAGGAAGAACTCGGGAAGCTTTTCGGGAAGGCACGTAGGACAACCAATGGGAAACCTCAAGCTTAACCCGTAGGCATCGGCGCAACCAGGGATGGTTTGAAGTTTATAGGCCCTGGCTGATCCAAAGCATGAGGGGTATGAGGACATGAAGGGGGGGGGTGAGTCGATGAAGGAGGGACCCTTCGCCCGCTCTCTTCGGCGGGGCGCCTTCGTGTCCTCGGCCACTGCTTCCAGGTAAAAATAAATAGTGTGATAACTTTTTATTCATGATAGAAAGCACACATATCCTGTGATGTTTTTCCGGGTAAGTGAGGTCGATATGGATTTCGAACGTCAGGTATTCATTAGTTATTCTCACATCGATAACCAGCCGCTGACGTCCGAACAGAAAGGCTGGGTGACGCTGCTGCACTTGACATTGCAGACCATGCTCAACCAGCGGGTCGGCAAACAGGTGGATATCTGGAGAGACGAAAAGATCAGGGGAAATGACATCTTCTCCGATGAAATAGTCGGTCAACTGCCTAAGACAGCATCCATTGTCACCGTGCTCACGCCTCGCTATCTCAATTCCGAATGGTGCACCAAGGAGATTACTGCTTTTTGCGAGCTGGCGCTGAAAACCGGCGGGGTGGCTATCGGCACCAAGTCGCGCATCTTCAAGGTCATCAAGACGCCGATCAACAACGAAGAAACACTCCCCCCTGAGGTGAAAAAGACCATCGGCTACGAGTTCTATGACTTCGATGAGGATCACACCCCCATCGAATTGAACCCGGCGTACGGTGATAACGCCCGGGGGGAATTCCTGCGCAAGGCCAACAAGCTGGCTTGGGATATCGCGCAATTGCTCGCCCAGTTGCAGGGCGAACCGGCTCCGGTCTGCGCCAAGCCGCTCGTCTACCTCGCGGAATGCTGCCGTGACTTGCGGGAGTCACGGGAAATCCTGCTGGGGGAACTGGAGAGCCACGGATATGCGGTCCTGCCGGACCAGCTGCTGCCGATCGACGAGAAGGAATACCTGGCGGAGGTGGATCGCCTGCTGGCGCGCTGCAAATATTCCATTCATTTGATAGGCAGAGGCTTCGGGATGGTGCCCGATGGCACGAGCCAGAAGTCCGTCGTGGTGCTGCAAAACGAGCTGGCGGCGCAGCACAGCCGCTCCTGCGGGCTCCCCCGCCTGATCTGGATACAGGACGGGACGCTAGCCGCGTCGGAGTCCCAAAAGGCTTTCATCGAGTCTCTGCACCAGGATGCCGACATGCAGTTGGGAGCGGACCTCATAACGGGCGACATCGAAGAGCTGAAAGGGGCCATGCACGCCGCCTTGAAAAACCTGGCGGAGCAGGAGCGCAAAGAGCTGGAAGCTCAAAAGGCCTCCACTCCATGCGGGGCGACCCGCAAGATGGTTTACATCCTGTGCGATGCCAAGGACCTGAAGGAGGTCGTGCCGCTGCTGAAATTCCTCAAGACCCAGGCCCTGGAGGTGCAGCTCCCCCTCTTCACAGGTGACGCCGCCGAGGTCCGGGAGGCCAACCAGGAGCTCCTGCTCGCCTGCGACGCGGTCATCCTTTTCTACGGGTCGGGAGACGAGGCGTGGAAGTACCACCAAGAGAGCCAACTGAGAAAAAGCCAGGCCCTGCGTCCCGGGAAGGCTCCGCTCGCGAGTTACCTCTATCTGGCCGACCCGAGCACGGACAATAAGGAGTTCCTTTTGTGCATCGGAGAGCCGAACCTCATTGACTGTCGGGGCGGCTTCCAGGAGGTAGCGCTGAAGGGGTTCCTGGCGGCCGTCGGGGCAAAGGGAGCGACACCATGAGTGCAGAGTCTGAAGCCGCTGCGACAAACCCCTACCCGGGACTGCGTCCCTTCCGGGAGGATGAGGAATACCTGTTTTTCGGCCGGGAAAAGCAGGTGGACGTGATGGTGGACATGCTCGCTGCGACCCACTTCCTGGCCGTCGCGGGCAGCTCGGGATCGGGCAAGTCGTCCATGGTCAATTGCGGACTGCGGCCATCGCTGCATCGCGGCTTGATGGCGTGTGCCGGGACCTCCTGGCGCATGGCCCAATTCCGGCCCGGCAGCAATCCGCTGCGCGCCATGGCGCAGGCCCTGGCGGCGGATGGCGTCCTCTATAAGGACTTCCAGGCCGCCGACTTCTCCCTGGCGGAGCTCACCGAGACCTCCCTGCGCATGAGTAAGCTCGGCCTGGTCGATGTCTACCAGCAGGCCCGCCTGGGCGACGATGTGAATCTGCTCCTCGTGGTGGATCAGTTCGAAGAACTCTTCCGCTACCGAAAGCTCGGCGCCTCCCCCGCCGACCCCGGTTCCGGATTGGGCGAGGATGCCACCGCCTTCGTGAACCTGCTCCTGGAGGTGCGGGAACAGGTAAACTGCCAGATCTACGTCGTCCTCACCATGCGTTCGGACTTCCTGGGCGATTGCGCCCAGTTTTTCGGATTGCCCGAGGCCATCAACAAGGGGCAATTTCTGCTCCCCAGGATGAGCCGCAGTGAACGAAGGGCCGCCATCCTGGGACCCGCCCGCGTGGGGGGGGCGGATATCGAGCCGGTCCTGATGACCCGGCTCACCAATGACGTCGGAGATAACCCCGACCAGCTCTCGATCCTGCAGCACGCCCTGAACCGCACCTGGGCCCGCTGGGAGGAGAAGACCGGCGCAGTCGCCCCGCTGCAATTGCCGCATTATCTGGATATCGGCGGGATGGCGCATGCGCTGAACGGGCATGCGGAAGAGGCCTATAACGGGTTGGGCTCCGAGCGTAAGCAGCAGATTTGCGAGAAGATCTTCAAAACGCTCACCGACAAAGGGACAGACGTCCGGGGCATCCGCCGTCCCACCAAACTGGGCACCATCTGTGCGCTCGTCGAGGCGACCGAGGCGGAAGTCATCGAGGTGATAGATGCGTTCCGGGAGCCGAGCCGGTCCTTCCTGATGCCGCCGGCGGGCGAGCGCTTGACTGCCGGGACGGTCATCGACATCTCGCACGAGAGTTTGATGCGCGTGTGGGACAAGCTGAGCGTCTGGGGAGATGAGGAGGCGGAATCGGCGCGGCAATACCTGCGCATCGCGGATTCGGCCCAGTTATATGCGGCCGGCAAGGCGGGCCTTTGGAGGGACCCCGACCTGCAGGTCGCCCTCGACTGGCGCGACCGGGTTAAGCCGAATGCGACTTGGGCGGCCCAGTATCACGCCCAGTTTGAGCCGGCGATGCAGTTCCTGGAGCAAAGCAGGCTTGCCGTGCAGCAGGAAGCTCTCGAGAAGGTGAGAGAGAAGGCCCGCGAGGCGCTGGGACTGCAGCAAAAGGCCGAAGCACTTTGGGAAGAGCTGCGCGACACCGGCAAGGAACATAACAACCAATGGAAGTTCATGCGTCTTTCCGAAATAGAGGGGCTTTGGGAGGATTCACTGAAACTGAACCCGGAGGGTAGCAAGGCCGTAATTCAACTAGCCAGCATCCGCAGCCTGCTGGTGGAGACCGGGATAGCGACCCAAGACCTCAACCTGGCGTCGATTTACCTGCAGAAACTGAAATCCGATCCACCCGCCAGTGACCTGACGGTACCACAGCTGAGCCGTGAGCTGGAGTCGGCATGGGCGGAGGCTGACCCGGCACTCAATATCCAGGTGCATCGTATGCGCAAATGGGCGCTGGCCGGATGCTGGCTTCCCGTCATCTGGATGGCCGGGTACCAAATCTATGCCTATGTTGCAAAGGATGGGATCCTGGATTGGCTCTTGGCAACCGGCCAGATAACGATCTTCCTGCACTTTCTCATCGCCCTATTAGCAGTGTTGACTGCTACAGGGCAGTCACACAGGTTGGTCTGGGTTTATACCTTGTCTATTTTCCTGGTCATCTTTGCCCTTTTTGCCCTTAACCCGGTCTCCTTCATTATCGCGGGAGGCCTCATACACTATGTCAGTAAGGTCAAAATGCAGAAGCTGCTCTTGCCGAAGAGGACGAAATCATAGACAAGGAGGCTGCGCACATGGAAAATCAAAAGGTAAACGAGTCTTCCACTATTTCGATTGCGTCCCTGGAGGCGGCTCTCGGGGAGGCGCAAAAGGAAAAAACCCTCGCCCAAATACCTGCCCTGCGCCGCCTTCGCAACGTCTTACGGCTGTTTTTCGTGTTTGGCGTCATCTCGTTGATCTACGTGATCGAAATAGGAAAGGCAATATCTTTGACCTTTGCCGCGCTCGATGCCGCGGGGTTCGGGAGCGTCGCTTTGAAGGCCCTGTATGTTTTGATTTTGTGGCCGAGTTTGACTATCAGCCTGGTGATGGTGGTAGCCTATTACCGGTTTCTGAAGCAATTCAAGAGAAACTACGTACTGGATATCGAAGATACCACTGTCATGTTACTGAGGATATATAGCTATGGGGTGCTGGCATCGATTTTATTGCTGCCTTTCTCTGACGCCATCATAGGGCAGGCGGCCGGTGCATTGGTGGGTATCGGAGTATTCATATTCCAGGCGGCGATCATCCTGGGCATGTATGCAGTCGTCAGGCATTACCTTGTGACTGCGCAGGCAGAACTGCCTACTCTGATCGCGGCCTCGGAAAGGCGTCCATCGGGGAAGACATATCTTTCCTGGCGTGTCCTTTTTTTCATTGGAGCGGTCCTTTCCCTGTTATTTCTCGCTTGGGGTTACTATCTGGGCGGTGGCCTGCCGTGATTGTCCTCCCCATCCGTCCTTTGCACCAGGTGCCTGCGGGGTGTAAGTAAACGGGGTAAATCGTGGGGCAGGGACCCCGTGACTTGCGGCTTAACCGTCAAACGGGATGACCGTATGCTGTGGCTCACGGAGGGAACCCAGACATGAACATCATATTCATCCACGGCAAAGAGTCAGACCCGAAGAATTCTTCCAAGGCCCAGGAGATCCAGGACAGGTTTCCCGAGGCGATAGTGTCGGTTCCGGACTACCGACCAAAAGAGAGATCATTTGAGGAGATCGACCAATTTTTCAAGGGTTACTTCGACCAGATCCCCTTTTTGCAAAATAGGGTGCTGTACCTGATCGGGAGCTCCCTTGGTGGCTACTGGGCCTTGAAATGGGCGACGCAACTGAACGCCTCGGGCTGCATCCTCCTCAACCCGGCTCTCGATTACTACGGACAACCGCCGCTTCGGGGACCATCCTTGCCGCTTACCCTGCTGGTGTGCCAAGACGACACCGTGGTCGATCCCAGCTTCGCTGTAGGTTTTTTCACGGGGAACGCTAAAATCGTGATCTTTGAAACCGGCGGACACCGGATGGAAAACACAGAAGAGATGCTGGCGGAGATAGAGAAAGCCATCCGTGATTGCTGCGAATGAGGTTGGCCGGGACCGAATCGAGATCTCAAGTAGAAGTAGTGTAATAGAAAAGGCCACCCATCGTCTATGAGCGATGGATGGCCTTTTTAACATGTAACCTGTTTCTTCGGTAGCTCGGCTACCTGTTATTTTCGGGTAACGGGTCCGTCTGCTTTGTGTCTTGGGAATTTCTTCCAAATTTACTCTTTCGGAAACAGGCTGATATAACCTTATCATAGCTGCCAAAAAGGTGAAATACTTTTTTTAAGGGAACGCTCAAGCGCTGATCCTCCTGGTATGTACCCTCAATGTTTCATTGACACGGTCGCCTGAGAAATATTAACATATTATTAATATGGTGGCTCGTCGAGTCCGACCTTCAAGAGGTCCTGCGAAGTTTACCAAAGGAGAAACCAATGGCACATGGTGGATTGACCGTAATGGAAACTGAGTTGACCCTGCTGCAGCGGGTGGCAATCTGCTTCGCGGCGGGGGTTATCGGCGGACTGGCCGTGGTCCTTTTCAGCCACGTACTCTTTGTGTCGGGGCTTAGCGCCGTTTTCGGGGTAAAAGCACCGATCTCCCTGAAATCGCCGGATATCTACAAACCGCTCTTCTGGGCAGGACTGTGGGGTGTCCCCTTCGGGCTCCTGATAAAGCGTGCCTGGGCAAGGCTTTACCTCTTCGGCCTGGTCTACTTCTTGACGCCGGTACTGGCGCTCTTTTTATTTTTTCTGCCGATGAGCGGTGCAGGTTTTTTCGGGCTGCAAAATGGTGGCCCGATGTTCACAGCTTACCTGCTGCTGGTAAATCTGCCCTACGGCATAACAACTGCTTTGGTCGCACGAGCGATCATAGGGACAAAACAATAAGTTTACCTTTGAGTCGCTGGAGGATGCCGGCCACGAGATAGCTACCGGTCCGCAGCTTCAGCGTAGTTCCGACCAGCCGCCTCGAGGTGATCCGCAGGCAGGCCAGGGTTTGGTTCAGCCGGCGGCCGGCAGATAGACGGTAACACAGGTGCCGAGTCCCGCCCTGGACTCCACCTGGATATGGCCACCATGCCGTTTCAGGATGGCATGGCAGATCGAGAGACCCAACCCCATCCCTCTTTGACCATAGGTGTCCTTGGTGGAAAAATAGAGATCAAAAACTTTGGCAAGATTCTCCTCGGAAATCCCCGGGCCGCTGTCGCATATCGCCATGCGGACATAGAGACCCGAAGTGAGCGGGAGTCCAGCTTTTCCGTCGGCGCGGAAGTTGGCAAACTCGACGGTGACACTCCCGCCGCCGGGGAGTGCCTCCTTCGCGTTGACCAGGATATTTTCCACCAGCTGCCGGATCTGGCGCGGATCTGCCTCCAGTGGGAGAAGGTCGCCCGGAACGGTGATGGCGTGCGAGATACCGGCCCCTAGAATGCTCTTGGCAGCGCTCTCGGCGATGGCGGAAAGGACGATGGGCTGGTAGACTGGCCGCCCTCCCTGGGAAATCGCCTGAAGTCTGACACCGAGTTCACTGGCGCGCCTGCAGGCCTCTTCCGCGTCCGTGAGGAGTTCGGCGATCTCCGAGTTCTCTGAGACCAGCATCTTGGCAAAGGTCACGTTGCCGTTGACGATATTGAGCACGTTATTGAAGTCGTGAGACAGGCCCCCGGCCAGGATGCCGATGGCTTCCAGGTTCCGGATCCGGTTGACCTCGTCGCTGAGCCTTTTCTGTTCCGTAATGTCGCTCACCACACCCGCCATCTTCAGGGGCGCCCCCCGGGCATCGCGCGAAACGACCTTACCCCTCCCCATGACGTGCAGTATCTGGTCGGACCTGGTCACCAGCCGGTACTGCGCTGCAAACCGGGGGGTCTTCCCCACCAGATGTTCCGTCACCATCCTTTTCACGCTGGCGCGGTCATCGGGATGCACGGTCTTGGTGAAATAGGCGAAATCCATCTCCCCAACCTGGGGGGGATACCCGGTCATCTCGTAGTACCTCGCACTGACGAGGCACCGGTCGGTTGTGATGTCCCACTCCCAGGTGGCGTCGTTGGACCCGTCCAAGGCGAGTTTCAGCCGCTCCAGGCTCTCGGTCAGCGTCAGCTCCATGGCTTTGAGCTCGCTCACGTCGTGCATCACATGCACCGACGCCTCGAAGGTTCCGTCCTGCGCGAGGATAGGGGAGGCGGTGACCACGAAGTGACCGCCCAGAGAGGTATTGAACCAGGAGTCCGAAGTGGCCCTCCCCGAGGCAAGCATCAGCTGGTGCGGACAGCTGGCGCAGCTCTCCTCATCGCAGTGCAGCAGGTCGTGGCAGTGCCGGCCAATTCCGTTTGCTTTGCTGATCCCCAGCCGGTCCGCCATCGCCCGGTTCAGGCGCAGAATGCGCCTGTCGTTGCTGATGACCGCTATCAGGTCGGGTACCGCGTCGAAGGTCCCCTCCCAGTCGTCCTTGGACTTGAGAAGCTCCCTGGAGATCTCCAGGGAGTGAACCTTGTGCAGCAGGATATTGAAGAAAAACAGGGCCAGGAGACTGCACATGAAGGTGAGCAGGATCCCGAGCCAGCTCCGGCCGAGCAGGCAGCTGAGGGTTCCGCCGGTCGCCAGGATCAGGATTATCACGGCGACGAAGGTGCGGCGGTAGGACTTTGTCTGTTGGGAACTCCAGCTTTCCATAGTGCGGTACCGTGATCTGATGAGAGCCAAACCCTCCCTGAGGCGGCGTTTGGAAAGCGGGATTCCCCCCTCCCTAACCCTCCCCCTCCGGGAGAGGGGACTTTGGGACTCCCCAACTCTCCCCCTCCGGGAGAGGGGACTTGCGGGCCTAGTGCGCCTGCGCCAGCTTGGCGGACGCTGCCGGCCGGGAATCCCGGGCGAAGCTCTCGAATACCTCCTCGAACCGTGAGGCGTTCGCCACGAAGGCGCTCAGGACCTGCGGGTCGAAATGGGTCGGCAAGGTTCTGCCGTCTCCCTCGGTGATGATGCGCCGCGCCGTGGCATGGTCGAGAGCGGGCTTGTAGGAACGCGCGTTCCGGAGGGCGTCGTACTGGTCCGCGATGATGACTATCCTACCCACCATGGGAATCAGCGCTCCGGAGAACCCGAAGGGATACCCCGTGCCGTCCCACCTCTCGTGGTGCGAAAGCGCGATCTGCCGGGCTATGACGAACCTCGGATGTTCGCCGATGATCTTCACTCCCATGACGGGATGCTGTTTCATGACGGCCCACTCCGCCGGGTCGAGCGCCCCGGGCTTCTTCAGGATCGTGCTCGGCAGATGCAATTTGCCGACGTCGTGCAGCGTGGCCTGCAGCCTGATCGTCTGCACCAGCGTTTCCGCAAGGCCGAGCCCGCGCGCCACGATGGCGCAGAATTCGCCGACCCGCAGGATATGGTCGCCGGTGTCATGGTCGTTTACCTCCGCGGCCTTGGCCAGGCAGCGCACGGTGTAGGCGAAGGCCTCATCGTTTTCGCTGATCTGGTGGGCCAGATGCAGGAAAAAAAGGGTCTGCATGGCGAGGCTCTCCAGGACCGCCGCGTCGAACCGCGTGGTCTCCCTGCCGTAGTTGACGGCTATCACGGTGACCTGATCGCTCAGGTAACAGGCGAGGTTCCCGACCGTGACGCCTGCGGCCGCGAGACTTGCCACCAGCGGCCGCAGCTGGGGGAGCATTACCGGGCTGTTGCTGAAGCACGCCTCGGCAACGCCCTGGAACACGTCGAGCTGCGGCGTGGGAGCGATGTCGCACCTCTTCAGGCGCCCCAGTCGGTACACGTAGCGGTGCCAGGCATAGGCCGCACCGTCTTCGATGCGCACCAGGACCGTGGTCGGCCGGGCCCAGTCAGCGTGCTCCTTTCTGATGATCTGGTTGGCAAGGCTGTCGATCTGCGCCATGAGGTCAAACCCGGAAGGGTTGAACGTGGTCATGATACGGCTGCCGAACGAGGTCAGATCCTGGATGTTGCTGTAGGAATCCCCCAGCATCTCATCGAGCCTTTTGGTCTTGAGCAGCATTTTTACCCGCGCCAGGACCTCGGCATGGTCGAAGGGCTTGGAAAGAAAATCGTCCGCCCCGGCCTCGATGCCGCGGATGCGATCCTCGCGGGACCCGAGGGCGGTTATCATGATGACCGGGATATGCCGGTAGCGCACGTCCCCCTTGATGCGCCGGCAGGTTTCCAGCCCGTCCACCCCGGGCATCATCACATCGGTGAGTACCAGGTCGACCCGGCGGCTCGCGATGATCTCCAGTGCCCTCGCGCCATCATCGGCAGTCACGACCAGATATCTGGCGCTCCCGAGCGCCCGTTCGAGCAGCTTCAGGTTGCCCGGCTCATCATCAACACACAGAACGACTGGATTTATCATAAGGTTTTTGCCGCCTCCCGCGGCTTTCCGGCGGCCGGCTCCCGGTCCAGCAATTCCCTGACCCTGGCCAGCAGCTCGCCGGGAGTAACGGGCTTCTGGACGAAGACCGAATTGCCGTTCAGCACGGAGTCCCCGTCAAAAAGGTCCCTGGCGTATCCACTGACGAATACGGTTTTCAGGTCGGGGCGCAGCTTTCTCATCTCCAGGCAGGCCTCCTTCCCGTTTTTCCGCGGCATGATCGCGTCCAGAATGACCAGCTGGATGCTTTCCCGGTGCGCGCTGAACTGGTCCACGGCGTCCTGGCCATCCACCGCCTCGATGATCCGGTAGCCGTAGCGGCTGAGTACCTTGAGGGAGAGCTTCCTCAGGGCGGCATCGTCCTCGCCCAGCAAGATGGTCTCGGTCCCGCCCAGCGGGACGGCCGGCCCCCTGGTCTCCCGTGCCTGCGGTCCGGTTGCCGCCTGCACCCGGGGGAGGTAGACCTTGAAGACGGTCCCCAGCCCCGGCTCGCTGTAGACGTTGATGATCCCCTCGTGCTTCCTGACGATCCCGTAGGCCATGGATAGGCCGAGCCCGGTCCCCTGTCCCTGCTCCTTGGTGGTGAAGAAGGGCTCGAAGATGCGGGCCTGGGTCTGCCGCTCCATGCCGAGGCCGTTGTCGGAGACCGAGAGCAGGGCGTAATTCCCTTCCCGGCCGTAGCCATGGGCCGCCACGAACCCCCGGTCCAGGGTCACCTGCCGGGTCTCGATGCAGAGCTTGCCGCCGTTTGGCATGGCGTCCCTCGCGTTGGCGACCAGGTTCATGATCACCTGCTCGATCTGCCCGCGGTCTGCCAGTACCGGAAGCGGCTCTGCGCCGATTACCCTCAACTCGACATCCTCCCTGATCAGCCTGCGCAAAAAGGGCTCCAGCTTCCCGAGCACTTCGCTGAGATCGATCACGGCGAGGCTGATTGTCTGCTGCCTGCTGAAGGCCAGGAGCCCCTGGGTGAGGTCGGCGGCCCTCTTGGACGCGCTCACTATCTCCCGGACATAGCCGGCGACGACCTCGTCGGAGCCGGCCTGGTCGAGAATCAGGTGCGAGTACCCCAGGATGGCGGAGAGGATGTTGTTGAAGTCGTGCGCCACTCCCCCGGCCAGTTGCCCGATGGCTTCCATTTTCTGGGCCTGGCGGTACTGCAGCTCGAGCTTCTTGCGTTCCGTGACGTCGGCGTGGGTGCCGACCATGCGCACCGGGGTCCCCCGGGCATCGAACACCAGGAAGGCCCTGGCGAGGATGTCCACGTAATGCCCGTCCCGGTGCCCCATCCGGTACTCGGCCTGGTACTTGGCGCGGCGCCCCTCCAGGAAGTCTTTCACGAGCGCCACGGCCGACTCCCTGTCCTCGGGATGCAGCAGCTGCCGCCAGGTGCCGTAGCTATTCGCCAGATCCTCGTCGGCATAGCCCAGCATGGACTTCCAGCGCGGCGAGAGGTACAGCTCGCCGGTCTTCAGGTTCCAGTCCCAAAGCCCGTCGTTGGCTCCCCGCAGGGCGAGGTCCAGCCGTTCCTCGCTGGCGCGCAGCGCCTGCTCGGCGAGCTTTCGCTCGGTGATGACGTCGAAAACGGCGATGAAATGGTCCCGGGCCGGACTGTAGACCGAGACCCAGAACCAGGTCTGCAGGGACTCCAGGTAGATCTCGAAGCGCTCGGGCTCGCCGGTCCGGGCCACCCGGCCGTAGCGCTCGAAGAGTTCGGGGTCGGAGTCGCGTATGCCGGGGATCACCTCGGTCACCCTTTTGCCGACCACGTCCGTGAGGCCGGTCTGTTTCGTGAAGGCGTCGTTGACGCTCAGGTAGACGAAGTCCAGCGGGGTCTCCCCCTCGAAGAGCATGCGGCAATGGGCAAAACAGTTCAGCATGTTGTCGAACAGCGAGTGATACATGGCCTCGCTTTGGCGCAGGGCTTTTTCGGCGCCCTTTCTGACGCGGCGCTCGGCGGCGTCGGCAAGGCTGCGCCGGATCACGGGAACCAGCCGGGTCAGGTTGTCCTTCAAGACGAAATCCCAGACCCCCTGCTTGAGGAGCTCCACCGCGTTCTCCTCGCCCAGGGTGCCGGTGACCATGATGAGAGGCGCGTCGGGGAGCCCCTCCTGCAGCAGGGCCAGGCTCTACCGGAAGTCGAGCGACGGGACGTTGAAGTCGGTGAGCACCACGTCCCAGCCCTGCGCCCGTAGGGCTTCCTGCAACTTCTCGGCGCTGTCCACGCGGCACAAACTCGCCGGGAGCCCCTTCACCCTCAGGTGGCGTTCCAGCATCAGGAAGTCGGCAGGGCGGTCCTCGATGACCAGAATTTTGAGCGGCTCTCCCATGGGTCCCTACTCCATCGGCGCCTGGTTGACTGCCAGCCAGTAGATGCCGAGCCGCGCCACGGTCTCGGCAAATTCGGAAAAATCGAGCGGCTTTCTGACGAAGCTGTTGGCGCCGTCCTGATAGCTTGCCACCAGGTCGCGCTCCTCGTCGGAGGAGGTCAGGATCACCACCGGCTGCAGCCGGGTCCTTGGGTCGTCGCGCAGCCTCCTCAGCACCTCCAGGCCGCTCACCCGCGGCAGGTTGAGGTCGAGCAGGAGCACGGTGGGAAAGTCGTCACCGGGGCGGTCGGCGAATTCCCCCTCCCGGAACAGGTAGTCGAGGGCCTGCTGCCCGTCGCGGACCACGTCCACCTGGTTGGCCAGGTTCACCTTCCTGAGCGCGCGCAGGATCAGCTTTTCGTCCTGGCCGTTATCCTCAACCAGGAGTATCGACTTCTCCTTTCTCGTCGTTGGCATGGGTTGCTCCTTTATGCTCCCCGCAGGGGAGGGAAAAACTGAAGGTCGCCCCCGCCCGCGGCGCCCCGGTTGCCTTTATGACCCCTCCGTGGCGGTGCACGATGCGCTGGGCGGTGGCGAGGCCGATCCCTATCCCGGTGAATTCGTCCTGCCGGTGCAGGCGCTGGAAGGGCTGGAAGAGCTTTGCCGCGTGGGCCATGTTGAAGCCGGCGCCGTTGTCCGCCACGCGGAACAGGAGCTCCCCTTCCTCGGTCTCGCTGTAAACGCGGATGGCTGCCCCCTGAGTGTTGCCGGTGTACTTCCAGGCGTTGCCGAGCAGGTTTCTCAGCACGATCTCGATCATGCGCTCGTCCCCCTGTGCGCTCAGTCCCGGCTCGATCAGCCACTGCACCCGGCGCTCCGGCTCCAGGCGCTCCAGCTCGCGGCGGATGCGCTGGGAAAGTCCCGAGAGGTCCACCCGGTCGCGGCGCAGTTCGCCGTGGGTGCTGCGCGACAGGGTCAAAAGGCCGTCGATCAGCTGGGCCATGTGCCCCGCGCCGGTGATGATCTCGTTCAGGTAGTCGCGCGCCTCCGCTTCCAGCCGGTCGCCGAAGTCCTCCAGCAGGGCCCGGCTGAAACCTCCCATGGCGCGCAGCGGCGCGCGCAGGTCGTGGGATACCGAGTAGGCGAAGGCCTCCAGTTCCTGGTTGGCCCCCTGGAGCTGGGAGACGGTCTGGGTCAGCTCCCGGTTCAGCCCCGCGATCTGATCTGCGGTCCGCCTCCCCGCCTCGATCTCGAGTTCCAGCGAGGCATGGGACGCCGCGAGTTTGCCGGTCATCGTGTTGAAGGCCTCTGCCACCTCGGCGAACTCGCCCCCGCCTTCCAGCGGGATGGCGTGCCGGAAGTCCCCCCTGCTGATCGCCGCGGCGCCCTGCTGCAGGTTTGCGATCCCCTTGCCGATGAGCCGCCCGATGGAACAGCCGATCATGAGGACGAAAAGTGCCAGGAAGGCGATTTTGAAGAGGCTGATCAAGAGCGCTGTCTGCTCGGTTGAGGCAATGAGCCTGCGGCTCTCCACCTGCAGCCTGCGGGTGTTGCTTATGGCGTTGGAGGTTTTCAGCAAAAGGGCCCTCACCAGCCTGTTCTCGATGGCGCTTGCCTCGGCCGCTGAGCGCTCTGCCTTTACCAGACTCTCCCGGTTGGCCACTACCTGCCGGAAGATCACGGCGCACTCCTCATTGTCCTTGAGCATGTCGCTGAGGATTTTCCTGCTGTCGTCCGTCTGGAAAACCGGGAAGGCCTTCCTTATCAGGTGGCTGACCTCGGCTTGCTTGGCGAACCATTGGTCCCGCGAGCGCTGCTGGTAGCCGTTTCTGAGGTAGTCGCCTCTCAGAAGGGCGCGTTCGAAACTGCTGAAGACGATCTCGCTCGCCATGTCGCTGGCTTTGGTGGCTGTGGCAATCCTTTCTCGGGACCAGTAGAGCAGCAGCGCCATAACGAGGATCAGCGCGCAGGAGGCGGTGGTCATGATCTTGAGACGGGTGCGAATTTTCATCTACGGGTTCCCTTCACCTGATGCCCGGCCCATCCCGGGTTCACCCTACGGCCCGTCCCTTGACGGCCCTGGAGTCCGGTCTGCCGTGGCTTTGCTGCGGGCTGGCGGGGGGAAGGAGCTGCAAACTGGCAGCAGGCTGTTCTTGGCACGCCACCTCACCAAAGGCGAGGTTAGCGTAATCGGCATGAGAAGGTCATCGGGGGTTGTACGGAATTTTGGCTTCGATATACCTGAGGGGCGCGGCGGAAGGGGACTACAGGGAGGTGAGGCCTTCGCGGATGGCATACTTGGTGAGCTCGGCCACCGAGTGGATGTTGAGTTTCTCCATGATGTGCTGGCGGTAGGTTTCCACCGTCTTGACGCTGAGGCAGAGCCGGTCGGCAATCTGGGAGGTGCTGGTCCCCTCGGCCAGCAGCTGGAGGACCTCGCGCTCCCGGGCCGAGAGCACGGAGAAGGCGGATCCGTCCCCCTTTTGCAGCAGCTGGAGGTAATCGTCGAAGACAATATCGGCAACTGCGGGGCTCAGGTAGGTCTTGTTGTTGAGGACGGCACGGATGGCGCTTGCCAGTTCCTCGAAGGCGCTCTCTTTGAGCAGATAGCCGGAGGCCCCCGCCTTGAGCACCTGTGTGATGAAGCGCCGGTCGGCATGCGAGGATAGGGCTATCACCTTGCAATGCGGATCAGCGGCAATGATCTGCCGGGTTGCCTCGATGCCGTTCAGCTCAGGCATGGCGATATCCATGATGACGAGCTGCGGGGAATGCCGGGCGCACAAAAGTACCGCGGTGTTGCCGTTCTCCGCCTCGGCGACGACCTCCAGGTCGTCTTCCTGTGCCAAAAGGCAGCGCAGACCGTCGCGGACCATCTTGTGATCGTCAGCCAGAATAATCCTGACACTCATGCCGCGCCTCCCTCCTGCTCAAGCGCCAGGGGCGCCCTCAGGGTAACCAGTGTGCCGCACCCGGCAGCCGGGGCGATGTCGATACTGCCGCCGAAATATCTGAGCCGCTTGCACGCGCTCCTCAAGCTCAGTATTGATCCTGCCCGCGAGCTCAGCCCGGGCGCCCTCAGGTTCGGAGGGCGACTCCTCTTCCAGGCTGCGACCGATAAACGGGAAGAACAGGGGACGAAAGCAAAAATGATCCGGCGGGCTAGGTTATTGTAAGAGTAATTTTTACTTATGCAAATGTCCCTTTCCCCAAACGGCAAAAGGCACCCAGTAATCTGGATGCCTTTTGTCGTTACCGGTACTGCTGCCGCTTGGGTTTAGGGCAGTTCGCTGTCTCCCATGAGGAAGCGGTCGCACTCACGTGCCGCGCCGCGCCCCTCGTTGAAGGCCCAGACCACCAGGCTCTGACCGCGGCGGCAGTCGCCGGCGGCAAACACGCCGGGGATGTTGGTGGCATAGCGCTCGTAGTCGGCCTTGATGTTGCTGCGGCCATCGCGCTCCAGACCCAGGGCTGCCGGCAACTCCTGCTCCGGACCGAGGAAACCCATGGCCAAAAGCACCAGGCTCACCAGGTGAACCTTTTCGGTCCCCGGCACCGGAGCGGGGATGAACTGCCCCTGGGCGTTCTTTTCCCATTTCACCTGGACCGTGTGCACCGCCTTGACGTTGCCGTCCGCGTCTCCCTCGAACTTGGTCGCGGTGGTGAGGAACACCCGCGAGTCGGCGCCGAATTTCGCGGCGGCTTCTTCCTGGCCGTAGTCGACCTTGTGGGTCTTGGGCCATTCCGGCCACGGGTTGTCCTGGGCGCGCTCGTCGGGGAAACGGGCCATGATCTCGAGCTGCACGACGGAGTTGCAGCCGTGGCGCAGCGAGGTGCCGACGCAGTCGGTGCCGGTGTCGCCGCCGCCGATGATGATCACGTCCTTACCCTGCGCCGAGATGCACTCGGTGCCCTCGTCGAGGAGCGCCTTGGTGTTGGCGGTCAGGAAATCCATGGCGAAGTGTATCCCCTTGAGCGCTCTCCCCTCTACGGGAAGGTCGCGGGGGAGGGTGGCGCCGGTCGCCATGACGACCGCGTCGAACTCGTGCTTTAGCTGCTGCACCGGATATTCGGCGCCGCCGATCGGGGTGTTGCAGTAAAAGCTGATGTTCTCCTGCTCCATGAGCCGGATGCGGCGCAGCACTACCTCCCGCTTGTCCAGCTTCATGTTGGGGATGCCGTACATAAGGAGGCCACCGGGAAGCGGAGCCCGCTCGAAGACGGTCACCTGGTGCCCCGCCTTGTTGAGCTGGTCGGCGGCCGCCAGGCCGGCAGGGCCGGAGCCGACAATCGCCACCTTCTTGCCGGTACGGACCTTGGGGAGGTTGGGGGTGATCCACCCTTCCTCCCAGGCGCGCTCGATGATGCTCACCTCGATGTTCTTGATGGTGACCGCCGGCTCGCTGGCGCCCAAGGTGCAGGAACCCTCGCACGGTGCCGGACAGACCCGCCCGGTGAACTCCGGGAAGTTGTTGGTGCGCGCGAGCCTGAGATAGGCCTGGTGCCAGAGCCCGCGGTAGACCAGGTCGTTAAATTCGGGGACCAGGTTGTTGAGGGGGCAGCCGCAGGCCATGCCGCTCACCAGTTTGCCGGTGTGGCAAAAGGGAATGCCGCAGTCCATGCAACGGGCTCCCTGGGTGCGGAGCTTCTCCTCCGTCAGATGCAGGTGGAACTCGTCCCAGTCCTTGAGCCGCTCCAGCGGCTCGCGGTCGGAGGGAAGTTCGCGAAGGTATTCCATGAATCCGGTTGGTTTTCCCATAGCTCTATCCTATTCTTAAGAATTGCTCGTTATTAGCGGAAGTCGTTTCCCCATCCCCACCAGGCCCTCCCCTTGAAGGGGAGGGGAGGTGAAAGGGGAAGGGAACCGCTGAACTTACTTAGTGTGCCGCCTGGGCGGAGTTCTCTTCGAATGCCGCCGCCAGGGCCTCGTCGCCGCTTAATCCCGCGGCTTCCGCCCGGGCGATGGCCTGGAGCACCCGCTTATAGTCCGTCGGCATGACCTTGACGAACTTGTGGGCAAAGCTGCGCCAGTGCATGAGGATCTCGGCGCCCCGGGCGCTGCCGGTGAGTTCCGCATGCCGCTCGATCATCCCCTTGAGGGTTGCCAGGTCCTGCTCGTCCAACTGCTCCAGGGCTACCATTTCGGTATTGCAGCGGCTCTTGAAGTCCCCGTCGGTATCAAGGACATAGGCGATGCCGCCGCTCATCCCGGCAGCGAAGTTCCTGCCGGTTTCCCCCAGTACCACGACGACTCCGCCGGTCATGTACTCGCAACCATGATCGCCGATCCCTTCCACCACCGCGTTCACCCCGGAGTTACGGACGCAGAAGCGTTCCCCGGCGATCCCGTTCAGGTAGGCGGTGCCGCTCGTCGCGCCGTAGAAGGCGACGTTGCCGGCAATGATGTTCTCCTCGGCCTTGAAGGTCGAGCCGGCAGGCGGGTAGAGCAAAATGGTTCCGCCGCTCAAGCCCTTGCCCAGGTAGTCGTTGGTGTCTCCGGAGAGCTCCAGGGTCATTCCTTTCGGCACGAAGGCGCCGAAACTCTGGCCGGCCGATCCCTGGAACTTGAGGCTGATGGTGTCGTCGGGAAGTCCCTGGGCGCCGTAGGCGCGGGTGACCTCGTTGCCGACGATGGTGCCCGCCACCCGGTCCACGTTGGTGATGGGGAACTCGGCGCTGACCTTTTCCCCCCGCTTGAGGGCCGGCTGGCAGATATCCAGGAGCTTGGTGTAGTCAAGCGATTTCTCCAGGCCGTGGTCCTGCTCTTCGATGCAGTAGCGGCTCCCGGTGAGCGCCATTTTCGGCTGGTACAGGATGTTGCTGAAGTCGAGCCCCCGTGCCTTCCAGTGGGCGATGGCGCGCTTGGGCTCCAGCCGGTTGGCGCGTCCCACCATGTCGTTGAAGGAGCGGAAGCCGAGCTCGGCCATGATCTCCCGCACTTCCATGGCGATGAAACGCATGTAGTTGACGACGTACTCCGGCTTGCCGGCGAACTTGGCCCTCAAGGCCGGGTCCTGGGTGGCGACGCCGGTCGGGCAGGTGTTGGAGTGGCAGACCCGCATCATGACGCAACCGAGCGTCACCAGGGGGGCGGTGGCGAAACCGAACTCTTCGGCGCCCAAAAGGGCGGCGATGGCGACGTCACGGCCGGTCTTCAGCTGGCCGTCGACTTCGACGATGATCCGGCTCCTCAAATTATTGAGCACCAGGGTCTGGTGGGTTTCCGCCAGGCCCAACTCCCAGGGGAGTCCGGCATGCTTGATGGAGGACAAGGGCGAGGCGCCGGTGCCGCCGTCGTAGCCGGAAATCAGCACGACGTCGGCGTGGGCCTTGGCAACGCCGGCCGCGATGGTGCCGACCCCTACCTCGGAAACCAGCTTGACGGAGATCCGGGCGCGGCGGTTGGCGTTCTTCAGGTCGTGGATCAGCTCCGCCAGGTCCTCGATGGAGTAGATGTCGTGGTGCGGCGGCGGCGAAACCAGGCCGACTCCGGGAGTCGTGTGCCGGGTCTTGGCAACCCACGGGTACACCTTGGAGCCGGGAAGTTCCCCGCCTTCGCCGGGCTTGGCACCCTGCGCCAGCTTGATCTGCAGCTCGCTGGCGGAGGAGAGGTATTCGCTCGTCACGCCGAAGCGGCCGCTGGCCACCTGCTTGATGGCGGAGTTCTTGGAGTCACCCTTTTCGTTGGTCCAGGTGAAGCGTTCCGGGTCCTCGCCGCCTTCTCCGGTGTTGGAGCGGCCGCCGATCCGGTTCATGGCGATGGCCAGGGCCTCGTGGGCCTCCTGGCTGATGGAGCCGTAGGACATGGCTCCGGTCTTGAACCGCTTCATGATCTCTTCGACCGACTCGACCTCTTCGATCGGCACGGGAATCCGGATCTCGGTATTGAAGTCCAAAAGGCCGCGCAAGGTGTAGCTGTGCTCGTTCTGCTCGTCGATCAGCTTGGAGAAGATCTTGAATTCCTGGTAGTCGCCCGTCCTGGTGGACTTTTGCAAGGAGGTGATGGTGAGCGGGTTGAAAAGGTGCTCCTCCCCGTCCTGGCGCCACTGGTACTCGCCGCCGGGATCCAGCGTCGGCTCCACCGCCACCCGCTGCGGGTAGGCCTTGCGGTGGCGGGTCAAAAGCTCCCGGGCGATGCCGTTCAGATCGATGCCGCCGATGCGCGACGGGGTCCAGGTGAAGTACCTTTCGATGACGGAGGCGTGCAGGCCGACCGCTTCGCAGATCTGCGCGCCCCTGTAGCTCTGGATGGTGGAGATCCCCATCTTGGCCATGGTCTTGACGATCCCCTTGATGGAGGCCTTGATGAAGTTCTTCACCCCGGTCTTGTAGTCGAGGCCGGGAAGCATCCCCTGGCCGATCATGTCTTCGATGGTCTCGAAGGCCAGGTAGGGGTTGATGGCGGTGATGCCGTAGCCCAGGAGCACCGCGAAATGGTGCACCTCGCGGGGTTCGCCCGACTCCAGGATCAGGGAGGCGTGGGTCCTCGTCGCGGTGCGGATCAGGTGGTGGTGCAGGCCGGCGACGGCCAAAAGGGCGGGAATCGCGGCATATTCCTCGCTGATGCCCCGGTCCGAGAGGGCCAGGATGGTGGTGCCGCTCTCGATAGAGTGCACCGCCGTCTTAAAGAGGCTCTCCAGCGCCTTTTCCATCCCCTCGGCGCCGTCGGCGGCCTTGAAGAGGAGCGAAAGCGTCGTGGTCTTGAAGCCGGGCCGGTCCAGGTTCCTCAGCTTCTCGAACTCCTCGTTGCTGAGGATCGGGTGCTCCAGGCGGATCACCCGGGCGCTGACCGCCGTCGGTTTCAGAAGGTTCGACTCGGAGCCGATGCGGACCGCGGTCGCGGTGATGATCTCCTCGCGGATCGGGTCGATCGGCGGGTTGGTCACCTGGGCGAAGAGCTGGTGGAAATAGTTGTACAAAAGCTGGGGCTTCTCGGAGAGGACCGCCAGCGGGGTGTCGGTCCCCATGGAGCCGAGCGGCTGCATGCCGCCGGTGGACATTGGCCCGATGATGGTCTGGAGATCCTCGAAGCTGTAGCCGAAGGACTTCTGGCGCTGCAACAAAGGTGAGTGCTCGACGAACGGCGTCTTGGTCGAAACCGGGAGGCTGGCCAGCAACTGGTGGTTCACCTTGACCCAGTCGCCGTACGGCTTGGCGGCGGAAAGTGTGCTCTTGATCTCCTCGTCGGGGATGATGCGTCCCTGCTCGGTGTCCACCAGGAACATCTTGCCAGGCTGCAGGCGCCCCTTCTTGATGATCTTCTCGGCCGGCACGTGCAGTACCCCGGCTTCGGAGGCCATGATGACCAGGTCGTCGCTCGTCAGGTAATAGCGGCAGGGGCGCAGGCCGTTACGGTCCAGGATCGCTCCGATGACCCGGCCGTCGGTAAAGGTGAGGGCTGCGGGACCGTCCCAGGGCTCCATCATGCAGGAGTGGTACTCGTAGAAGGCCCGCTTTTCCTTGCTCATGGTCGCGTGGTTTTCCCAGGGCTCCGGCACCATCATCATCATGGCATGGGGAAGCGAGCGGCCGGAGAGCGTCAAGAGTTCCAGACAGTTGTCGAACATCGCCGAGTCGGAGCCGTTGGTGTCGATGACCGGCAAAAGCTTCTTGATGTCGTCGCCGAACAGGTCGGAGCTGAACATGGACTGGCGCGCGTGCATCCAGTTGACGTTCCCCCGAAGGGTATTGATCTCCCCGTTGTGGGCGAGTTGGTGATACGGGTGGGCGCGGTCCCAGCTCGGGAAGGTATTGGTGGAGAAGCGGGAATGGACCACGGCAATGGCCGTCTCCATCGCCGGATCGCGCAGGTCGGTATAGTACTGGTCCAGCTGGGCGGGCATCAGCATGCCCTTGTAGACGATGGTGCGGGTCGACATGCTGGCGAAGTACCAGAAGGGATCGATCCCCTTGTCGCGGATCTCGTGCAGGGCGCGCTGCTGCAGCACGTAGAGCTTGCGGTTGAAGGCGTCCTCGTCGGCGCAGGAATCGGGCCGCTTGAAGAAGATCTGCCTGACCAGAGGCTCGCCCGCCTTGGCCGTGTCCCCCAGCAGGGAGTTGTCGGTCGGGACCTCGCGCCAGCCGATGATCTCCACCCCTTCCTCGGTGCGGATGCGCTGGAACAGGTGTCCGGCGGCGCTGCGCTCGGTCGCCTCGGGCGAGGTGAAGAGCATGGCGACGCCGTAGTGGCCGGCAGCGGGCAGTTCGAAGCCGGCGGCGGGGCAGACCTTGCGGAAGAAGGCGTCGGGCATCTGAATCAGGATGCCGGCGCCGTCGCCGGTATTGTGCTCGGAGCCGACTGCGCCGCGGTGATCGAGGTTCGCGAGGACCGTAATGGCCTGCTGGACGATCTCGTGGGATTTCTTCCCCTTAATGTTGGCGACAAAACCGACGCCGCAGGCGTCGTGCTCGAACTGGGGATCGTACATCCCTTGCTTCTTGGGTAAACCGGTTGTTTTCATGTTCAAACCTTTGCGAGGTGGTGTGCGTGCGATGGATGAGTCTTGTAAGCACTCACCGTGCCATTTCTGATTTGCCTAGGATATGAGGGTGGTTGGCGTGCTAACTGCCGATAATTTCGCGGTAAGCGCTGTCTTTGGTTCCTGAGCTTTCGTTCATGTTGTGGGTGGGTTGACTATAAAGGTTACTCAGCTGAGTACTCATTTTAAGGTAGCACCTTGGGGAATGGATCGATTGCCAACTCTGGGCCCGTATGGGCGTCTAAGGATACCACGGCAGAAAATTTAAATGTCGGAAAATAATAGCTTGCCGAAGAGGCTGGTCCCCCCCCTCACACCAACCCTCCCCCGCCAGGGGGAAGGGAGAGTTTAAGCCTGATTGGATCGTTAACTAATGGCAGCAGGTGCAGGGGACGTTAAGCTGGGGTGGTGTTTGGTCCCCCCTGTGGAACAGGGGGGAAGGCTCGCGTAGCGAGACAGGGGGGTATTTAGCCAAGGGAAACACCCCCCTGCCCCTCTAGCGTTCGGCTTCCCCCCTATTCCATAGGGGGGACAAATCACCATCCCCTGCACCTGGTATTCCTCGACGTAACGCAGTGGGAACAGGGTGAGTAAGCGTTTCTTGTAGGGGCACTCCTTGCGGGTAACCAATTCTTTGAATGGCATATCCTTATACTTAAAAAAGGGGTTAGGTTGAAGTATGGATAACGGGGGCCGAAGGACCGGGTAGGGCGCCCGGGTGACTATTTCCCGTGCAGTCCTCGGTCGCCTGCACAAGTTACCGGCATTCTCCAGGTACCTATTGCTAAGCCTTGTTGGCAAGCTACCGAGAATACAGCGAAATGTCAGCTGTCCACATTGGCATGCAGTGTGTAACGAAAGGCCCAAGACTCAGCACGATTATTTGCAAGGGGGTGACATCATGAAACTGATAGAAGCCATAATTCACAAACTTAAGCTGCAGGAGGTTCGTAACGCGCTCGATGACCTGGGTGTGGTGGATTTCATGGAAAGCACCATTATTTGCCATGGCCAACAGGGGCAGGTGATGATCTTTCGCGGTGCCAAATTCGTAGCGAATGTCGTCGAGAAAGTGAAGCTGGAGATTGTTTCGGCCGACGACTCGACGGAAAAAATCATTGAGGCTATCAGATCCATCGTGAAGTCTGAGCACCGCGACGATTGCCGGATCGCCATGCGCCCCTATCTCGAAGTAACCTGAGCGCCCGGGGAGCCAAACAGAGTTCGCTTGCCCCACCTTGCTCCCCCTGGCGATCTGGTCTTTAGATAAATAGGCACCCAGCTTCTATATGCTGAGTGCCTATTTCAGTTATCCGAATGGAGCCATCATCTGGAGCAGAAACTCACTTCCCGCAGAAACTCTCCCCTCAGTAGCAGTCACCGCAGAGCTCAGAGACAATTTCGAGCACACTGCAAGTCAACTTTTTCCCCTCTTGGTTCCTCACCCTAGTACCTGTAAGTATAAGTTGATACAAATGAGCTTTTAATTGACAAGAAATGCTAATTGAAATAGGGTGCGATAAGTCGGCTGACAGCAGGCGCCGGCTTGCCTTTTGCGAACTGTAGGTTGCCGGTGAACGGGTGTATCGTGAACCGCAGCACTTGCACCGTTGGGGTTCACGATGAGACTGTTCAGCGCCAACCTACGGGAACAATCAACGGCCGACAGGTCAAGCTGGACGGGTATATCGTGAACCGCAACATTGCAACGTTGGGGTTCACGATGAGACTTTTCAGCGCCAACCTACGGGAACAATCAATGGCCGACAGGTCAAGCTGGACTGGGTACTAGTGTCAAATCAACCGCACCCAAAAAAGGAGGACGCTGATGATCATCACCGACAGAAGTGACCTGGACAGCAGTCTCAATGACAGTACGGCGACCGTTTTCATTCTCCTGGGAGTTGTCGATTCCAAGGCAGGTGCAGTCCACAGCTTGATGGAATCTGAGAATTGGGATGATTGGGAACTGCACTATCTTGTCCCCGACGCCAAGGCGCTGCTTTCCCCGGCAGAACTGCGGAACTGGTTCGATGGTAAGACTTCCGGATGTTATGCCGTGCTCGGCGGGAAGGATATCCCCAAGCGCGTTGCTGCCAAGGGGCCTGTTTCCGATCTGCTGGGGCCTGACGAAAAGCCTGATTATCTCGTTATCCTGAAAATAATGCTCAAGGGGGAAATGCTATGAAGACGGCGCTGCATGTCGTTCTCATAGGCTTTTTCCTGATCGCGGCCGGTTGCGTCAATGGCGACAAATACATCAATGCGCGCGGGGTGCTGGATAACAGCATCACGTATCTCGAGAGCGATACGGCCGAGCAAAAACATCCGCTTTCCCGAAGCGCCGACCTCCCGGGAAAGGGGCCGACGCTACAGGTTCCCCAGCCGGCCCTGGTGGACGAAAATAGCACTGTCGAGATTCATATTGCCAAGGAGAATCTCGGCAACAAAACCATGAATCAGGAATTGGCACAGCAGTCAAAGGAGTTGCTAAAGCAAAAGCAGGACATTGCCGATGCCCTGAATCTCCTCGCCAAAGTCGTTGCGGCTCGACAAAAAACCCTGCAGGCCTACCGGGAAAAGAACTTCCAGCAGTTTGATCCGGCGAAGGATGAGTCGGTGAAGCTGGAGAATAATCTCCTCGACAACCTCACTGCCATCTGGCCCCGGGGGACCAAGGAGTATGCGCAGCTCTCCGGCGCTTATGACCGTCCGAAGTTCGAGAAGCTCCAGGCTTTCCTGAGTAAGCAGATCGCAGGTATCGATGAGGCCAATGGGGTTATCGAGAAGGAACTGGACAGTCATTCCCGTGCCCTGACACTGGAAGCGTTTCTGAGTAGCCGTGACCATGAGCCGGTGGCTGTGCATCTTGATGGTTACGACACAGTGCAGGAGCAGTCGTTGGTCCGGATCGACCGCTACGGGTTGGATCTTAGCGAGGCCGAACAAAAAAAGCTCGATGCCCACGTGCAAAAGAACCAGGAAATGGCGGCGGCCCTTGAGCACCTGCGCACCGGCGAGGCGACCCTTAATCAGACGGTACAGCAGGTGCAAGCGATGCTAACTCCCCAAATCTCGTCGCTGGTGGACGAGGGGGAGCGCCTCCAGGCCCGTCTCGATCCCACGAAACTGACGGAAAGAGGCAACGAGACCCAGAGACTTTTTGACGCCTTTATTGCACTGATCCGGCAACAAAATGCCACTCTGCCTGATGGCAGGAATCGGCAGCTGATTGATGAACGTGATGCACTGCTTGGCAGGTTGATTCCGGAATCCAGGGCATTCGGGCAAGCGGTTTCCGACTGCGAAAGGACCGCCGCTTCCTTCAAGCAGGACTGGCAAAACGCGACGCCGGCAACAGTGACCGGGCTGATCAGGCAGAGCGTCGCAACCGTAAAGTCCCTGCAGGCCCTTCGGGGAAAGCTCCCCGAGGCCATTTCCGACGTGGATGCCAAAGCCAGGGAGACCATTGAAGGCTACCTGCACGATATCAGCGCGCCCGAGCGTTCTTCATTGCTGCCGAGTGATGAGGCGAATGCCCTGCGCAAAAATCTGCAAGACTACTACGCCGATTTTCAAGACGCTGCCAAGCTGGTAGAAAATGTCGCCGCCGCTCTCTCCAGTCTCCAGGTGAATCCGGTTGCCGAGATAACGGCCTCGGCTGCGTCCTTCCAGGTACCGATCGATAATATCAAAGACACCTTATTCAATCTGGAAGCTACACCCCGCCAGCAGGGAGATACCATTACTGTCAAAGCGACTCTCAAAGAAGCCGATGATACGATCGTAGACACGGCGGTTGCCAAGTTCGCGGTGGGGAGATTAGGCCATTATGCGGAGCTCTCTCCGGCCGTCGTGCTGATCAAGCCCGAACAGCTCAGAGGCGGGGATGACGGGTTCCGTTTCGCGCCGGTCCTTTCCTGGATGCACCATTGGTTTCCGCGCCCGGAAAACAGCTCCGGGACTGCCGCAATCTTCCGGGCTGTCGATCCCGCGCTCGGCATCCATAGCGCCTTTACCAATTTCAGGCCCGATGGCGGCAGTGATGCCGTCCAGATCGGGCTTGGCCTGACTCTTTCGTTTTGGCGCAACCGTCTCCAATTTGGTGCCGGATACAATCTCATGGCAAAAACAAGGAGCGATGGCCAGATTTACTATTTTGTCGGGTCGGATCTCATCGGTCTGCTGCAGACGGTCGGAATCGTAAAACAATAGTGGATGGGGGCGGGGTCGGCCGGGAAACGGGCGAACACAAGGTTCGCCCCTACCAAGGGCGCCACGCGGCGGGTAGGGGCGAACCTTGTGTTCGCCCAACCAAGGGTGCCACGCGGCGGGTAGG
>Ga0209123_1001144_pt1 | contig 27886 bp, 20 predicted proteins | sample BarGraIncu00431A_FD_184500 | JGI IMG/M metagenome (GOLD analysis project Ga0209123, IMG submission 184500) | Arctic peat soil microbial communities from Barrow, Alaska, USA - Barrow Graham LP Incubations 004-31A (SPAdes) (version 2) | ecosystem: Environmental > Terrestrial > Soil > Wetlands >...
CAACCATCGCTCCGCGTTATGCTGATCGTCCCGGTGGCTACACCAGGATCATCAAGCTCGGCATCCGCCCGGGCGACACCGCCCCGGTCTCCGTGATCGAGCTGGTGGAAGCAGAAATGAAGCCGAGGAAAGTTTCCGCGAAGCCGGCACCCGTCAAGGCCGTCAAGGTCGAGGCACCGGTAGCGGCCGTCGAAGAAGCGCCCGTTGCGGCACCGGTCGAAGAGACCACCGAAGCGTAACTCGCAAAAATGCAAAGAAGTCGCCAAAGAGGCACGGGAAACCGTGCCTCTTTTTTCGTTATAAGCGCCCACCGCCCGGTATTCTCCATCTTTGGCTTTGCAGTACAACCACCTCTCTGATAGTATGCCCAGTTAATGAAGATAAAGCGCCTCTACTCGGTTTCAAGTTCAAAAGTTGTAACATCCCAAAAGTGTTGATAGAAATAAGTTTGTGATTTTTGTAGTGGCTCCATAGTGGCAAGTGTGGAAAAATGAAGGTTAGATAGCCCCTAGCGAAGAAATCCTCGGATAGTTGTTTTCTTGTCTAAGCTAATCCTGCAAATATGATTTAAAAACAGCTACCTAAGAAGCCAATTGGCATGGTGAGGATGGATAGTTGGCATAGCAAGGATGGAAAGTTGGCATAGTAAGGATGGACGTTTGGCATGGTGAGGATGGAAAGTTGGCATAGTAAGGATGAAAATCCCTGCTAACCCGCGCCCAGCACGGCTTAACAGCCCCTAAAGGGTTTAAAGGGTTTTAAAGGGGTTTAAAGGGTAAAAAGAAGGCCGCTTAAAAACCAGAAAACCGTTCCTCAATCCCCAATCCTTCTGGTCAAGTTGGATCGCGAGGGAAACCGGAGAATTATCCCCCATCGAACCCAATTCCTCTAAGTCATCCCCCCCCTGAAACCGAGAACCGGTCCCTCGATCCCGATCTCAACTGATGGCCAATCTCATCCCCTGATCCCCCATCACCGGAAAACCGGAGAAACCGGACCCGGAGAACCAAAACCAAAACCCAAAAGCAGTCTTGAAGGAAGATCTTTCAAGAACAAACCTTCCCAACCAACCTAATGACAAAGAAACGTCTTTACCAGAACAAACAACGGGCAGCTCGCGCCGGCGCTCGCCACCGTGGCCTTTCAACAGGGTGGCAGAAAAAATCACCGGCGTTTCCCCTCTGAGTCTTTACGCATCAGTAACGCAAAACTCGCTCGATTCACCCTGGACCGGATGATTCCGATTCTCGGAAAGCTCGATGATGACTTTGAGGTAAACGTGACCTTCCGCCCACGCGAGCACACGACCCTACATGCAAGACAAAATGCGCCGGCATCAGGCCGGGGGATCCGGCCCAGACGCATCCGCACCCCGTTTGCGCATAAAACCCCCTAAAATACTTGTTGACTTTATTCACACAGCGAAGTAATGTTGTCAACATTCATTGCCTCTAAGGCCTCTCTTCATCCTCCCGATGAAGACCACCGACCACGCAGTCGGTTCTACCCTTGAATTAAACCCGCTTTTGGTTTCTTACTCGGTGAGCAGTTGTATAAAAGGGTTTTCAGCGTCCAAACCTAGGAGCTAGCCAGACCGGCGGTCCCCTTCTGTGCGCTAAAGCCTTTGGAATTACTGCGCTTTAAGAAAGTGCCCCTGTCAGACTTGGTACTTTAAATCGCATCCTAATTCCCCTTCCACGGAATTCCTGAGACCTGCTTTTCAAGTCTTCTGAACTCCAATTCACACCTTTTACATAATCAGACGGTTTTACCCAAACTAGATTGGTCCAGAGTTCGATATGCAAATTCGCTATCGTTTCCCCTGACCGGTCTTTCTGCGTTTAAAACCATAATTTCAACCCAGCATGGGAACAAACCTTACCCCTGGGCTGGGCTGGTCTGTATCTGCAACTACTGGTTTGGGAAGATACAAGGTGGCCTCATTCGACGTAAACTAGGGTTCACCTATCTCTCTTCAGCCCCCCTTCAAAGTAGAAATACTAGACACTACAAGGCTCTAAAATCTGACCCAAAATAACATGCCGCGACCCAACATAGGGTCGCGGCATACGCGCCGTCACTTTATAGAAAAGTGATGCCGTCCGTAATATCGCCTGCCGTCTGGTTTTCTGCCTTGCGGCAACAATGGCGAGCCAATGATCAAAAATTCCCACCCACATGAGCGCCTAGTTATTTTGCGTCGCAGACGCTGCGCGTAGCGCATGGTTCCGTCTCTTTACTCGCAAGGCGAGAAAGAGACGGAACCTACAAAACCCCACTGGGAACGGTTTTAACGGCGCATCTCTATGAGATACGTCGAACAAAAACTCTCACTCGGACGTCCCCAAAAAGAGCAAAGCTGTGGCAGGATCATTCACTTGTCCACACTCCTACTGAAGAGGCCCCCCAAATCAAAACCTGGGCCTCAAAATTCCGCGTGAAGCGTTTACCTATACCCATTCACCCCAGCCTGCCTTCTCTGCGGAGTCGGCGGCAAATGCCAGCCAGGGTTGCCTCTAAACGAGGATCACATTACCACATGGGATGTGCGAATAACCTGACGACAAACCGGACCGGTGTGGCCCGGTTTGCGGCTCGAAAGAGCCGAGGCACCTACACTCACCAATTATCCGCTGGGGCTGGTCTTGTGTGCTGCCTATTACCTCGCTGACAATAGGCAGCGGGGTAATAGGCAGCACACAACATAACCACGGGAGGTGGACCATGGGTAAATCGCATTCACAAAAGATGGAAAATGAAGCAAAATCTGTAGTTGGGAAAAATTGGGCTGGGGGAAAACTCACCCGTGAAAAACTGCTGGGGAATTTGGGGAGAATCGCCGATTTTGCGGCATCTAAAGGCTTTCAACACATTAACCAAATTGGAACAAAGTTTGTTGACCAATTTTTTGATCACCTGCATGCTGCGGGCAGATCTGAAAGCACTGTCACTGGGTATGCGACCGCGATGCGGACCCTTGCACACTCAATAGGCAAAGACAACATCGTCCCACGAGGGAACGCGCCGCTAGGCGGCTCCCGCGCAGGTCAGCGCCTGCGTCCAGGCACGCCAAACATAGAAAAAATGTTAGAGGTACGCCAGGCATTATACGAGAAGACCGAGTGGCTTGGGGTTGCTTGCGACCTCAGGGCAGCATTTGGCCTTAGAGCGAAAGAAAGCATGCTGACTAAGACCACGTTCGTCGACGTAAAAGGCCGGAATTTACTCCAAATTGAGGGAACTAAAGGTGGTAGGCACCGTTCGATTGTCGTGGACAATGTGGAAAAAGGAGCGGCAGTTGCCACCCTTAAAGAACACCTGCTGGCCACAGGGCACCGGTCGCTGATCCCTGAGGCAATGACCCTCCTACAAGCGTATAATTTCCAGAAAAATACCCTGCACAGGTTGGGGGCGACGAAGGAAAACTGTGCTAATAGCCACCTTTGGCGCCATGCCTACGCTCAGGCATTGTCCGCACAAGGCGTTAACCGTGCCGAAATTGCCCGTGATCTCGGGCATGGCCGGGTGGAAGTAATTTCACACTATGTCAAACGGTAATCTGACGGCATTATGGTAAATGTGAGAAATTACAGAAAATTACCTTGCCGCTAATTGGCGGCTGAAGGTGAACATGTGAAAAAAGGGCTGTCGCCTGGGACAACATTCCAGGCGACAGCCCTTTTTTTGTATCAAATGGATTTTGGACTTTGGGAGGGGGGGGCGAGCTTGGGGTTGGCGAAGCCGAGATTGAAAATGAGACGAGCGCAAAGGGCGCGGGGAAAAAGTGCGCGGAAAAGTAACGGAGGATGCGAGGCCAGTTCGCCCCCCTCCCGGTTGCGGCGAATTCGCCGGCGTCAGCGGAGACTTGATACCAGAATGATGGAAGGTCTGCGCTGTAAGCTCGCGGGTATCGCCGAGCGGACTGCTATGGCAGAGGAGCAGAACAGCTACCTGTAACGACCTGCAATCATCCGCACACGGACCTGCAATCATCGCATTTTCGGAACCGAATTAATTGATTCTATCCGGTCCCTCAGACCCGAATTGTTTGAAAATGAACCTGCAATCATAATTTAGACCTGCAATCATCCGCAACGGACCCGAATTAACTGCAACTGTAAACGCCCCCTTCCTTCAATATTATAACCTGCCTATAAACAACAAAACCACTCAACAGAACCAAAGTCATGCCGACAAGATAAATAATCGCTCTACTCCTGCGTCTTCGTCTATTGGCCTTGGTTCGCCTCTGGTCGTTGGTCGCTACGGGCAGAAAAACAGTTCTACGATGTGGTGCATGTAACTTGAGAAATTGCTACCCGGCAGTCCCATGCTCAAACAAAGGAAAAATATTGAAATGGCAGTCGCATCGATTACAGAAACTACGCAGTATCTGACGTTCAGGCTGGAAGACGAGCTGTTCGCCCTCGACATCGGGAAGGTGCGGGAAGTGCTGGACTTCACCAACATCACCAAAGTCCCACAGACCCCGGAATACATGCGCGGCGTATCAACCTGCGCGGCAGCGTGGTCCCGGTCGTGGACCTGCGTCTCAAGTTCGGTAAGTTGATGGCTGAACAGACGGTGAACACATGCGTCATCATCGTCGAGGTGGAGATGGAGGGTGAAAAGGTGGTAATAGGCGCGATGGCGGATTCGGTCCAGGAGGTGCTCGACATGGAACCCGATCAGATTGAACCTGCGCCTCGCATTGGAACTAAACTGAACTTGGACTTTATTCGCGGCATGGGGAAACACGCCGATCAGTTCATTATTATGCTAGATATAGACAAGATCTTCTCAAACGAAGAACTTGCTATAACAGTGCATGTTGAAAAAACATGCACCGACCAAAGATTAGCACATGCATAACCCAACTCAATAAAAACATTTCAATGTGAGAGATAACAATATTCTTGCCAAACAAATTTACCCCAAGGCGTCGGGGCGAAAACATCACCACAGATAAAGATGACTAATAGCTTATTTTTTGCCAATAACTTTACGATCTGTCGCTATCAAACCTAAATATGGAGGCCGTATGCAGTGGTTTTACCGTCTCAAACTAAGTGAAAAGCTCATGACATGTTTCATCATGGTAGCTCTGATTGCAGGAAGTATCGGAGGGATCGGCATCGTTCAGCTGAGGAAAATCGCAGCTGAGGACAGCCGGCTCTACGATAAAGTCACCGTCCCCATGGGCCAGTTGCTCAGTGTCTCCACAGATTTTCAGCGGATGCGGGTCTCAACTCTCTACTTGGTAAGTGCGAACAGCAAGAGCGAGAAGGAGAAAAACGTTCAAATCATTAGGACGCTTCAGAGCGAAATCGACAAGGATGCCGCATCATTCGAGAAGAGCATACTCACCGAAGAGGGACGCAGCCTGTTCGAGGCCTTCAAAAAGGAGCGCGGAGCCTACTACACTCTGCTGGACCGGTTGGCGCAGCTTTCCCTAGCCGACCGGCAGCAGGACGTTATGGCCATCATAAATGCCGGGGAGCTCAAAAATATTTCGGCAGCCTTTAACGAGACAATCGACAAACTGGTTCAAAGAAAGAACCTCCAGGGTAAGCTGACCTCGGAAAATAATACCAAGCTTGCGGGCTCGGCTACTTTGATAATGCTGGTCCTGGTATTCACAGGTGCTCTGCTGGCGGTTGGGCTCGGCCTCTTTCTGTCGAAGATCATTCGTGGTCAGTTGGGTGGTGATCCCCGCGAGGTGAGTGACATCGCAAATCGCGTTGCCTCGGGCGATATGTCCATCCAAATCGATTTGCGAGGCCAAAAGAGCGATTCGGTCATGGCTTCGATGCAGCAGATGGTAAATTCCGTCAAGTCGCTCGTCACAGATATCGGCGGGCTCTCTGAAGCCGCCATCGCGGGCAAGCTTGGCACCCGTGCCGATGCCTCCCGGCACCTCGGGGATTTCCGCAAGGTGGTAGACGGAATGAACGAGACGCTGGACGCCGTGATCGGCCCGCTTAACGTAGCAGCGGAGTACGTGGACCGCATCAGCAAGGGAGACATTCCGCCCAAGATTGCCGACAGCTACAATGGCGACTTCAACGAGGTCAAGATCAACCTGAACAACTGCATCGACAACATCAGCAGACTTGCGGCGGACAGTCAAATGCTCACTCTTGCCGCCAATGCCGGCAACCTGACAACCCGTGCTGAAGAGACAACGCACCAGGGCGAGTATCGTAAGATTGTGGCCGGAATCAACGCCACCCTTGATACCATCGTGGACAAGGTGATCTGGTACGAAGCGATCATCGACGCGGTCCCCTTCCCGATCCACGTCACCGATATGGACATGAAATGGACCCTGCTCAACAAACCGTTCGAGAAGCTCCTGATAGAAGCAGGCCAGATCAAGGACCGCGATTCGGCGGTAGGCATGGCGTGCAGCAACGCCGACGCCAACATATGCAACACCGACAAGTGCGGTATCAAGCAGCTGCAAAAAGGGGTGAATGAGAGCTTCTTCGACTGGTGCGGATCCAGCTGCAAACAGGACACCGCCCACTTGATCAACCGCAAGGGTGAGAAGATCGGCTACGTCGAGGTAGTCGCCGACCTTACCGCGATCCTGCGAAACCGTGACTACTCCAGGGAAGAGGTCGAGCGGATGGCGGGAAATCTGGCCAAGCTCGCCATGGGGAATCTTGACTTAAACCTCAAGGTGAAAGAGGCTGACCAGTACACCGCTCAGTCGAGGGAGGGGTTCGTCAAGATCAATGACAGCCTGGCCATGGTTAAGGATGCCGTCGGCACCATGGTCGCGGACACTGCGATGCTGGTTAATGCCGCCGTCGAGGGGAAATTCTCGGTGCGCGCTGATGCCGACAAACATCACGGTGACTTCAGGAAGGTGGTCGCCGGGGTCAACCACACCCTCGATACGGTGGTGGACAAGGTCGTCTGGTACGAGGCGATCATCGACGCCGTTCCCTTCCCGATCCACGTCACCGACCTGGACATGAACTGGACCTATCTTAACAAGTCGTTCGAAAAACTGCTGATCGACGCCGGGCAGATCAGGGACCGCAAATCGGCCGTCGGTAAGCCGTGCAGCAACGCCAACGCGAACATCTGCAACACCGAGAAGTGCGGCATCAAGCAGCTCCAGAAGGGTGTGGGCCAGAGCTTCTTCGACTGGTGCGGCTCGAGCTGCAAGCAGGACACCTCGAACCTGATCAACCACGCGGGCGAGAAAATCGGCTACGTCGAGGTAGTCAGCGACCTGACCGCCATCCTCAGGAACCAGGAATACTCCCGTGCCGAGATCGACAGAATGGCGGACAACCTCACCAAGCTTGCGGTAGGCGACTTCAACTTGAATCTGCAGGTAAAGGATGCCGACGAGCACACCGCTGTCACCCGGGAAGGGTTCGTCAAGATTAATGACAGCCTGGCCAAGGTCAAGGATGCCGTCGGCACCATGGTTGCCGACACCGTCATGCTGGTTAATGCCGCGGCGCAGGGTGACCTGGCCACCCGCGCCGATGCCGCAAAGCACCACGGTGACTTCCATAAGGTGGTCGCCGGGGTGAACCAGACCCTCGATACGGTTATCAGCCCCCTGAATATTGCCGCGGAATATGTCGATCGGATTTCCAAGGGCGACATGCCCCCCCAGATAAAAGACGAGTACAAGGGGGACTTCAATGCCATCAAAAACAACCTGAATGTGCTGATCCAAGCGACTGATACCATCACCGCAGCGGCGAAGCAGGTAGCGGCAGGCAACCTGACAGTACAGTTGGTGGAGCGCTCGACCAATGACGAGTTGATGAAATCACTCTCAGCCATGGTTGCAAAGCTTTCCGAGATTGTGACCGACGTGAAGGAAGCCTCGGACAACGTGGCAGCTGGTAGCCAGCAGATGTCCCTTGGTGCCGGGGAACTCTCCGAGGGTGCCAGCCAGCAGGCCGCCGCTGCCGAGGAAGCATCTTCTTCAATGGAGCAGATGTCTGCCAATATCAGGCAGACCGCAGACAACGCGTTGCAGACCGAAAAAATCGCTGTGAAGTGCGCAACTGACGCTCAGGAGGGGGGTAAGGCTGTCGCCCAGACGGTTCATGCGATGAAGGATATCGCCGGAAAGATCACTATAATAGAAGAAATAGCGAGGCAGACTAACCTCCTCGCCCTGAACGCGGCCATCGAGGCGGCCCGTGCAGGAGAACACGGCAAGGGGTTTGCTGTGGTGGCGAGTGAAGTGAGAAAGCTTGCCGAGAGAAGCCAGAAGGCCGCTTCCGAGATATCACAGCTCTCCTCATCCAGCGTCGAGGTCGCTGTTAATGCAGGGGATATGCTGACCCGGATGCTCCCTGACATCCAGCGCACCGCCGAGCTGGTTCAGGAGATCTCCGCCGCCTGCAAGGAGCAGGATACCGGCGCAGCACAGATCAACCAGGCGATCCAGCAGCTCGACCAGGTGATTCAGCAAAATGCCGCCGCCGCCGAGGAGATGTCATCGACCGCTGAGGAGCTTTCCTCCCAGTCCGAGCAGTTGCAGGGCGTCATCGGTTTCTTCAACAACGGGGAGGCTGGATCAACTCGCAGCTCGGTGCGGCAGGTTGCCAAGACCGTAGCGAAGCCGGGCCTTAAGAAAACGGCTCATTGCAAATCTCCCCGATTAACCCATGCAGGCAACCTGGGTGCTGTCTTGCATTTGCAAAATGCCGATGATGGATTCGAGAGTTTCTAAACCGTTCGTTAGTATGCTGATGGCCGTTATTTGGAAAACAATTCATGCCGGGTGTTCGGTATGATTGGTTATTCGGACCAGAAACAAAAGAAACCTGCCCCGTTTTCAATGAGGCAGGTTTCTTTGTTTCTGGTCTCCTAATACTATGGCAGAATAGTGTGGACACTAAATCGGCAAGCCTGCCGCGAGCATCTGTTCCCGCAGCTCCTTAGAACGACTGGGTTCCAACTGATTGCGAAACAGCGCTTTGATTTCGGCCTGTTTCGCCCCAAACTGCTCCGCGAGATCCCGCCAGGAATAGCCATTGCGGGTCAGGGTTGGTTCCAGGTCGTCCAGCTGCTTTGAAAGCACTGACTCGGCAACAGCCAGGGATACCGGCTGTTCACCAATCAAGTAGCCGGCCTCCAGCGCCAGCGACAGATGTTTCTCTACCTGCAATGGTGTTCGGAGTTTTGTGGCAAAGAGGTCAATGGCCTCGTCGGTTATGATCGATTCCGGCTCCTTGCCATCGCTGCAACTTTGCAACAACCAGCGGATGTACTCCCGTTGGCTGCCGGCAATGCCATCCAAGGAGAAGACCGTGGAGCGGTAGCCGATTTCTTCCATAGTCGGCTTGCGCAGGTCGTTGTGCAGTTTGGGGTGTCCGGCCAGAACAACGGAAAGCTGGCCGCCGCCATCCTCTATCCCTTCCATGATCCGCTTGAGCCCGGTAAGTGTTTTGCCGTGCAGGTCGTGGGCCTCGTCTACAAACAAGGCAACCGGCCGTCGTCCCTTTTTCACAAGGTCGCGTAAATCACGGATTCGGCGCTCACCCTGACTCGGAATATGGACCTGTTTCTCCGTCGAGAGATCGTAAAACAATGCGGTCATCAATGTCTCTACGGTGGTACGTGTCTTTTCAACAGAGAGAGATTTAGACACCAGGACCCGGTTCTCTTCTTTGAGCGACTGTTGCAGACGGCGCAGAGTGACAGTCTTGCCACTACCAACCACCCCGCAGACAGCTATCAATTTACCATCCAAGATCGCTGTTTTGATATCCTTGAACAATTGCCGATGGTGTTCCGTTTCGTAATACCCTGCCTTGGTGAACGGTTTTGTGAGACCATAGTACTCAATCACTTCAGCGCGCATGTTCGCTCCCCCCTTGTCTCTTGTTTCGGAAATACGCTCGAATTTGCGTAAGTACAACTGCCCTCTCCAAGGTCTCTGCCAACAGGTCATTTATGAACTGCCGATCCTCACTGGAGAGTTTGGCCAGAGGCACGGCCAGTTCATTGGCGATGGCCAGCTTCGCGGCGACAATTGTGGTATAGCAGACACCGTAGGTCGGAACCGGTTCAAAAGGTTGCACCGGAATTGGGCTTGAACTGTCCGCTGCCAACAGATTTATCCACTGCTCGCCGGTCAAGACCGCGATGGGGAGGTTAATCTTTGTTGCCAATTGTTCGATGCGGTCAGCCCGTTCCTCAGCCCTACTTTTCTTGAATTTACGGTAACGGTGCAAGGGAATCGGCCCGGATATCGGGTGAAATGGACCAAACCGCTCATTCTGATATTCTACATATAGATCATTATCAAACAGCCCCCATAGGAGTATGACCGTCTCGCCGGCCAGCCCTGAATCCACCTCGTAGGCGGTGCCATCAATGCTGACGCGGGCGTCAATCCCGACCTTGCGCCGCTCCGGTTCTCTGGCAAAGGTGCTGAACCGCTCCCAACTGCACATCTCTCGGATTCCTTCCGGAGGAAGGTTAGTGAGCCAGTCTTCCATCCGGGAATGGTCTTCGATGCGGTGTTGCTGCTGGTTGTAGTTACTTAGATATCGCAAAAGCCACTGATTTGCTTCCGTTTCGTTTTCTGGTTTATGAAAGTGGTAAAGGGTTTCGTGCGCTTCCTTTACCGTTCTGAATGGTCGCTCGACCTTCCCCTTTGAACGGGCAGTTACACGGCGGCCATCCTTGCCTGCCGGCAAATGCGTCATCCAGTTGATATCCAGACGATCCATGACATTCTGGAATACCCTGCTTTTAGCAATGGGACCATTATCAAGGTAGAGCATCTTCGGTCTGCCGCAGAAGGGAAATCCCTCGGTTGGCTTTTGGGACATGGCGTTAAAAAAAAACCGCAAAGCCGCTTCCACATCTTCGCCATAGACACAGTGGTACTCCTGGTAACAGACCCCGCTCCGGTCATCCACTACACTAAAGAGCATTAATATTGGCTGGCCACGGCCAGGCGCTATCCAAGATGGAGTTTCAATGTGTTTCAGGTCCGATGGCGATAGGTCAAATTGCCAGCAATCATTGCTTTGATCTGCTTGGAACCGGACTGCGGGCGGTTGTCTGGTGAGACGGGTTTGATCGTACCCCCATCGGTTGAGGTAATGGTTGACCGTTGTCTTGGAAAGCAATCCGGGCGGGGCCTGAACTAATCCTTTGGGGGTTTCAACACCATATTGTTCCAGCAATTCCAGCGCTCGCACCGTTGACAGATGCCGACCTTTTTTATTGGTAGTGCGAAGTTTCAGGGCGGCAATTAATTCGCAGTACCACTCCATCTGACCAGGAGGGATCTTTCTGGTATGGCCACTGTCAGAACGCCCGGTGGCTTTAGGCTTATGCAGTTCTCGCAACGCTCGGTAAACCGAAGCCACAGACACACTATAGAGATCGGCCATGCTGGCAATTTGCACCGTGCGCTCGTCATGGCGGAGTGGCAGGGTGTCGAGTCGTCGCTTTAACTGCAACAGCGAGTCAACGGGTAGTTGTTTCCGTTTTGAATATGGCATCGTTTATGGACCCTGCCAGGTAATTGTAAAGTGTGCTCTTTGAAATCCCCATCATGGTGCAGATTTCGGCAATGGAATGCTGTTTTTCTCGGTAAAGCCTTAACGCCAACGCCCTTTTGTTAGGATCAAGCGACTTGGGACGGCCACCCATACGACCACGAGCGCGGGCGGCACACAGGCCAGCCTGTGTGCGTTCGCGAATCAGGTTCCGCTCGAATTCGGCGAGTGCTCCGAAGAGGTGAAATACGAGGCGACCGCCACTGGTCGTTGTGTCAATGTTCTCCTGCACACTCTTGAGTCCGACGCCACGTTTCTCCAACTGTTCAACCATTTGAATCAGGTCTTTCAGGGAGCGCCCAAGTCGATCAAGACGCCAAATCACCAGTGTGTCACCGGTTCGCAAGGAGTCAAACGCACTGGCTAGGCCGGGGCGGTCGGCATTCGCCCCGCTTTGCTGCTCGGAAAAGGTCTTCTCGCAACCGGCCTTCTGCAAAGCATCGTGCTGCAAGTCCAAATTCTGGTCGTCAGTGGATACTCTGGCATAGCCAATCAACATGAATCGCTCCTCGTTTGGTGCAGAAACTCGACACGGCTAAGTATACATGGAGATAGTTATTTGGAAAGGGTTTGCGGACAGGAATAGTGTGTAATTATCGTCTCTATGTGGAGAAAAAAGCAGCGTCCAAAAAACGAGGGTTTTTTGGACGTTTATATTCGCAGTTAATTCGGGTCCGTTGCGGATGATTGCAGGTCCAAATTATGATTGCAGGTTCATTTTCAAACAATTCGGGTCTGAGGGGCCGGATAGAATCAATTAATTCGGGTCCGAAAATGCGATGATTGCAGGTCCGTGCGCGGATGTTTGCAGGTCGCTACAGCTACCTGGTGAAGGCGCTGGCCGAGTCGGCAGCAGGGATTAGGTGACCGGGTAGGACGGGAGCCTTGCGGCTCCCACCCTACCCTCAGAACAGTTAAGTTACTTCTTGGAGTGTCTGCTACTCAGAGAGTGGGATTCTTTGGGGTCGTCTTGACCATCAAACGAATCATCTCGGTCATTCTCTCTTGATCCGTGACGGATAGTCGGATGAACAGGCGCACAAGCTCGCGGATCTTCTCATGCTGGAGGAGATCCGCGAGTTCTGACTCATCGCTTCTACCAAGGATGTAGTCGGTGCTGGCATCCAACATGTCTGCCAATTTCACCAACGCGTCAGCGCTCGGTTTCCTGTCGCCAGCGAGAAACTGGGTCACAGCTGAGCGTGCAAGGTCTGCCTGGTCGGCGAGTTCTGACGAGCTAAGCCCTTTTTGTTCCATGAGTGCTCGGACACGAGAGGCAAAAATGCTGGTGTCAACGACTACGGAGCGCCTGTGTTTGCCTTTTTTTGTTTCGTCCATGACGCTTGTATACCAGATTCCGTGGGCATGTATCAAGGTGTTATTCACAGTTGTGAATTTTACGCTTGTAATTCATGTAGCTGAACTATATAATTCATTAGGGTGAATTACGGCAGATGGTAAACTCTAAATGGAGTGCCGGGGAGAGTGTCGCGATAGAAAACAAGAATGAAGAAAAAAATAGAAAAACGAGCCGGGTTATTCCTTGGAGTTGCCTTATTTTAGGCTTAATAACTGTCGCTGCCGGCGACGGAGCCGTAGGCGTTTTCTTTCTTTTGGGGTCTTTCATTTCCCATGTTTTTTGTGCGACGATCGACTTTGGGGCGAATCCAACGTCTCATTTTTCTTATTCGTGTGACATGGAAGGCGATGAAGGCAGTGACAGAGACATTGATATGTTCTGCATTGGCATGATCGGCCCCGATGGAATGGGAAGATCCGAAATTTTTGACGACAATTATGTATTTGGTTGTGGTGCATCACCGGTCTCATGTGGATGCACATTTGAAATGGAGGTATAGGGCTGCACAGTTCGGATCTAGCCTCCATGTCTAGCAGTACTACATTGGCTGCTAGTAATGATTCGTAGAAAAATGGATTAACCGTGACACATACTGTGTGGGAGCCGGGTGAATATTCTCCCCCAGAGATAATATTATTGAATTTGACCGTAGATTTGACTCTTTCACCTTTTTTATTGAATTTGTACGTTGATAGTTCAATTCTTGCTCCAGTCATCCTCTTGTAACTTTCCAAAATATTGGAATATTGAGATGTTCCCACCTTACCTTTAATGCATTTGGCTCTGACTATAGGCAACATTGGACCAGTGTAAGTAAAAGTTTTCTCGCCGGCAACATCGGTAATCTGTCTGTTTTCAGCCTTGCTGATCAATGAAAGGGTTGCCATCAGTACTGTTTCATCGTCGACGCTCAGCTGTTCGCCGAAGAATTTCACCTCGCCCCACGAATTTGTTACGATAATGAGACCTTTAATGTATTTTCTTTCCTTCATTTCACGCGGAGAGAGAGGGAAAAAAGGAGAAGTCCGGCTTATCCAGTGCTGCAAACTCGACATTTTGTATCGAACGGATGCCCCAATCTTGCACCATGGCGGTGCCGGCGCTCCGGTGATCCTGGCGCGGGCCAGCGTACCAACTTTAATGCCAGTGATTTCAGCGACCTGCTTGGAATCCAGGAGCCGGTCACCGGTCACCGGGATTGGGTTTCTTGATGAGTGCATGGTATCACCTCCTTGTATTGCGTTGACTTCCCATGGATGGGATAGTATCTTTCCATAAATGGGATGTCAAGAAGTTATTTCCCACGAATGGGAGGGCGGGGATGGGCAGAGGAGTGGGGACAGGCAAAACGCCGCAGAGGGTTAAGGATCTACTCACTACTGCAGGCAAAGATAATAGCCAAAGTGAGATTGCGAGGCTGACGGGGATACCTGTCTCTAAAATAAACAGGTATATACACGGGGTTGGCGAACCAAACACTGAAACTTTGCAACAACTTGCCGCTTATTTCAAGGTGTCAGTTACTGAGCTTCGCGGAGAGGAAGGGCCGGCTTTGGACCATTCACTTATTGATTCGTCGGTCGCGGAAAAATTTGGAGTGAGCATCACAGAATACATTCAGCAGCATAAAGCCCTCAGCCTGAACATCATTAGGAAGTCGCCTCAGTTGGAAGACCTCCGTGATTTGCAGGAGATAAGCGGACTGGTCAATGAAAAATGGGAACGCCAACAAAAGTACCAGGAGGAAATGGCCAACGCCAACGACATGAAGGTGAGTTTGGCAAATATTAATGCGCGATTGGAACGAGGGGAAATAGTGAAGGGAGCAGACTTATTGGCATTAATTAACGCAGGGGACAGGATTCCGCCCGTGCAAAAGCGGTATAAGGAGGCAATGGCCCAGGCCTCGAAAATTAGGGCGTACCGCCGGGAGCAGTTGATAAAAAACCTGCCCGAAACTGGTTATATTAATCTCATCCATGTCAAGACGATCCTCGGGGTCACAGACGCAGAATTCCGCGCAGGGGTCGAATCTGGAAAATATCCAAAAGCCGCCAGTGGCTCAAAAAAATGGGCGGTAGAAGACATCAGGGCATGTTTGCCACAGGATATCCTGCAGCACTCAAAAAAGAGTGCTTAACCTGCTGCCTCTTGCCTCTGATCCTCCGCTGGCGCAGCCGTTGCCAGCTCCATGATCCGGTCCACAACCTTCTGAGTGGGCTCACGCAGCCGCTCAGGGTTCATCATGATGTAGCCTCCCGTTACGTCGTTGCCAACGCTGTGGTTAAGCAATGCTTTCAGCGCATAGTGAGATATGTCCAGGGACTCGGCCACGGTTATGAAGGTCCGGCGCAGGTCGTGAAAGGTCCAACTCACGCCGCTCGCCTCGATGATGTCCCTCTTCCAGCAGTCTGGGTTGCTGATATGGGGAGCCATACCCCGCCCAGGAAAGATGAACTCATTTTCCCATCCGGCGGCTAAGCGCTTCACGAGCAATTGGTGTAGTTGCTCCGACATGGGCATGGTCACCCGGTCGTCTTCGGGTTTTTCCCCTCGTTTTTTCTCCGGGGTGAAGGAGAATGTCTTCTTCTTGAAATCTAGATCCGACCATTTGAGCTCCGCCGCTTCCCCCCGCCGCAGCCCTGTAAAGAGCAACAAAAGAGTGTAGTCTCTCCCTTTCGGGTTGTCGTAGCTGTCGACGGCCTGGAACCATGCAGGGAAGTCCTCAGCCGTGATATAGGTTTTGCGCCTGGTCTTTTTCGTCCACTCCCGCCCTCGGATCTCTCTTACGGCGTCAACCGGGTTGTAGGTGATCACGCCAGGGTGCAGGGCCATCGCGAAGCGGTACAGCCCCTTCAGCAGCTTAACTGCATTCGATGCCTGAACCGTCCCGCTGCACTTCTCGATTTTCCCCAGGCGGTCGATGACCATAGTGCCAGTGATAGTGTCGGCAGGCCGTGCCAGCCAGTCCTTGAAGTGGTTATTTAGCCAGGACTTGTACTGATAGATAGTGGATTCGGCAAGCGGCGTCTTCCGGGCGCTTATATATTGACTGTGCATGTCCTTTACAGTTATTATCACCCGTTGAATCTGCGCCTTAGGGTGCGGGTTCTCCCCACGGTCCAGGCGCTGCAAGTATTCCTTAGCGGTGACCCGGGCCTTTTCTGGGGTGAATGTGCCGTACCGACCAATTGGAATGAACTTCTTTTTCCCCGTGCCCCGCAAGGTAGAGCGGACGAAGAACGTCAGCGCCTCCTTGGTAGCCCGCACTCCAAAGCCCCGTAGCTCGGTGTCATAGTAATCGACCTGGCCGGCATCCGGCTTGGCAATCTCCGATATATTTGCCTTGGTGATCTTCAGCTTCGGCATGATGCTCCCCCGTAGTGGCAAATGTAGAGGCTGTATAGTGGCAACCGTGTGTGATTTTGTATACCACCGCATGACAAAGGAGTCAACGATTGTCTAGGAGTTACGCGCCTCTATACATCGCTATCATACTGTGAAAATCAAGCGCCTCGAAATACTCGGTTTCAAATCCTTCCAGGACAAAGTCTCGCTCGACTTCCCCCAGGCCATTACCGGCGTCGTAGGCCCCAACGGTTGCGGCAAATCCAATGTCGTGGACGCCATCCGCTGGGTTATGGGGGAGCAGTCCGCCAAAAACCTGCGTGGCAAGTCAATGGAGGATATCATCTTCGGCGGCACTGAGTTCCGGAAGCCGCTCGGCATGGCCGAGGTCTCGCTTTTTTTCTCCACCGAGGACGGCCGGGTGCCCGCCAAATACCTCAACTTCTCCGAGATCCAGGTGACCCGCAGGCTTTATCGGGACGGGGAGAGCGAATATCTGCTCAATAAGACCCCTTGCAGGCTGCTAGACGTAGCCGAGCTTTTTATGGATACCGGCATCGGTGCACGTGCCTACTCAATCATCGAGCAGGGTAAAATTGGCATGATCCTGCATGCTAAGCCCGAGGAACGCAGGTTTCTGATCGAGGAGGCCGCGGGAGTCACCAAATTCAAGGCGAGAAAATTGGTCGCCCTCAAAAAAATCGAGGCGACCCGACAAAACCTGCTGCGCATCAGCGACATCGTTTCGGAAATCAAGCGCCAAATGAACGGATTGCAGCGCCAAGCCAAGAAGGCGGAGCGCTTCCGTGAGATCAGGCTCGAGCTCAAGGAGATTGAACTGCTTTTTGCCGCAAAGGGATATGCTGCGGTCGATAAGGAGCGAGGGGGACTAGAAGCCGAGATCACCGATCTCGAGGCCAGGGGAGAGGCCCTCGCGCTGAGGCTCTCCGCTGAGGAACTCGCCGTTGAGGGACACAAAATCACCCTGCTGGAAACGGAGCGGGTTCTAGCTGCTGCCCAGGAGGATATCTTCCGCTGGAAGGGCGAATTGCAGGGTGGCGAAAACAAGCTAGAGTTCCAGCGCCGCGAGCTTGGCAACCTGGAGCGCCACGGCGCCCGATTCGAAGAGGAACTCCTGGGCCTCAGGGACCAGCTTGCCGGGTCTCAGCGTGAGTTGGAAACCTTGGCCGGACAGCGCGGCGCCTTTCTCGAGGAACTAGCACGCGAAGGGGAGTCGCTTGAGAATCGCGAGTCCCTGCTGGAAGAGATGGCTGCTGTCGAGGCAGGTGTTACTCGGGAACTCGACGAGGCGAGGCGCGCGCTTTTTACGGCACTCTCCGAAGGGGCTCAAGCGGCGAACCAGCATGCGGCTGCGGCCAAGAGGCTTGCTAATATTGTCGAACGCCTGCAGGCTAGCTCCCGGGAGCGCATCCTGCTTGCCGAGAGACTCGTAGAGGCTACTCAGAAGGTGGAGGCGTTGCAGGCAGAGTTGCAGGGGCTGCGTCGCAGTAAGGAGCTTTCGGACGAGGAGTTGACACTGGCCTCCGCACGCGAGGTCGCACTCAAACAGGCTCAGGAAACCGGTGAAAAGATACTGCAACAACGCCGTGACGAGCTTTCGGGTGCCGCTTCCAGGCTTACCTCACTTCAGGAACTGGAGGCGCAGTTCGCCGGTTATGGACAAGGGGTGCGCAACCTGCTGCTGGCTGAACCATTCCAGGACGCCCCCTTCACCATGCTCGCCGACGCACTTGACGTGGAGGAGGAATATGAGATCCCACTGGAAGCAGTACTAGGGGAGCGCCTGCAATATCTGCTCTGTGCCACGCCGCAGGCGGCACTCGATGCCGTGGCCTACCTTAAACTGAGCGCTGGCGGGCGCTGCAGTTTGGTGACCTCGCCCCCTTGGCAGGACGTCCCGGGTGAGCAACTGCCGCAAGCGCCTGCGCTGCTTAATCGGGTTACGCTGCAAGAGCCTTTTGCTCGCCTAGTGGCTCCGCTACTCTCTGGCGCCTATTTGGCAGATGATCTCCCTCACGCAATAGCCCTAGCCGCAGCCTTTTCCCGCTTCACCTTCGTGACTCGTGATGGGGACCTGGCGCATGCGGGGGGAATCGTGAACGGCGGCTCCGCCGAGCCCGCGCAGCAGGGGATCATCCACAAAAAAAGGGAGATCAAGGGGTTAACCGTAGAGGTTGAGCGGCTCACCGCCGAGGTTCAGCTCCTGAGCCGTCAGCGCGAAAGCAGGAGGCAGGAAATCGCCGAGGCTGAAGCGGAACGGGTGGAACTCAGGCAGGATCTGCACCGTTTGGAGATCAAGATACTTAACGCCGAAAAGGACCTGCAAAGCGCCGGTGCCGAGTGCCGCCGGGTTGAGGATAGCGGCGCGGTTCGGGAGATGGAGGAGGAGCAACTCGCCGAGGAGCAGGCGTCGGTGGCAGGAGAACTCTCTCAAGCCGACCTCAAGAAAGGGGTCGCCGAGGAGCGCAAGCATCTGCTTGAGGGGAGTGTCCACGCGCTCCAGGGACGTTTGAAGGGCTCCCGATTCGAAATGGATGAGGCGCGCGAAATAGTGACCTCCCTGAAGGTGCGAGTTGCCGCTCTCAGGGAGAAGGGGGAGGCCGCACAGCGGGCTAGCCTTCGTGTGCAGGGGCTCTGCGCAGACCTGACAGCTAGAATTACTTCCCGTACTGGTGAGCTTGAGGGCTCGGGAGCCGAGCGTTCCCGGTTGCTGAGTGCCATTGCCCTGGGCGAGGAGTCGCTTCGGGGGATCGTCGGGCATCAGCTAGCTAGCGAACAGGCGCTGCTTTTGATAAGGGAGCGCTACGAAGCTGAGGCTGCGACGGTGCAGAGCGAAGAGGCAAGCCTGAAGACTGGTCGCGGCGAGTCAGCTACCCTGCGGGAGCTGCTTAATAGCAGAAGTCTGAGGCTCTCAGAAGTGGCTATGAAGCTAAGCTATCTGGAAGAGACCCTGCAGCAGAAACACCGCATGGAGATTGGTGAGGCGCTTGCCGGCTACCAAGAAATTGAGTGGGATGAGGCCGAGCGCGGGGCGCGTCAGGTCGAACTGCAAAAGTTGATCGATGATATGGGTGAAGTTAACCTGATGGCCATTGATGAATTTCGCCAGATGGAAGAGCGCTTTACCTTTCTCACTGGGCAGAAGGACGATCTTGAAGAATCAATGAACGCACTGCAAAAGGCCATCCAGCGTATCAACCGGACCACGCGCAAGCGTTTCCTGGAAACCTTCGAGCTGGTGAATGCCAAATTCCAGCAGGTATTCCCGCGACTTTTTTGTGGCGGACACGCTGAGCTTCGACTTACCGATGAGGAGGATCTCCTCTCCACCGGGCTCGAAATAGTTGTGCAGCCGCCAGGGAAGAAGCTGCAAAACGTTTCGCTATTGTCGGGTGGAGAAAAGGCGCTCACCGCGGTCGCCCTTATCTTTTCCATCTTCATGATCAAGCCCTCTCCGTTCTGTCTGCTGGATGAGGTCGACGCACCACTTGATGACGCGAATATCGGAAGGTTTAATGATATGGTGCGTGAGATGAGTACCGGCTCTCAGTTCATCATCATAACCCACAACAGGGCGACCATGGCCGTAGCTGATACTCTTTACGGAGTCACCATGGAAGAGCCGGGTGTATCGAAGCTGGTATCTGTGCGTCTTAATTGTTAATCAGGCACAGGCTGCGATGCTAGTGACCAACTAGCAGGCTAAGAATCAATGTCCAAGCTCTTGGTAGCGTTTTTACTTTTGACTCCGTTGAGGGTCGTTCCGTTTGCTCGCGCTGGATATCTCGAAAGTTACTTTAGGCAAAATATCGCGGCAGGCGGGGGCGCCAATCACATTTATTGATTCATTTCATGATATGGGTAGCAAATACTAGGCGCAATTGCGGTAGAATCTTGTTTTGCGTGGCAAGCATAGACTGTTTTATGGTTCTTATTATGTGCAGTGCGTCTATCATGGTACTTTAGGAGCGAGATGTGCCTTTCAAGACCTTGCTGAGCAAACTCGTAGATTCCGTGCCTGGGGCCAGCGGTGCGATCCTCGCGGACTGGGAGGGGGAGTCGGTGGAACAGCACTCCCATGGTGACCCGTACGATATGAAGGTAACTGCCGCACATTGGGGGATACTGCTCACCACCCTCAAGGGCCTACAGGACAATTACTCCACAGGCCAAGTCCGGGAAGCTTTGATAAGCACTGAGGAGCAGCATGTTATTGTGGGGGCGCTCGGTGCCGACTACGCTCTTGTCATGACGCTGCACAAAAGTGCCCTGCTTTTGGTCGCATTGCGAAATTTTAGAGAAACAGCTGGTCTTTTGATGAAGGAGATTTACTAGATGGCCGAGGAACGTAAGGGGTTTTTCAAGGGATTGTTTGACCGAATAGCCGGTGTTGTCACTGAAGCACCCGCAGCGCCTGACGCGGAAAAGCCGTTGTCTGGTCCAATACCGTCTGAATCGCAAACTTCAGTTGAGAATCCTCCCCAGCCCGAAAAATGGACACCGATTGCGACGGCCTGGTCGGTTCAACCTCAAGCGCCACTTGAGGCGAAGCTGCCCGCCGCGGCTCAGGTTCCGGCTGAGAATCTTCCCTCCGCCCAGGCAGCGGCGCCGGCAACGCTTCAGACTCCGGTTACCCCGTGGATTGCCCCTACGCCGCTGCCGCGTCCGGTTCAGGCCGAAGAGACAGCTAAACCGAGCTTCTTCGAGCGGCTCAAGAGCTCCCTTAGCAAGACCCACGAGAGCATTGTCGGTCGGATGGACACGCTATTGCTCGGGAAAAAGCGCATCGATACGGATACCCTCGAGGAACTTGAAGAAATTCTCATCACCGCCGACCTCGGTGTTAAAACCACGGTAGACCTGATACGGACTCTTGAGGCGCGGCTTAAAAGAGACGAACTTCAGGACGGCGCGGCTCTCAAAAGGGCGCTCAAGGAAGAAATTTTGCTTCGCCTTATGGCGCACTCCTCACCTTTGGTAGTTTCCGGCACGACTCCCTTTGTGATCCTTGTCATTGGGGTGAATGGTGTTGGTAAGACCACTACCATAGGGAAACTGGCAGCCAAATATGCCGGAGAAGGTAAGCGCGTGCTGCTCGCCGCGGGTGACACCTTTCGCGCCGCTGCGGCCGAGCAACTTGAACTCTGGTCCCAACGGGTCGGGGCCGACATTGTGCGCCACAAGGAAGGGGCTGATCCTTCCGCGGTGGTTTTCGACGCCTGCAAAGCGGCAATCGCGCGCAACTGCGATGTGCTTATTATCGATACCGCCGGACGTATGCACACCAAGGTTAACTTGATGGAGGAAATGAAGAAGATCCGGCGCGTGATCACTCGCGAGATCCCCGACGCGCCGCACGAGACGCTACTAGTTCTCGATGCCGCGACCGGGCAGAACGCACTGTCCCAGGCAAAGCTGTTCAAGGAGGCTGCCTTCGTTTCCGGTGTGGTTCTCACCAAACTGGACGGCAGTGCCAAGGGTGGGATCGTCGTGGCGGTAAGCCATGAGCATGCGCTTCCCATCCGTTTCATCGGTGTGGGGGAGTCTGTGGAGGATCTGCGCGAGTTTGATCCTGCTCAGTTCGTTGAGGCTCTTTTCCAATAATTACCTTGACTTTTGACTGCACGTCACTTAGACTTCTGCCGGAAAAGGTGTTATATGAGCACAGATTTGTTTGAAGAACTGGAAGGGAGGATTATCTCCCTCGTGCAGGCTATGAACGAGCTAAAGCTCGAGAATAGCAGGCTGCAGCAGGAAAACGACCGTTTCAGCGAAGAGAGAGGGGGCTTCAAGTCCCGCATCGATTCCATCTTGAAACGGTTAGAAGGGGTCTGATAGCTTGATCTCGACACACACCATCAGGGTGCTGGGAAGGGAACTTCAGGTTAAGAATGCCTCGAGTTCCGAGCATGTGGCGCAGGTGGAAGCTCTAGTCAACGAAAAATTGGCCGAGGCGGGTGCTGCGACCAATGGCGGGGATAGCCAGATCGTTGCCATCCTCGCTCTGCTGAACATCGCGGAATCCTATTTGGCATTGAAGCACGAGCGTGACGAAGAGCGGCGCACCAACCGGGATCGAATTTCCGGGCTCATCGGACGATTAGATCGGCAGCAAGGTTAAGGTTTCAGGTCTCTTGCGGGAGATTCACCATATAGCAGATCGTTGCACGGTTTTTAAGCATTGCCAGAACCAGCGTGAGACATGAAGTCTGTGTTTTCCCGTTTGCTGATAGGTAGCCTAAAGGTACTTAAGTGTCATGTCCTGGGGTTAATGGCTGCATCATATAGAGTTCAATGGCGCTTCATTTGAACGCGGCCCTTTCTACCGATACTGTCAACGCACCACCCGTCCTCAATCTGCACTCCCTCATCAGAGTACCTGTCACACAGGGCGCACCTCCGCTCACCCTTCTGCTTTGCACAACGGAAACAGCTGCTAATGCCTAAACGCGCCCTCAGGACTGAGACGCTTGCCAGACGTCGCGAGTTGTCTGCTCAACAGGTGAGTTGCCAAAGTCTTGCGCTTCAGTCGCACTTTCTGGCGCTCAGCGAGTACCAGCGGGCGCAGGTGCTGGCGCTGTACGCTCCGATTCACCACGAGGTGGAAACTTCGGCCGTGGCAGAACAGGCGCTTGGCGCCGGTAAGACGCTGCTCTATCCCGCGGTCCAGGGGAGCGATATGCAGTTTCGCTGCGTGCGGGGGTTGAGTGAACTGGTGCCCGGCCGCTTCGGTATTCCGGAGCCGGTTGGCGAGTCCTGGGAACCGCAGCTAGCTGACCTCATCGTCGTCCCCGGTGTCGCCTTCGACCGCTCGGGTCGGCGCATCGGGTACGGCAAGGGATATTACGACAAGTCCCTGCACCGTTTGGAGGGTTCCGGCAGGTTGGTAGGCTTTTGCTACGATTTTCAGCTTTATGACGAGATAGTCGGCGAACCGCATGACGTGATGATGGATATAATTGTCACTGAAATAAGGGTGGTTCGCGTTAATAAAAATATAGGTTAGGAGGTACAGAGCTGTGAGTAATTTAGTTATGATTATGATTTCGATTATCCTGGTGCTGGTAGCAGGGGGCATTGGCTATGTGTTTGGCAACGTGCTGCGTAAAAAGTCTTCCGATTCTCTGGTGGCAAACGCCGAGGGTCTTGCAGCCAAAATGATCGAGGACGCCAAGCGTCAAACCGAAGTAATGGCGATGGAGGCCTCGATTCAGGCCAAAGACGCAGTTTACCAGGCTAAAGAAGAGTTAGAGAAACAGTTTGAGCAGGAGTCTAGGGACAAGCGGCGCGATCTGCAGGCCCTGGAAAAACGTCTGCAGCAGAAAGAGGAAAACCTCGACAAGAAGACCAACGTTTTTGATCAGCGCGACGCCGATTTCCTGAAGAGGGAGCAAGCGCTGGCCGTCAGGGAGCAGTCGCTCGTCACCAAGGAGCAGGCGCAAAGCCAGAAGGAAGAGAAGCTTGACGCTCTGGTCGCCGAGCAGAGGGCAAAGCTGGAGCATATCTCCGGGATGACCTCCGCCGAAGCGAAAAAGTTCCTGATGGACGCCATGGAAGACGAGGCGAAACTCGACGTGGCCAAGGTCATCAAGGCGATGGAGGAGGAAGCGAAGGAAACTTCCGATAAAAAGTCTAAGAATATCCTGGCCCTGGCCATTCAGCGTTATGCCGGTGAATACGTCGCCGAGCGGAGCGTTTCCGTGGTCACACTCCCCTCCGATGAGATGAAGGGGCGCATCATCGGGCGCGAAGGGCGCAACATTCGCGCACTCGAGGCGGCCACCGGCATCGATCTCATCATCGATGATACTCCCGAGGCGGTCATCCTTTCCGGCTTCAATCCGGTTCGCCGCGAGGTAGCCAAGCTCTCCTTGCAGAAACTCATTGCGGACGGCAGAATCCACCCGGGGCGTATCGAAGAAGTTGTCGCCAAGGCTCAGGAAGAAATCGAGCAGGCTATCAAGGAGGCTGGTGACCAGGCTGCCTTCGATCTGGGAGTGCACGGCATCCATCCGGAAATCCTGAAGCTGATCGGCCGACTAAAGTACCGCACCTCTTACAGCCAGAATGTTTATCAGCACTCTCTCGAGGTTGCCTTCCTCTGCGGCATCATGGCGGCGGAACTCGGCATCAACGTGAAACAGGCCAAAAGGGCAGGCCTGCTGCACGACCTCGGCAAGGCGGTCGATCACGAGATCGAGGGGTCCCACGCCGTCATCGGCGCGGATATCGCGAAAAAATACGGCGAATCTCCCAAGATCGTGCATGCCATCATGGCGCATCATGAGGATGAGAAGCCGGCTACCGTACTGGCGATTCTGGTTCAGGCAGCCGATGCACTGTCTGGCGCTCGTCCGGGCGCACGCCGCGAGATGATGGAAACCTATGTGAAGCGTTTGGACGATCTGGAAAGAATCGCCACCTCGTTCGACGGCGTGCTCAACTCCTTCGCCATTCAGGCCGGTCGCGAGATCCGCGTCATGGTATCGAGCGACCTAGTATCCGACGACCGCGCACTCTTCCTTGCCCGTGACATCGCCAAAAAGATCGAGACCGAAATGACCTATCCGGGTCAGATCAAGGTCAACGTGATTCGTGAAACCAGGGCAACTGAATATGCCCGTTAAGCTCCTTTTCATCGGTGATATCATTGGTAAACCCGGGCGTGAGGCACTCTCCCGGGAGTTGCACCGCATCGTGGATCGGCACAGGGTGGACCTCGTAATCGCCAATGGCGAAAACGCGGCGGGCGGTTTCGGGCTCACAGCAGAAACGGCGCAGGAGTTGTTCAAGTGCGGCGTGCAGATGATCACCTCCGGAAACCACATCTGGGATAAGAAGGACTCGCTTGAGTACATCAAACGCGAGGAGCGCATCGTGCGTCCGGCCAACTACCCAGAGGGGACACCTGGAAGGGGTGCCACGCTGGTGAGTACACCGGGTGGCGTCAAGATCGGCATCTTGAACCTGGAAGGGCGTGTCTTCATGAACAATCTGGACTGCCCGTTTCGCTGCGCCGACCGGGAGATTGCCAAGTTGAAGGAGGAGACTCCTATCATCTTCGTCGACTTTCACGCCGAAGCAACCTCCGAGAAGGTTTCCTTGGGGTGGTACCTTGATGGGCGGGTCAGCGCAGTAGTGGGAACCCACACCCACGTGCAGACTGCGGACGAGCGCATCCTTACCGCGGGGACTGCCTATATGACTGATGCCGGTATGACCGGTTCCTTTGACTCGGTGATAGGTGTCCGCAAGGAAGACGCTATCGAGAAATTCATAACCCAGCGCCCTGCCAAGTTCGAGGTCGCCAAGAAGGATATCAGGATTAACGGTGTGGTGATCGAGGTTGATGAGAAGAGCGGCCTTGCATTGAGTATCGAACGGATCAATATTGCCGTCTAGGATCTGGCGGCAGATCATCTCCGCCCTTTTTAAGGGGACAGATGTGAAACAAGTTGCATGCAATAACATAGTCTAAAAGGGATGCCGCACTCACTGGGGATCCCTTTATTGCAATCTACACAAAAGTTTTTCCGGGAGGATAGTGATGACAGTTGTTGAACAGATGGAGATCATCAAGAGAGGGGCCGTCGAGATTCTGGTCGAGAAGGAACTGGTCGAAAAGCTCGAAAAATCGATTAAGACTGGCGTACCGCTTAAGATCAAGGCCGGTTTTGACCCGACCGCGCCGGACCTGCATCTGGGGCACACGGTGTTGCTGCACAAGATGCGTCAGTTCCAAAAGCTAGGGCACGAAGTGTACTTCCTGATCGGAGACTTCACCGGCATGATTGGCGACCCGACCGGCAAGTCTGAGACCCGCAAGGCTTTGACTCGCGAAGATGTGCTTAAGAACGCTGAGTCCTATAAGGAACAGGTCTTCAAAATACTTGACCCTAAGCTCACCAAAGTAGTTTTCAATTCGGAGTGGCTCGGTAAGCTTAGCGCCTCTGATATGATTGCGCTCGCCTCCAAGTACACGGTGGCGCGCATGCTGGAGCGGGAGGATTTCAGCAATCGGTTCACCAACCAGCTTCCGATTAGCATCCACGAGTTCATGTACCCACTGGTGCAGGGGTACGACTCGGTTGCCCTGCAAGCCGATGTGGAACTGGGCGGGACCGACCAGAAATTCAACCTACTGGTTGGGCGCGAGTTGCAGCGCGAGTGGGGGCAGGCGCCTCAGACCGTCATCACCATGCCGCTTCTGGAAGGGTTGGATGGTGTGAACAAGATGAGCAAATCGCTGGGGAACTACATTGGTGTCAGTGAGCCTGCCGATGAGATTTACGGCAAGATAATGTCTATCTCCGATGTGCTGATGCTGCGTTATTACGAACTGCTGAGCGATTTGACTTCCGCGGAGATCGAGACGCTTAAAGAAGGGCTAAAGGACGGCAGCGTGCATCCGATGGCTGCGAAGAAATCCTTGGGTCGCGAACTGGTGGGCCGCTATCATGGAGAACCTGCGGCAGCACAGGCTGAGGAGAATTTTGTCAGCCGGTACCGGGACAACCAGACACCTGAGGAAATGCCTGAGTTCACCCTGAAGGCGGAGGGCGCAAAGGTGCTGCTTTGCCGGGTTTTAGCCGAGACGGGTCTCGCCAAATCCAATGGCGAAGGGAGGCGCTCCATCCAGGGGGGTGGCGTGAAGGTGAATGGCGAAAAAATCTCAGATGAAAACCAGGAGGTTGACTGTACCGGTGAATACATCCTGCAGGTTGGCAAGCGGCGTTTTGCCAGGGTGCGATTCGCGTAGTTCCCGGTGGCCGTGATGTTGTTACGAAGGGGCGAGGTTTTTTATCGCCCCTTTGTTGCGTCATGGGAACAGTCCAACTCCCTCACACCAGCCCTTTCCCGGAGGGCGAGGGGGAGTTACTGCAAGCGGGTAAAAAGTTCGTGGCAATTGTTTGCTAGGGGAAGCTCCTCCGACCGGCCCCCCTCGCCTTCCGGGAGAGGGGGGCCGGTGTGGGGTTTGCAATCTGCGCGCTGGTGCGTGTGCGAAAGCTGCCTAACCGCCTGAGATACTTACCTCTTCCTTCGCATTGGCAAAATGAAATTATAAAGGCATTGACGCACGCGTAAGCGTTTGTTATAACCGCACCTCGCTGATGAACGGGGCGCTTCTCGAAAAAGAAACGCACCGGTCGGAAGAAAAAGCATTGACAGCAGGAAACAGTTTTGTTATAAAGTTTGGCTTCGCAGGGCAGTTCTTTGCAACCGAATATGAACCGGCAGGAGAAAGGGCAGGGGCTCAAGTACCTAATAAGGTGCCTGATACTCAGTCCTGGATCGATCCACTGGATCGGCCCTCCGAAAAAAAGCTTGAAACTTTATGTTGACAAGCTGAAACGGTTCAGGTAGATTGCCGAGTCTGTCGCAGCGAAAGTGGTTGCCGGCTTGGTCTTTGAAAACTAAATAGTAGACGAAACAGCATTGTGGGTTTTGTAACAAACATCCGCCATTGCCTCCGGGCTATGGCAGATAAAGTCAGTTGTTTCAAACTAGAATCGGATTTTCCGGTCTTAAAATTAAACTGGAGAGTTTGATCCTGGCTCAGAACGAACGCTGGCGGCGTGCTTAACACATGCAA
>Ga0209123_1001146_pt1 | contig 27767 bp, 16 predicted proteins | sample BarGraIncu00431A_FD_184500 | JGI IMG/M metagenome (GOLD analysis project Ga0209123, IMG submission 184500) | Arctic peat soil microbial communities from Barrow, Alaska, USA - Barrow Graham LP Incubations 004-31A (SPAdes) (version 2) | ecosystem: Environmental > Terrestrial > Soil > Wetlands >...
TAAGGAATGGCCGGTGGAGGAGCGGCGCCTTGTCCCCCCTATGAAATAGGGGGGGAGCCGAACGTAGAGAGGCAGGGGGGTGATTTGCCTGTGCTATAGACCCCCCTGTCTCGCTACGCGAGCCTTCCCCCCTGTTCCACAGGGGGGACTAAACAACGCCAGCCCCTTAACTTAACGGCAGTGAGGGTAGGGGTGGGGGTGGGGGAAAGGCCACGCTTGTTGATCTGACGGGAATGGGGCAGCTTCGAGATAAGGAGCAGGTTCTCCTATCGGCTCCTAAACCTCCAGTATTGGCCTAAGGAAGCATTGACGGTCTTTAGTCCTGACCTTTCTGACGGCTTCTTACCGTAGCGGATCAATAGATAAATATCTGCCAGCACCGACGAGTTGTCGGAGATACGGAAATAGCGCATGAGACCGGTATTGACGTTGGTAGCGTCAATGGTCTCGATGCCGTCAAACAGGATGAGATTGGACCCTGAATCGCCGGCACGTGGGTTATTACGAAATTTGGTGGAAGCTTTAAGCGTTACATCATTGGAGGAACAATAGAGCGTGGTGCGGTTGGCTGAAGCTGCTAACGCTGGTGCGATGTCGCGTTTGAACTGATCAGATTCGATATCGGGCGCGACCAGTATGACTTCGCGAAATACTTTTTTAAGTTCCGGTCGCTCGGAAATGAGATAGATGTATGCTTTGGCAAGCGCCCGGTTCCCCATGCTGTGACCAATCAGATAGATATTTTGGGCTTTGGACTTTGCCGCCAGGTCCTTCAGGAATTCCTTGAGGTCGGGCTGCGCCCATTCGACATCGGCTTCGTCGGCAGGGTAGGCAGCGCTGCGCCCTTTTGACGGCCAGCTGAAGAATATCGGAGCGCCCTCGAAACCCAGGGCATACTTCATCTGTGCCGTGCGCCGGGCCGCGTCTGCGAAGGTCACGTTGTATCCATGGACAAAAACAAAGGCGCTCTTCTTATTGGATTTTGCGATGGTCATGCCCAGGCGGCTCAGGTAGTCATCGTATTCAAGCGGTGCAACCTTGCGTAAGACTGGTTGATTGTCAGACTGCTGACTTAATTCCTGGCTGGCACCCTTAAGCTCTTCCTGCGCAGCGGTTTTTTGATAGCGCGGGATACTTACTTCGCACGACCCGTAGGAAAGCGTGCCTCGCTGACCTCCGAAAAAGTTCGCTGTTCCGGTTTGTGAGGCGCGTGAGCGATCTGTGGCATAGTAGACCCTGACCAGGGCGGAACTCTTCTTGAGCGCCGCCTTTTTGTCCTCTTTGCTTTTGAGTTCGGATTGCGCCGGTGCAATGACCTGTGCCGAGGTCCGCGCTGAAGGTAACGTTGTGCCGCCTTGTGATGCCGGCATTGGGCTGCACCCCGCGACTGGTAAAAATGAAGCCAGGACCAGTGCCGCCAACTTGTTTAATCCGTTTAGCCGAATGATTTTCTGCAGTACCTTTCCCATGGTCAACCTCCCGCAGAACGATAGGATCTACCAACTATTCTTGAGCCAGTAAACCCCCCGAGTCCCACTCCAGGAGCGGGAGGTCAGAAGTGCGCTTTGCCTCGGGAGAACCCGGCGAACTGGCTGTGCTGTTTCAGGAAAAAGTATACATCTGAATTAAGAATAACCAATACTTCTACCCGCCCTGCACCGTGAGCGCTGCAGGAGCCGCGGCAACCCAGCTGCACCGGCGACCGCCAAAAAAAGAGCCGCTCTCAGAATGGGAGTGGCTCTTCACCTGCTATCGGCACGGAACTGCGTCCTTTCTCAGCTTGCGTCCAGCACCTGGCGGACCTTGGCAGCCAAGTCGTTCATGGTGAAGGGTTTCTGAATGAAATGCACCCCCTCGTCGATCACCCCGTGGTGCGCGATGATGTCGGAGGTGTATCCCGACATGAACAGGCGCTTGAGCTGCGGGTTGAGGCGCGTCAGGCTCTCCGCCAGTTCCCGGCCGCTCATCTCGGGCATGACGACGTCGGTCAAAAGCAGGGCAATCTCCCCGGCATGCTCCCTGGCCAGGCGGAAGGCGTCGCCAGGCGAGTTGGCCGCCAACACGGTGTAGCCCTGTCGAAGCAGAATCTTGGTCGCCATGGCCAGCACCGAAGGCTCGTCCTCTACCAGCAGGATGGTCTCCTGGCCCTGCTGGAGCGGCTGCGACGTCGGCTCGGGAACCTCGCCGGCAACTTTGTCCGAGTGTCTGGGGAGGTAGATCGTGAAAGTCGTTCCCAGTCCCGGTTCACTGTAGACATTGATGAATCCGTCGTTTTGCTTCACGGCCCCGAATACCGTGGCAAGGCCCAGTCCGGTCCCTTTGCCGGCTGCCTTGGTGGTGAAAAACGGTTCGAAAATGTGGGAAAGGGCGTCCTTTGCTATGCCGCGGCCGTTGTCGCTGACGGCGAGTTTCACATACTCTCCGGGGACAAACCCTGCGTTATGGGCGCTGTAGCTCTCATCGATGGTGCAGTTGCTGGTCGCGATAGATATTTTGCCGACTTCCTCGATGGAGTCGCGGGAGTTGGAGCAAAGGTTGGCCAGAATCTGGTCCAGCTGGGACGGGTCGATCTTGCAGGGCCAGAGGTTATCCGCCGGCTGCCAGTTGAGCTCGATGTTCTCGCCGATGATGCGCTTCAGCATGGTAAGCGTGCCGGCGATGGCATGGTTCAGGTCCAGCACCTTGGGCGCGACGGCCTGCCTGCGGGCGAAGGCCAGCAACTGCCGGGTGAGGTCGGCGGAGCGCTCGGCGGCATTGCGGATTTCCTCCAGGGCGGTATAGAGCGGTTGGCCCGGCTCCAGGTCCATCAGGGCCAAGTTCGCCTGCCCGATGATGATGCTCAGCATGTTGTTGAAGTCATGCGCTACGCCTCCTGCCAGCCGGCCCACCGACTCCATCTTCTGGGCCTGGTGCAACTGGTCCTCGAGTTTGCTTTTTTCCCCCTCCGCTTGCTTTAGTTGCGAGATGTCAACGATGACCGCCCGGCAGTCCTCGCGCGCCTCGGAAACCACCGCATCGACCTGCCCGAAGATGGGTGCCCTTTCGCGCAGGAACACGAGTTCGCAGGCGATCTGGGCCCCGCTGACGAAGATGTTTTCCAGAAAATCGTGGAATACCGGTTTCGCCTCGTCAGAGAGGAAGTCGTCCAAATTGCGGCCCAGCAGCGAGGAACGCTGGGCCCCCAGGAATTTGGCGCCGGTGATGTTGACCGCGCGGATGATGCCGCCGGGGTCCAGATTGAAGTAACCCACCGGTGCGAAATCGTAGAGATCGTTGTATTTTCCGAGCAAAGCCTCCATCTGCTGCCGCTCGTCCCTTATCCGTCGTAGTTCCTTATTTTGAGTCTCCAGCAGGTCTCGGCTGGACCTGAGATCGCTCTCCTTTCTGAGGCGCTGGGTGAATTCACGCCAAAGCAAAAGGTACAGGATGGAGAGGATGATAATGCCCAGCAGGTTTCCCAGCAGCAGGAAATAGGAGTTTTGGCTGGAAAACCGTCTTTCCTGGACCGATCTCTTCCCGAGCAGGCGTTCTTCCGCTTTGACAGCCCGGTCGATCAGTTCCCGCAGGGCGTCCATGGTTCTCCTGCCCTCGTCCGCCTTGATCCGGTCACTGGCGCCCTGGAAACCGAGGGAAGCCCGCAGCCTGATGGTTTCCTCCAGAAGCGCCAGTTTGGTCTGGATGAGAGGTTCGATGCGCGTCAGTCGCCTCTGCTGCTCCGGGTTATCCTTGGTGAGGCTGCGCAGAGTTGCCAGGTGGCTTTTTACCGTCACCAGGGCACTGTTATAGGGCTCGAGGTACTCTAGGTTCCCGGTGATAACGAACCCTCGTTGGCCCGATTCCGCGTCCTTCAGGGAGCCCAAGAGACGGTTGAATTCAAGAATGACCAGGTAGGTATGCTTTTCCAGCCGGCTTGCCTCGCTCGTGGCCCTGAGATTTCGGTAGGAGAACCACCCCATACTGGCGGAGCTGATCAGGGTGAGCGTGAAGGCTGCCAAGAGGACCAGGCGCCCCCTGGCGATCGCCGCCTTCTGAAGGGCGCCGAACCTCGACCCGGAGCTTCGGAGTCTTGAAATAGTGCGGATGAGGTGTTGAAAAGAGTTCTTTCTTTGGCGCACAATCTGCCTCGATTAGACTGAACCAGCCATAAAACACCCATTCATCTCAGAAGCCGCCCACGCCGGGCGCCGCCGATACTTTCGCTACCAGGCTTTATCAGCGAATTGCGCTGCAGCGACCGGCAGGTCCTGGAGGTCCTGGAGGTCCCTGAAGTCCCTGAAGTCCCTGAAGTCCCTGAAGTCCCTGAGAACAGCCAAAAAAGGGGGACTTCAAGTTGAAAACCTTCTGCTAAGACTGCGGAAATTATATCATCCAGCGATAGAATTAATAATGAATTGCAAGGTGCGATGAGGGCGGGAAAACAGAAAAAAGGAGAACATCATGAGTCTACGACTAGAAAATAAGCGGGCGTTGGTAACCGGAGGCGGCCGTGGGATCGGAGCCGCCATTGTCATGCGCCTGGCGAGCGAGGGTGCCGATGTCGCACTGACCTATGTCGGCAACGAGGAGCAGGCGAACCAGACCGCTCAGGCAGCGCGAGCCCTGGGCGTGAAGGCGTTGGCGATCCACGCCGACAGTGCCGATGCCAATGCCGTGTCAGCAGCCGTGGAGCGCACCGTGAGCGAGCTGGGCGGGATCGACATTCTGGTAAACAACGCCGGCATCGCCGTGATCGGACCACTGGAGGAGTACCGTCTGGAAGACCTTGATCGTACCTGGGCAGTTAACGTGCGAGCCGCCTTTGTCGCCATACAGGCCGCTGCCAGGCACATGAAGGAGGGTGGTCGCATCATAAACATCGGGAGTTGTAACGCCGAGCGCATGCCCTTTGCGGGGGGAGCGGTCTACGCCATGAGCAAGGCCGCGTTGGTGGGACTCGTCAAGGGATTGGCCCGGGACCTCGGGCCGCGCGGCATCACCATCAACAACGTGCAGCCAGGTCCCGTGGATACCGAGATGAATCCTGCTACGACCGACTTTGCCAAAATGCTGATTTCACTGATGGCGTTGCCCCGCTATGGCAGCGGCGCAGAGATTGCCTCGCTGGTAGCCTACCTTGCCAGCCCGGAGGCGGCCTATGTGACAGGGGCAAGTCTTTCCATTGATGGCGGATTCACCGCGTGAAAGTCCCTTGGCCCACTAGGAGTTCTTGGCAGTTGGGCGTTGTTTGAGGGCTGGCATAGTTTGGTCCCCCCTGTGTGAACAGGGGGGACGGCTCGCGTAGCGAGGCAGGGGGGTATTCAGCCCAGGCAAAACACCCCCCTGCCTCTCTAACGTTCGGCTTCCCCCCTATTTTATAGGGGGGACAAGGCGGTTTTCCTTAACTTTACGGCAGTGGGATGGGTTTGGATCCCAAAGGGTCTATAGCGTCCTCACTGCTTCGGCTCACCGCTACCCGTTTTCAACTCCTTCTCAAGTTCCTGATTGCGCACATCATTCTTGTCAAGAGTAGTGTCCACGCTCTTCCGGATCGCCTTTCCGTCATAACCGACAGCCGAAGCCCCTTCCAACCCTTTGGTCTCCTGGCGACCTAGCGGCTTAGCCTCGTTTTGCGGCGGGCTTGCCGGGCTGCAACCGGCAAGGAGCAGGGCGATGGCACATATCAACACAATGAGGTTACCCATATTTCCCTACCTTTCGTATTTGAATTTTGAGCGGAAACTAAATCTATAGTGCCCAAGACTGACTATAGTGCCTAATACTGAGATCTCCTAGACATGAAGTCACTCCACCTGTGGCCAGTCCAGGTCTGAGGCGGGCCCTTTCTTATCGGGTCACGGTCGACTTCAGCCCATCCGTCGGATCTGAGGAAGGCCACGATCTTTTTTTCCTGAATCAGATTGTCGAGTTTATATGCAGGAACAACTTTTTCTTCACCGTTCGCGAAAATAACCAACATATCGGCTTTCTCCGTAATTGCTACAGTTGCTGAAACAGTCGCTCACCTCCCTGGTTAATAGCAGCAAAGCTAACCTAAGCCTTCACATGCTACCTCTCCTGGCAACGGGACTCAATTTAATTTTGTTTAACCCGCGTTTTGTAGGGGCACCCCTTGCGGGTGCCCACTTCCGGGAAGGTACCGTCTTAATTTGACGGCAGTGAGGGCCGGGTTGGGGTTGGGGTTGAGGAAGACCCTCCGTTCGCTGAGCGGAATCGAAGCGTAAAAAGGGTCAACATGAATCAGTACCAGACAAAACGCTCCTGCTGCGACTGAAAAGAGTACCACGCTATTGGTTTATCTGAGCGCCGCCGGTTCATAGCCTCTTGTATCTAACAGTTTTCACTCATATAAAATTGACCGGGCCGCAGCTATATTCTACAATCATACAGTTCCATTGTATCAAACCGTCATTATCGGGATGCTGTTTCGCCCCACACTCATACACTACCTGGAAAACAATGACGATTGCATCACGGGCACATGATTTTTTCAGCACTGTTCGCGTCCGACGCCTGCTGCTCTACGGTATCCTGGGCGCCCTGACTGCACTGGTGCTCCTGGTTACGCTGATCGCGGCGCTGCCTGCCATTATTTCCACCCGACCGGTTCAGAACCTGGTCAGGCAGTCACTGACAAAATCGCTTAAGCGCCCGGTCACCTGGGCGGACCTGACCGTGAGCTGGTCGAACGGTCTGGCCCTCAGGGGGCTCTCGCTCGGAAAGGGAGAGGCCCCGCTGCTGCAGGCGCAGGTCGGGGATCTGCTCCTCGTGCCGAAGATTTCTTATCAGTACGGGCACCCGCGGGTCGACCTTTCCCTGCGCGTAAGCTCCGTGGTGGCCGAGCTTGCCCCCGGTCCGCCCCAACCGCCCAAGCCCTACCGGGAACCCCTGGGTGCTCTTGCCGATACGCTGCAACAGTTCGAGGGGATGGACTGGAAGCTGCCGATCGATCTCGGAGTGCAGGTGACGCTCGATCCGGTCCACCTTGCCTATCGTGACCCGCAGTCCGGGCAAAAGCTCACCCTCAGTAACTGCTCATTGCGCCTTGACCTACCCTCCCTCGCGGACCAACCGATCGCCCTGGAGCTGCGCGGCGACCTGGACCTTGCCGGGCACCGTCTTGAGGCCCTCGCGTTTAAAGCGGACCTGAGGCATCTGGTGAGCGCCTCCCGCCATCTTCATCCGGCAGCGGCGCTTTTGGCGCTCAACGCCGCCATGCCCGGTACCACTCTCTCCGTGCAGGGCGGACTTCAGGAACCAGGCGGGATACGTGCCCGGGCCAAGCTGGACCTGCCGCGCGTCATGGCACTTGCCGGCCCCTTTCTCCCCGCCACGCTCCCTTCCGTTCATGGCGAGGTAACGCTCGATCTCCAGGCCAAGGCGGATGCCGCCCATAACCTGCAGGCGACCTTGGGTTTGGACGGCTCGCGGATACTCCTCGCAGGAGGCCAATTAAAGCGGGGGCGGGTCGGTCCGCTGGAGCTCAGGGTGCGGCAGCAGGTCTTCTCCGATCACGAGCGCCAGCAGGTGCGCTTTACCGGCGGGAGTGCCAGCATTGGTAACCTGCTGCAAGCCGGCTGGGAGGCGACCGTCGACCGCCCCTCGGATAAGGATCGCGACCTGACGGCGCGACTTGGCCCGGTGCGGGTTGACCTCCGGCAACTGCTGGCTCTCGCCGCCCCGTTTTTACCGCAGCAGGTTCCGGTGACTGAAGCGGCGGGGGAACTCTCCCTGAACGAACTGCTGGTTCATCTGCACGGGCGCAAGAACCAGGGGGACCTCGTGCTTAGCGGGCTCGGGGTTCAGCTTCCCCGGCTGCGACTGGGGCTTTCCCAGGGGAAGCTCGCCGCCGACGGGGTCGCGGTCGCTCTGGAAAAGGTGACCATACCTCTGAGCGCGCTGCAGCCCACGAGGGTTGATGCCGCACTCTCCTATGGCGTGCGCCGTCTTGCCCTCACCGGAGCCCAGCCACTGGTTGCGGATGAACTGCACGGCGGCCTGCGACTGTCGCTGAGCGACCTGCAAAAGACGACCTCGTTACCGGGCAAGGCTGACGCCGCCCTGAGCTACTCCCTGCGCCGCTTTGCCATGACCGGAGCCCAACCTCTGGTCGCGGACGAACTGAACGGCGGCCTGCGGTTGTCGCTGAGTGACCTGAAAAAGGCGACCTCGCTTCCCGGCAAAGCCGACGCCGTCCTGAGCTACACCCTGCGCCGTCTGGCCGTGGCCGGTGCCCAGCCCCTGGCCGCGGACGAGGTGCGTGGAGACCTGCAGCTCCTCCTCAAGGATCTCGACCTCAAAAGCGCCTCACCGCGCAAGGTCTCCGCGAGCGGCGAGCTGAAACAGTCGCTCGATTTGCGTCGGGTGAACCTGGAGCGCAAGCTTTCCGTCGACAACTTCCACCAGCAGCTCGCGGCAGGTTTCCGGGCCAAAGAGTCCGGCGAGATTGAGTTGTCGCTCCCCCTATGCAAGCTTTCCGCCGCTGCCTTGCAGGGTAGGGCTGCCGGTAAGGAACTCAAACCCGTTTCCCTGTCGGCAGATCTCTCGGCCGCCGGAATCCGGCTGCCGGTTGGCAAAGGGGCGACCTCGTCCGTCGACCGCATCACCTGCAGCGCCAGCGGCGGGGATTTCCTGAAGCTTGCGATGACCGGGCGAGTCTCCGCGGCCGCGCCGCAGCTTGCCACCACGGACGGGACCCTCCTGGTGGACCTGGGGCGCCTGCTTCCCGTGGCGGCGCCGCTATTGCCCAAGGGGGTTGCCGCCGACGGTACCAGCACGCTTTCCTGGAAACTGGCGCTACCGCTCGGACAAAAACCGCAACCGCTCGAGAAGGACCCGCTGCGCGCGGCCAGGGCCTCCCTGGCCCAGTTCGAGCGCGCCGATATTTCCCTCACCCTTGCCAACCGGGGGATCGTCTATCCGCTTGCCGGCGGGACGGTTCGCCTGGCCGACCTGCACAGCTCGCAGCCGTTTCGGCTGTTGCTGCCTGGAAAGGGGGGAAACCTCAGCGTCCAGGGCGGTTTTGAGTTTGCCGGTTTGCAGGGGCTCCCCGGTTCGCCCGCGGGTCTTCCCGCCCAAACCGGCTCACTTTCGCTTCGGGGAGAGTTGGCGAACTGGCAGAGTCTGCGGCTGCACGAGGAGCTGAAGCTGCAGCAGTTCGGGGTGGTGCAGCAGGCCGATGCCAGCATCGGCCGGATCGACACCCTGCTGGAGCGCAAGGAGGCGCTCAGCTCCGCCCTGTTGCTGCAGCGTTTGGACGCCACCCTGACCTCGGATGTCGTGGCCCATTTCCCCGCCACCCCGACCGCGGTCCCCGGCGGAGTAAAGCTCTCGGGAGATTGCCGCGCCGGAGTGCGCCTTAATCTCTCCGCCGGGCACGACCTCAGGCTGCGTGCCAGCGTCGTGACCCGCGACTTCGGAGCCCAGCTTTCCGACGGCAGCGCGGTGCAAGGGGTTTTCGCCGACCTGCTGGTCGACCGCAGCTACGCCCTGTCCAAAGGGGAGCCGGTCGGCTGGACCCCGCTCTCGAGTTCCCTGGTGCGCCCCGGCCCCGAGCCTTTCGGAGACCAGGGGGCGGCCGAGCTGGTGAACCGGGTGCGCGAGGACCTGCGCGGCGAGGTGCGTGGCAGCCGCAGGTTCACGGTGCGCCGGATGGTGAGCGGCGCCGGGAAGCCCGGCAGCTCCCCGATCGAGCTCACCTCGCTGGAAGGCGACCTGCTGCTCACCCCGGAGCAGATCGGGCTAAGCTTCCTGCAGGCGGAAACCCTGGGGGGAACGGTACGGCTGCGCGGTTTGATCGACCTGAAACCCGCAGTGCCGGCGGTTTCCGCCGCCTGTTCCTTCTCGAACCTGGAGACCTACCTGCTTCTTTCGCCGAAAAGCCGCGCGCAGGCCGCTAAATCGGGCCGGGACACGACCATCACCGGCGAGGTCTCTCTCGACGCTCCGCTTTTGACCGGGGAGCGCGACCTACTGGAGGGAATCCGGATGCAGTTAAACCTGCGCAAGATCGGCGCCGACACCCTGGAGCGGGCGCTCTTCGGGCTCGACCCCTACGAGCGTAACGAGCAGATTGTGGCGCAGCGCAAGCTTTTGCGGCAAGGGACCCTGAAGCGCCTGCGGGCCGGTACCCTGGACGGCTCCTTCAGCTTCGACGGGGACGTGGTGGTGCGGGGAGTGAACGTTGCTCTCCCCAAAGTCGAGCGCATCCGGCTCTCCGAACTGCCGATCCAGAAGGAGCTTGCCAAGGCGGTTGCCGGGGTCGCCTCGGCGCGCAAAATGCTCGATCTGCTCCGGGCGGACACCTTGAACATCGACCCCAAGGGAAAAATCTCCCTGGGGAGGAGGGGACATGAATAACGCCAAGAAAATCCTGGGGCGGCTCGCCGCCTTGCTGCTCATGGGCGGCTGCACGCTCGCCAAGGTCGACGTGAAGGTCGTCAGCGAGCGGACCTCGCTGGAAAACCAGGTGCTCGGGAGTTACAACGCCCTGAGCGAGGACCTGCTGCTGGTCGCCTCGGTGCGCGGTGTGTCGCGGACCGGCAAGGTCGCCGCCGCGCCGGTCCGCTCCCAGGAGCAGCAGGACGCCACGCGCGCCTTGGAGACGGTCGCTTTCCACGCCGACGACCTGGAAAACTTCAAGCGCCTCGGGTGGGTCGGCGAGAACCGCGAGGGGCTTGTCACCGCGTTTCCCCGGGAGATGCCGAAGCAGCTTTCCCCGGAACTGCAGGCCTTCGCCACCCTCTACAGCGAAGCAGAGTTCCGCCAGGTGTTAAGCGAGGTGAACCAGGCGCGCGAGGTCCTGATGCAGCGGGTGGTGCAGACCAATGAGAACTTCACCGCCAAGGATCTCCCGGCAATCAGAAAGGTGTTCGCCAAGATCAACCGCCAGAACTCCGCTCCGGGCACCCGGGTGCAGGCGGACGACGGCTCCTGGAGCACCCCATGAAACGGACCGCTCTGCTTGGATTCTTACCGGCCCTGCTTTTGTTCGCGGGTGTCGCGACGTCTTTAGCCACTCCCCTGGGAGAGGAGTTGCTCGCCCCGGCGGCGCCGCGTCCCGCACCGCGCTCACGCCCGGAAACTCCCCCCCGCCCGGCGGTCTTTACCGCCCGCTCGCTATTGTACGCCGCCCGGTCGGGGGACGGCCGCTGGCTCGCCACGGTGGAAAAGGGGGACAACGGCGACGAACTCTGGCTGCAGCCGGCGGGCAATTCATCGGAACTTCCCCGCCTGCTTTTGGTAAGCCCGGTGCGGCTCGCAGCACCCGCCCTGAACCGGGACGGCACCAAGCTGGCCTTCGTCGACGCCCGGGACGACGTCAAGGGGGACATCTGGCTATTCGATCTCGGCGCCAGTGCCAAGGAGCCGCGCCGCCTCACCGGCCCCGAGTCGGCGGACGACGCCCCGGTCTTCAGCGCCGAAGGCACGTCGCTGGTCTACCAGCGCCAGCTAGCCGGCAGGGAAGGGCGAGAGCTGGTGCGCCTGGATCTGGCTTCCGGCGGCACCGCGGTGCTGCCGGTCGGCATCGACGCGAGCTTTGCCGCGTCCGCCCCCGACGGCCTCAGCTGGGTGCTGGTCTCCGGCAAGGACGATCCCGGCGGCGACCTCTGGCTTTGGAACGAGAAAAGCGGCGGGCTGAAACAGCTTACCAGCGGCCCTGACCGGGATCTTTACCCGGTCTTTGCTCCGGACGGCACGATCCTCTTTACCCGATTCGCGGCGTCCGCCGAAGGGGGGGCGGAAGTCGCGGCCGCCGGCGGGGCGGCGCAGATCTTCCGGCTGCTGCCGTCCAGGATCGGCGTCAACGGCCTGCCGGAGGCCTTCCCGCTCACCTCCGGTACCCTGTCGGCGCTGGCTCCGATTCCGGTTGAGGACGGCTTCCTTTTTGTGGCGGGGCAGGGGAGCGGCGGCCAGCTGCTCCGGCTCCCCCCCTCCGGGGAGATCCCGGAGCGCGGCACGGTCGCCGCCCAGTGGGAGCTGGCGCAGCTGATCATCGAGCGCCAGCCTCCCGATCCGCCCCATGCCATACTGGCTACTTTCAGGGTGCTGGCCCGGGAGGATGTTCCCACCAGGGAGGGTGCGCTGGCAGGAATCGCGCTGGGGGGACTCTTCGAAAAGGGGGGCGACCCGGCCCGGGCCATAGCGGCCTACGGTGCGGTCGTCGCGCGCTCGGGCGCCTTTCCCCGGGAACGGGCGCTGGCACAGATCGCAGGTCTTCGGGTGGTAGCGGCTCGGCGTCTGGCCGCGATTAATGAGGCGGCCGCCCGGCGCGAGATCCTGGACCATGCCCGTCTGGAGATGGCCGCGGCAGCCGGTGCTGGCGGAGCAGATGCCGCCGCCCGCTCCCGGATCGATGCCGCCCGGCTCCTCTCCGACCTCGGCGCCGGTGCGCAGGATCAACTCGCGGGAATAAGCATTCTGGAGGGAGCGCTGGCCGATGACGCAGTCGCCCGGCCGCTGCGGGCCGAGGCTGCTTACCGCAGGGGAGCCCTGCTTTCCAGGCTGGAAAGGGGGGAAGGGGCGCTGGGCGCCCTGGTGGCGGTCGTGCGCGATTACGGCGACCAAGAGGAGTGGGCCGAGGCGGCGATCGCGGTCATCCTCGACCAGACCGCCGGGGGCGCGGGAGGGGCGGAAACCGGCTATGCCGGCCTGGCCGAGCGCTACCGTACCGATCTGCCCCGTCTTGCCATGGGGGCCTGGAACCGTATCGGCGACCTTTCCTACCGTGCCGGCGAGTGGGCGCGTGCCAAGGACGCTTACCGCACCGTGCTGGAGAAGTTTGCGCCGCTCCCCACCCCGACCGCCGCGGCCCGCTTTGCCCTGGCCGAGGTGCTTTACCGGGAAGAGCGCTACTTCGAGGCGACCGCGCTTTACGAAAAGGAGATGGCGGGGCAGGTCGAGGACGCGCCGCTCTACAACCTCGCCCGCGCCGCCTATATCCGGAAGACCCTCGCCGCCGGCGAGAACCTGTACCGAAGCGGAGAGGTTGCCGCCGCCCGGGCGATCTTCCTCGACCTGATCCGCTACGACGGGCGCAGCGTCGAGGCTCATCGCGGCTACATCAAGTCGGTCGCCGCCCAGGGGCAGGCCGGCGAGCTGCTGGCGCTCTACAACCGGCTGCTGCAGAAATACCCGGATGATCCGGTGCTCCTTTATGGCTCGGGGCTTACCGAGAGCTACCTGCCGGGAAAAGAACACCTGGCCGCCGCGGACGCGCGCATCGCCCGGTCCGCCGAGCGGATGCCGGAATCGGAATACCCCCCCCAGACCCGCGGCTACCTGGCGGAAGTTATGGAGACCGTCCACGGCGAGAGGGGCGGGCTGGAGCGGGCGATGCAGTTTTACCGCCGCGCCTGGCTTTTGAACCGGCCCCGGGAAAACCCGGAGAACCGCGCCAACCTCGACCTCAACATCGGTAACGTCGCCTACCTCCTCGGGGGTAATGCCACCGCCTGGAGCCACTACAGCCGCCGACTTGCGTCCAAGGTCCCCTTCGACAACCCCGAGACCGAGCTGATCTTCCAGGAGCGCTACGGGGCGGTCGCCTTCCAGATGCGGGAAAAGGAGGGAGCGATCGCCGGTTTCACCCGGGCACTGGCGCTCACCGAGGGGAGGCTCGACCCGGCGCGCCCCCTGGAGCTCTTCACCCGCCTGGCGCGCCGCGTCGTGGAGCGCCTCTTCTCCGAAAAGGAGCCGGGGCGGGACGCCCGGAAAGCCCTGGGCGAGCAGCAGGAGATCAGCGCCGCCCTGGAGCGGCTGGGGAGCTCCGTGCCGGAAGCCCCGCCCTCCAGCGGGTGGGACAGTTTTGCCAAGGCGCTGCGGGCGCTGCTGTCGCGCGAGCGCGCCGTTTTGGCTGGAGCCGGCTCCTGGAACAGGGAGGCCGCCGCACAGCACGGGGTCGAGCTGCAGGCGCTGCTCCAGGGGGTGGAAAAGGGTTTGGCGGATGTGCCGCGCCTGGTGGAAACCGGCGCAGAGCTGCATGACCGGCTGGGGCTCGCCCTGCTGGAAGCGGATCGCTTCGCCCTGGCCCGGGCGCAGTTCGACGCCGCCTTCCGGCTCAATCAGGGGCTCGGCCGCACCGGCAATCTGGCGGCGAACCGGCGCTCGGCGAGTATCGCCGCCTACCGTGAGGCGCAAGGGGCTTCCGGAGCCGAGCGGCTCGCTCTCCTGGGCGCCGCGCGCGACGGGTTCCGCGAGACCCTCACCCTCATTGCCAAGTACCCGCCCAACCGAAAGGAAGCGGCGCGCGAGGGGGGCGCCCTGATCAACATCGAGACGACCGTTGCCCTTGATAAGGTGGCGGCCACCCAGGCGGCCTTCGGCTTCTCCCCGGACCAGGAGCGCCGTCTGGCCGAAACCTACCTGGCCCGGATACTTTCCGAATTGGGAGAGCCGGCGGCAGCCGCAACTCTACTCCAGGGGCAGCTGGGGCGCTACCCGAAGGACGATGCCAAGATCGCCCCGGGAGATCTTTACGGGGTCGGCCTCCTCAGCCATCGCATTGCGCACGTGGAGTACGCCCTGGGCGAGCGCGCCGCGGCCGCGCTAGATTTCCGCCGCTCGACCCTGCTCTCGCTGCAGGCGGGAAACCCGGTGAGCGCCCTGCTCAATCTGGTGAACTGGGGTGAACTGCTCCCCGAGGCTGCCACGCCACAGGAGATCGCCGAATTCCTGAAGGTCGAGGCAAGTGCCGCGCAGCTCGCGGGGGGCTACCGGGAGACCCTTCCGCCGCTCACCCTGGCGCGTTACCACAACGACCTGGGGGCGATTCTGGCCCGGCTGGGCACGGCGCAGCCCGCCGACGGTAGCAGGCAGGCGTTGCTGTTCCAGGCGTCCAGAAACCTGGATCAGGCGCTCGCGGCGGCGCCAGCGGGGGCGCAAGAAGGAGGACGTGACAGAGGAGAGCTGCGGGCGGCGGTACAGTTGAACCGTGGGGCGCTGCTCGAGGCTTTGGAGCTGCCGGCCGCGGCGCAGACTGCCCGCCAGGCGGCGCTTCAAGAGGCCGTCTCAGTCCACGCCGACGGCTATGCCTGGCGTGCGCAAGCCGCCCTGGGGGATTTCGCCAGTGCGTTGCGGCTTCTGGAGCAGCTTTCACCGGCGGAATACGATGTGACCCGGGGTGAGCTCCAGGAGCGTTTTGCCCCCCGTCTGGAGCAGTTGGCGGCGCAGGATGCCGAGGGTGCCTTCGCCCTTTTGGAGCGGCTGAGTGAGCTGGAACGGGTGCAGATTCTGGGGCGTGGCGTCCTTGGTCTGGACGACCCGGTCACCAGGTCGCAGCTCTCCTCCGCGGCGCCGCACCTGGCTGAGCTGGACCGTCTGCGCGCCAAACTGGCCGGTGCGGCCGCGGCCGACAAGGAGTACCTGAACCTGCGTCTGCGCCAGGAACAGAGCCTGGTGGACGACCTGCTGGGCAAGGACTTGGAGCGGCTGCCCGCCGGCTACCGGCTGGGGGGCGCGGGGGGGGTGCGGCTGGCGGCAAGTGCGGCGGCGCTGCGCGAAGCAGCTGGGGGGAGCGCTGGGGCGCTGCGCGAGGCAGCTGGGGGGAGCGCTGCTGCCGGGGGGAATGCTGCAGCGCTGCGCGAAGCTGCTGCAGGATCGGTCGGATCGGTCGGATCGGACCGATCGCGCGGATCAACTGCGGGCGACAGTGCTGAAAGGCAGGCAGGCAGCGCCGCCGCAGGCAGCAGCGCTGCGGGCAGCACAGCAGGCGGGCCTGAGCCTGACCGCGCCACCCTCAGCCAGCGCTTGCGCACAGTGCAGGCCGCTTACCACAAGGAATGCGCCGCCGGAAAAGGGGGGCGCTTCTGCCGGTTCCTGACACCGCTGCCGGTCGAGGCGATCGATGTCCTGGAAAAACTCCCCGGCCGGACCCTGCTGCGCTTCACCCTGCTGGACGACCGGCGCTGGCTCCTCTTCACTCTGGGCGGCAAGGCGGGAATCCGGGCCGAAACGCTGGAACGACCCGCGCTGGAGGCGAGGCTGAACGCGGCGCCGCAACTCCTGGCGGCCTTCGAGGAACCCGGCCAGTTCGCCGCGGCTCCGGTTGCCAGCTGGGGGCTGAGCGCCACCCAGCTGCTGCGCTCGGTCGATGGGCGCCGCCCCTTCCGGCGCCAGGTGCTCGATCCCTCCGGGTGGTGGCCCGCCGGCGCGCCCTTCGCGAAGCTCCCGGCGAACCAGACCGCGGACCAACTCCCCTTTGCCCACACCGTCGTCCTGCCGGGACGCGCCGGTCTGCTCCCCCAGGTGCCGTCTGAGCCGGGCCGCGGGGAAAGCGGGGCTTTGCTTTGGGAGGGTGCGGGGGGCGAACGCCACCCCCTGTACGACTTTTCCTCGGCGGGAGGCGTCTCCCTGGTGCTGGCCCCGCGGGCCGGAACCAACCAGGCCTACAGCCTCGGCCAGCTTCTCTCGCTTCTGGGCGTCCCCTCCCTGCTGCTGGCGGATCACTCGGCCCAGGGACCGGTCCCCTTTGTCACGGCCTTTGCCGCCGGCTCGGCGAGTGCCGCGCGGACCAAGCTTCCCCCCGGCTGGCTCCTCCTGGGCGACTGGGGGCCGGACGCCGCCGAGGCCGCCAAGCTGGGAAAGAAGCAGTTCACCGACTTCGCCAAGGCCGGGGTCCAGGCCCATAACGAAAAACGCTACCCGGAGGCCCTGGCCCAGTTCGAGAACGCCCTAGCCATTGCCGGGGAAAACGCGGACCTCGCCAAGCAGCGCTCCACCCTGCAGCGCTACGCCCGGGAGAGCGCCTACGCCGCCGGCAACACCCCCGCGGCGCTGGGTCATGCCGCCGCGCTGCTGCAACTGATCGCCAAGGAAAAGCCGTATTCCGCCGACCACGCCGACGCCTATCTCCGGCTCGGCCTGTTGCAGGGGCGCGCCGAGCAGTTCGCCGCGGCTGCCGCATCCCTGAAGGAGGGGGTCGCCATCTTTGCTGATCTGGGCCTTGCCAAAGAGCAGGCCTCGGCCCTGGCCGATTTCGGGGTGGTGATGGAAAACGCGGTCGATTACCCGACAGCCCGCTCCCTCTTCGAGGAGGCCGCCGGCATCCGCCGCACCCTGAAGGACGAGCTTCCCCTGGCAGAGCAGTACCGAAACCTGGGCCGCATCTACGACCTGCGGCTGAACCAGTATGCCGCGGCTGAGCGCTACTACGCTCAGGCGGGAGAAATTTATGCCAAGTCGGGGCAGGGCGGGCTGGAGGCGGAGACCCTCCTGGAGCGGGGGCGCTGCCAGCGCCTGTTGGGCAATTTCCCGGCGGCCGACGCTCTCTACCGCCAGGCGCTTGCCAAGGTGGCCGACCCAGGAGCCAACAACGTTGCCGACAAGTCTGACAAGTCCGACAAGTCCGACAAGTCCGACAAGGAGCGCTTGCGCACCCGGATGCGGATAATCCTGGAACAGGCCAATAACGCATGGTTCCAGGGGCGCTACCAGGATGCCTTCGACCTGCGCGAGCAGGTGGAAAAGAACGCGGTCCGGGAAAACTGGCCCCTGGAGCAGGTGATGGCCAAGAACACCGGCGGGCTCATTTGGTGGACCCTGGGGGACAACCGGCGCTCCCTGCTGGAATTGCGCGAGGCCCTGTCCCGGGCGGAAAAGCTCGAGGTGCGCCAGGACGAAGTGGCGACGACACTGAATAATATCGGCCTGGTGCAGCGCGAAAACGGCGACTACCCGGGGGCGCTTGCCACGCTGGACCGGGCGCTCGTTATCGACCGCAAACTCGGCTCCCGCTGGGCCATGGCCTACGACCTGCGCAACCAGGCCCAGACCCGGCTCAAGATGGGGGATCCCGCGGCTGCGGCGCAGCTTTTGAGCGAGGCGGGCGGCATGGCCAAGGAGATCGGCGACCGGGTCAACCAGTCCAAGATCTACCTGGCGCGCGGCGACGCGGAAAGCGCCCTGAAAAACGGGTCAGCCGCCGTCGAAAGCTACCGTCTGGCGCTGGAGGCGGCCGATGCGATGCTGCTCCCCGAGGTGCGCTGGCGCGCTCTCTACGGGCTTGCCCGGCTGCAGCAGGGCTCCGGCGACAGTGCCGGCGCGGTCGCTTCCTACAGTAAGGCCATCGAAACGGTAGAGGGGCTGCGGGCGGAGATCCGCCTGGACCAGCTGAAGGACGGTTTCCTGGCCAACAAGATGGACCTCTACGCCGGCATGGTGGGGCTCCTGGTGGACCAGAAGCGGAGCGACGAGGCCTTTGCGGTCGCGGAGCGCTCGAGGGCGCGCAACCTGATCGACATCCTGGGCCGCCAGCGGCTCTCGCTGAACGGGGCGGCGGACCAGGAACTGTATGACCGCCAGAACCGGCTCAAGGAGCAGATTCAGGAGCAGGAGGCGCTCGCGGCCCAGGCGGCGAAGCCTCAGGAAAAGGCTCTCTACACCACGGCGCTGGAAAAGCTGCATGCCGACTACCAGGACCTCTTACTGGATATCGAGCGCAAGCGCCCCGAACTGCTGGCTCTCGTCAAGGTCAATCCGGTGAGCCTCGCGGAGGTCCAGGGGGAGCTGGAGCCCGGCGTGGTGCTACTATCCTATTACCAGTTGCCGGACCGGCTCCTATGCTGGCGGTTGGAACGCGAGCGGAGCAAGCTGTTCATCCTGCCGGCGCCCGAGCGCGAGCTCGCCCAGAGCATCACCAGTTATCTGCGCATGCTGCAAAACCTGGAGCCACTGGAGCAAAGCTCGCGGGATCTCTACGCCAAGCTCCTGGCCCAGCCCCTGGCGGGACTTGGCGAGGTGAAGGCGCTCGGCATCATCCCCAACGGCTCGCTGCACTATCTATCCTTTGCCACCCTGAGCGACGGGCGTGATTTCGTGGTGGACCGTCAACAGCTCTTCTATCTCCCGGCGGCCTCGGTGCTGCGCTACACGCTCTCCCGGCGCCAGGCCGGCAAGAAGCTCAAGGTGCTGGCCATCGGTAACCCGGACCTGGGGGACCGCTCCCTCGATCTCCCCTTTGCCGAGCGGGAGGCCGGCACCCTGCGCTGGAATTACCCGGAAGTCACCACCCTCACCAGGGAGCGGGCCACGGAAAGCTGGGTGCGCGAGCATATCAGTGAGTTCGGCATCATTCACCTCGCCTCCCACGGTGAGTTCGACCCGATCAACCCGCTCTTCTCCGCCATCCGTCTGACACCGGACCGGAAGTCCGACGGCAAGCTACAGGCCGATGAGATCTTCGGACTGAAAATCAATGCGGACCTGGTGGTGCTGAGCGCCTGCCAGACCGGGCTGGGAGATATCCGGGGAGGAGACGACGTGGTCGGGATGAACCGGGCCTTCATCTTTGCCGGTACCCATTCCCTCATGTCGAGCCTTTGGCGAGTGAGCGATGTCTCCACCGCCATCATGATGAAGCAGTTTTACCGGGAATACACCCGGGGCGACAAGGCCGGGAGCCTGCGTAAGGCGATGCTGCACGTGAAGAACCGTTATCCGCACCCCGGATACTGGGGGGCGTTCGTGCTGACGGGAGATTATGAGTAAACTTTAAAAAATAAAGGCTTTAACGCAAAGGCGCAAAGGCGCAAAGACGCAAGGAAAACCAAACCAAGGGAAAAGCAAACAAGGGAAAAGCAAACAAGAGAAAACCCAAAGATGAAACTAGGACAAACGAGGAAAGACAAACGGCAAAGGAACAGCAACCGGACTACTCATGTTTGTTCTAAAGACTGTAGTGCTTGTCTTTCTTTGCGTCTTGGCGGCTTTGCGTCTTTGCGTTGAAGCTTCTGGTTTGGCGGCGTCTTGATGTTTGCCAGATGGGATGCAGAACAGTATAGTAACGAAGTAAACATACTCACGGAGGTTGGATATGCGCAGAAAAGTCGTGTCAACGCTGGTCCTGCTGCTGGCTTTTGCCAGTACGGCGGCACTGGCCCTGGACAAACGCTGGGTCTCCAGCGACGGGACGACCCTGAAGAGCGAGGCATCGATTTCCTCGGAGGATGTGGCGACGCTCCCGGTCGGCGCGGAGTTGTCGGTGCTGGAGGACGGCGGCCGCTGGATCAAGGTTCAAACCGCCGACGGCAGGAATGGATGGGTCTATGCCGGCCGAGTTTCCGATGCGGCCCCCTCTGCGGAGGTTTCCGGCGGCGATGGCGGGCTTTTGGGCGGCGCCATGCAAAATAGCCAGATCGAAACCGCCAAGTCCGACAGCGCCCGCAGCATCAGAGGGCTCTCTCCCGAGGTCGCCGAATATGCCAAGCAGCGCGGCACACCCGAGGTCTTCAAGAAGGAACTGGACAAGGTGCTGGCGCGAAAGGTGAGCGCCAAAGAACTCAAGGCATTCCTTAAGGAAGGGAAAATCGGCGAATATGCGCCGTAGGGGGACGGAAATGAGAAAGATATGCAGCTCCGCGCTGCTTTTGACGCTTTTTTGCGGCACCGCGGCCCAGGCAGGTTTTATGGACAATCTGCAACGGCTTACCGATCCCAACTCGAAGGAGCGCAAAATGCTCTCCGGTGCCACTCAGGTGGTTTCCAGCGCGAAGGATATGGATTATCCCACCGAGCGCGCCATCGGCGAGTCGCTTGCCCTGGAGGGTCTGCAGCGCTTCGGCAAGCCGGTCAGCAACGAGTCCCTGCAGCAGTATGTGAACCTGGTCGGCGCTGCGCTGGCAGCCAACAGCAAGCGTCCCACCATTCCCTACCAGTTTGCCGTGCTCGACTGCCCGGTGCAGAATGCCTTTTCCGTTCCGGGCGGGGTGATCTTCATCAGCAGGGAACTCCTCAGCATCCTTGACAATGAGTCGGAGCTCGCCGCGGTCCTTGCCCACGAAGTGGGGCACGTGGCCGGTAAGCACGCCCTCAAAAGTATCCGCCGCGCCCAGTTCCTGCAGGGGGTCGGTACCATCACGGCCGCCAACATGAAGGGGGCTAACGGCAAGCAGTTCGAAAGCATGGTGGGAGATCTGCAGTCAGTTGTGTTCGACAAGGGGTTGGACAAAAGCATGGAATTCGAGGCCGATGCCACAGGCATGGAGACCGCGTACCGCACCGGTTACGACCCGCGGGCCATGATCAACGTGCTGAAGAAGCTGCAAAAGTTGGAAGCTTCCAGCGTCAAGAAGGGGTCGTGGTTCTCGACCCATCCGCCGCTGGACGAAAGGATAGCGAAGCTGGAGATAGAGCTTAAGAAGTACCCGAACGCCGCGGGGCTCGCCAAGGTCCCCGATCGTTTTGCCAAGCGGGTGAAGCTGACAAAAAAGTAACCTGGGGCAGCGGGGAACTGTAGGATGCCGTTGAACGGACAAATCCGAAAGTTCCTCTCTCCCGACCAACCTTTCATTCCTGTTGATTCGCACCGCGCGATTTGATAAAATGGAATGGTAAAAGGAGGCGTTTTATATGAGATGCACCTATAAAGACGATTTCAAAGTTGACTATTCCGGGTCTCTGCATATCTCGAAAGGGGATGGCGTAGATCTTGTTGTAAAAGAAGGTTTGATACCGACTGACATTAGAAGTAATCTGGATGCAGCCGTAACTCATAATAACTGTCACGAACTGAGGGCGGCATGCAGCGCCTTGACTGGCACTATACAGAGTGAGTTCGGTAGAGAGTAATACAAAAAATTAAAACGCTAAATTGACAAGGTCTCTTGTCTATAGCAGAAGCCACTCGCTTTAGAGTGGCTTTTTTTATGCCTGCCTGGCAGCGCCTTTGAAGCGGCTTAAGCTGTCTGCATCTCCTCTTGGTTCCCCCTGCCTTTTCCAATCGCCATCAAATTTGACGATAGCTCCCCACCCCTTCAAGGGGGAGGAGAGTTCCCTCATGTCGTTGAATAGTTGCCAGACAAAAAAAACCGAGCCCAAGCGGCGCCTAGTACCCAGTCCGACTTAATATGTCGGTGGCTGTTCGATTCCGATTTTTGTTTTCGTAGGTTGCTGGTGAACGGTTGTATCGTGAACCGCAACGGTGTTGCGGTTCACGATACAACCGTTCACCAGCAACCTACGGTTCTCATATAGCATGATCGGTACCGTCGTTTTAAGCTGGAATGGGTACTAGGAAAATAGGGATGGCCTATGTATCGGAAAAAACGATTGATTCCATAAATTAAACCGATTTTTTCGGTTTGACTTTCATTAGAGGGTTTGTTAGGCTCACGCTCTATTTCTGGGCCCTGTGGGCTCGTCTGAAATTGCACCGCTTGGCGGATTTTTTATTGAGAGGAGTGGCATCTATGAAGAGCACATTAAGAGGGGTAGGGCTGGCAGTTATGGCGCTTTCGGTCGCTTTGCTTGCCGGTTGTGGCAGCAGTAGCATCACGCAGAAGACGCCGCCGGCAGTTGCGAGTTTCAAGAACAGCGCGCTTTTGGCCAGCAGGTCCGATTTGGCGGCCGGTCTGGACAACGCCAATCAGGTCGTCATCGACGTGAGAAGCAACGCTGTCTTCACTGCCAACGGTCACATCAAGAACGCGGTCAACCTTCCCCCCGGTACCTTCGACAAGGGAGGCTCGGGAATTGACAGCACCGACCTTAAGTCCCCTGCGGAAATCGCCACCATTCTCGGCAATGCCGGCATCACCGCGGCTACCAGGATCATCGTGTGCGGGCAGAACGTGGACGCCAACGCCGGGCGGGTGTTCTGGCTGCTGGAGCACATGGGAGCCAGCGACGTACATCTTCTGGACGGCGGTTTTGACAAGTGGGTGAGCGACGGCTACCCGACCGTGGTTACGGCTACGACCGCGACGCCGGCCGTTTTCGTCCCTGCCGTGGACAGCAGCAAGCTCGCCACCAAGGCGGCCGTGCTCGCCAACTACACCAACACCGATTACTCGATTGTGGACTCCCGCAATGCCTCCGACTACAACCTGAGTCACATCCCGAACGCAGTCAATATTCTCACGACTGACTTTCTCAATGCCGACAATACTGTCAAGTCCTATGCCGATCTCAAGACCACCCTGGACAACAAGGGGATCACGGCCGGTAAGACAGTCATCACCCACTGCTATGTGGGTTACCGCTCCGGGCAGGAGTATTTTATCTTCCGCCTCATGGGCTTTGATGTCAGTAACTACGACGGTTCCTGGACCGAATGGAGCGCCGACACGACCCTGCCGACCTCCAGCCGTCCCAACGGTAACCTGCTCCTTTCCGGCGCCTCACTGGCGGCATCCATCGACAACAGCAATCAGGCCATCATCGACGTCAGAACCCCGGCTGAGTATGCCGCCGGGCACCTCAAGAACGCGGTTAACCTGACCCCGGGCTCCTTTGACCTGGGGGGGACGGGAATTGACAGTACCGACCTGAAAGCTCCGGGCGATATTGCCTATCTGCTCGGTGCAGCGGGCGTTTCCAACACCAGCAGGATCATCGTCTACGGCAAAAATGTCGACGCCAACGCCGGGCGGGTGTTCTGGCTTTTGGAGTATCTGGGCGCCAAGGATGTCCACGTGCTGGACGGCGGTTACGACAAGTGGGTAAGCGACGGGCGCGCGACCCTCACCGCGGCGACTTCTGCCTCGGCCGCCACCTTCACCCCCGTTGTGGATGCCACCAAGCTGGCGACCAAAGCCGAGGTGCTCGCCCATTACGCGGACACGGCAAACTGGGCGATCGTTGACTCGCGAAACGCCTCCGACTACACGACGAAGCATATTACCAACGCGATAAATATCCTCACCGGCGACTTTTTGAATGCCGACAGCACTGTCAAGTCCTACACGGATCTGAAGACCCTGCTGGACGCAAAGACGGTCACCGCTTCCAAAAAAGTCATCACCCACTGCTATGTGGGATACCGCTCCGGGCAGGAATACTTCGTCATGAGGCTCATGGGCTTCGATGTCAGTAACTACGACGGTTCCTGGACCGAGTGGAGTGCCGACACGACCTTGCCGACCGTGCCCTAGGCTCACGAAAGCTGCGACTGATTTAATGACCGGGAGGGCGCTTTAACGAGCGCCCTCCCTGACTATTTGCCAGGAGAGGAACCAGATGAAAAAATTTGCTTACCGCTTATTATTGGCGGCCCTGCTTGCTACGACGTTGGCCACATCCTGCTTCGCCGGTGCCTGGACTGAAAAACAATCAGCCTTTTACGAAAAGCTCTCCTTTAACTACTATTATGCCCATCAATCGTTCGATCAATCGGGAAGCCGCAAGGAAACGCCCAATAACGGCAGATTCACCGACTATAACGTCAGCAACTATTTCGAATACGGGCTGCTCGATAACCTTACCGTGATCAACTCGCTTTCCTACAAATGGCTGAGAAATGAAGACGACTCGGCCGTCGCCAAGGGCTACGGGCTGGGAGATGTGGACCTGGGTCTGCGCTACAAGTTGTTGGACAGCGAGAAGGTCGGCATCGTTTCCACACAGTTACTGGTGAAGATTCCGGGTGCCTATGGTAAAAATGACGCGCTGCCGCTGGGCAACGCGCAGTATGACACTGAGCTCAAGCTGCTCTACGGCCGCTCCCTGTACCAGTGGTTCCCGGGTTACGCCAATCTTGAGCTGGGATACCGTTGGCGTGCCGAGGATCCTTCCGACGAGATCCGCTACCTGGTGGAATGCGGCGTCGACATCACCAAGAGCGTTTTCGCCCGGGTCAAGCTGGACGGCACCGTCAGCATGGACAACGGCAGGAAAAACGACCTGAGCGGCAACCCCACGGCAACCAACAACTTCGACCTCGGCAAGCTGGAACTGACCGCAGGGTACCAGATAACTCCGGCTCTCGGTCTTGAGGCGAGCTATCGGCCGGACGTCTATGGGCAAAATACCGCGGCCGGTGCCAACTACTCCCTGGCCTTGTACTACAAGACTCCCTAAGGATCCTGTTGTGACTTTTCGCCCGCCCGACATAGCGCTGATTATCCCGGCCAGAAACGAAGAGCTCTCCCTGCCGGGAGTCCTGGCAAAGCTCCCTTCCGGGATCAGGCGGGTTCTGGTCGTCGACAACGGCTCGACGGACGCGACGGCGCAGGTTGCCGCCAATTTTGCCGCGCAGGTCGTGGCCGAGCCGGTCGCCGGCTACGGCCGGGCCTGCCTGGCAGGTTTGGCGGCGCTGCGGGCTGACCCGCCGGACCTGGTCGCTTTTGTCGATGCCGACGGCTCCGACGAGCTGTCGCGTCTGGCGGACCTGATTGCCCCGGTCGCCGCGGGGAAGCAGGATCTCGTGCTGGGCCGCCGGATTCCCTCGGTCCGGGCGGCGCTCAGTTTCCAGCAGCGCTTCGGGCACCTGCTGGCAACCGGACTGATACGTCTCATCTGGAAGCATCGCTACCGCGACCTGGGGCCGATGCGGGTGGTCAGCTGGGCCGCCCTGGAGCGCCTGGCTATGACCGACCAGGCCTTTGGCTGGACGGTGGAGATGCAGGTGAGGGCGGTCAAGTGCGGGCTGCGGATAGCCGAGATTGACGTTCCCTACCATCCGCGCACTGCCGGCAAGTCAAAGATCAGCCGGACCATCAGCGGCACGGTCAAGGCCGGAAGAACCATCCTCTGGGTGATCGGGCGGGAGCTGGTGCACGGGTTAGCGCAAAGAAAAGACGGGGCGGCCAGGGCCAATCCGGCCGTTATTGCCGAGCAGGCGCCCTAAAGGAGAAAAAGTAAATGCAGTCTTTAACAAAATACTTCCAGCAGGCCCGGAGAACCCGGTTGCACAGGGTGCTTGCAGTCTCCCTGGCAGCCGCCGCGCTCTTAGTGGTCTGGTTCCAGGCTGCCCTGGCGGCCGATTCGGGACAGATCGATGCCGCTTCCTTGAAGAGTTCCGCGGCCAAATGGGTGGTGCTTGACGCCCGCCCCAAGGCTGACTGGGAAGCCGGACATATCCCGGGCGCCCTGTCATTTTCCTGGGACAATTACACCCGAACCGACGCCAAGGGGGTACAGTTCAGCTCATTTCCTCCCCAGGAACTGGCGCTGGCTCTGGCCGGGATGGGGATCGACGAAAAAACCCCGCTCGTCGTGTACGGCGACGCCGACAACAGCTGGGGAGGGGAGGGGTACGACATCTGGCTCTTTTCCTGGTTGGGGCACAAAGGACCGCTCCGGCTTTTGACGGGAGGCATCCAGGCCTGGCGCAGCCAGAATCTGCCGCTGGTAAAGGGAGCGGAAAAGCCACCCGGCAGGAAAGCCCGTTACCAGGTGAATCTCAGGCCCCAGACGGTCGTCTCCACCGAAGAGATTCAGAGCGGGAAGGAAGCCGCCGTACTGATCGACGTGCGCTCGACCCTGGAATGGATCAAAGGGAGGATTCCCGGTGCCGTCCATATCCCCTGGCAGGATTTTTACACCGGCAAGGACCACCGCCCGTTGGCTGCGGCAGAACTGAAAAAGCTGCTCGCCAGGCATGGCGTGGACGGCAGCAAGCCGGTGATCTATTACTGTCTGGGAGGGATTCGCTCCTCCTATGCCTGGACCGTGCACCAACTGGCCGGGCTGCCCGAGGCCAGGAATTACAAGGGGGGCTGGGCGGCTTGGGAAAAACGGTCCGGCCAATGAAGGAGTTCCCGCCGGGCCTGTCCGATCTTTGCCCGACGGCCGCTGCAGTGAGGGGGAAATGAGACTCTCTACTGCTAGGGACCGATCCCGCTGCCTGCTGCTGCCGCTTGCTCTGCTGCTCGCGATGACAACTTTTGCATGTGCTGGCGTCGGTGAACCGGCAGGGCGGGTGCCCGCGAAGGCTTCTGCAAAGTCGGCTGTGAAGGCCGCTGCTAAACCGCCTGTAACGAGGAAAAGGAAGCTGCTTCTCTTCGCCAAAAATCCCGCCACCTGGTCCATCGTCAAAGGGGGCGGGAGCGGCAAGGTCATCTATCGGGAGGCGACCGGAGATTTCACCCTTAATGCAGCAGAACTGATCCCACGCTCGCCGTACGCCCTGGTCCGGTTGGTCGATGCTCCACCGAGGTCGGAAATCGTAGCCCGGGGGACCAGTGACGAGCACGGCAGGCTGGAGCTGAGCGGGAATTGGCGCACCTGGCGCAATAAGTTCTGGCTGGTTTCCGGTGAGGATGTCGCGGGAAGTGTAGGAGGAGCCGGCACGTTGCGTGCCTGGCGGCCCGAGCGCTATCTTTTCGAGGAAAAGCCTCTCGGCATCGCCTGCGCCTGTCCCGAACCTGACGAACCTTAAAACGTTTGCGCTTCGACTCCGCTCAGCGAACGCCTGCTCCCTGAGTGGAGTCGAAGGGCTTTCCCCAGCGCTAACGACCCCCCTGTCTCGCTACGCGAGCCTTCCCCCCTGTTCCACAGGGGGGACCAAACACCACCTAGCCCTGGAATGCCATGATAGGGTGGGTACCTGAGAAGAGAACCCTTGAGAAATAAAATGACCACCCCGAGCGTATTTTGTCAGCTGTAATACCGATCCTCACCGCCGTCCATTTCATCGCGCTGCTCGGCCTTTGTCTCTACGGGCTGCACCGGCTCTGGCTCATTCACGCCCTCATCTCAGCTAAGTGGGACAGGCACCCTGTCCCGGCGCCCTTCGCCCTGCCTGAAACTTTTCCCCCGGTGACCGTTCAGCTGCCGCTTTACAACGAGCGCTTTGTCGCGGAGCGCCTGCTGGACGCGGCCGCCCGCCTCGACTGGCCGGCGCGGCGCCTGGAAATCCAGGTGCTGGACGATTCGGACGACGACACCTGCCAACTGGTGGACGAGCGGGTCGCCTTCTGGCAGCAGCAGGGTGTCGCAATCTGCGTGGTGCGCAGGCCCAACCGCAACGGCTACAAGGCCGGGGCGCTCGCCAACGGACTGACGCTGGCCTCTGGCGAGTTTGTCGCGGTCTTCGATGCCGACTTCATCCCCCC
>Ga0209123_1001147_pt1 | contig 27730 bp, 23 predicted proteins | sample BarGraIncu00431A_FD_184500 | JGI IMG/M metagenome (GOLD analysis project Ga0209123, IMG submission 184500) | Arctic peat soil microbial communities from Barrow, Alaska, USA - Barrow Graham LP Incubations 004-31A (SPAdes) (version 2) | ecosystem: Environmental > Terrestrial > Soil > Wetlands >...
GGCTGGATCAACAGTGATGGCTACGATTTCTTCCGTTGACCCCGTGATTGTAAAGTTTAGTATGAGTGAAAATGAATATTTACAGTTTGCTAAAAAAAATCCAGGTATGTCACCAACAGAGTGGGGCCGGGATTTGAAGCTAATTCTTAGTGATGGTTCGACCTATCCAATCACTGGGCAGATCGAACAGGTAGATAAAGGTCTCGCGACGGGTTCTGGTACACTGAGTCTGAAAGCGTCTTTCGCCAATCCTAATAAGCTACTTGTACCGGGCATGTTTGCTCGCATTAGCGTACAAAGTGAAGTGCAATCAGGGGCTTTATTAATTCCACAACGCGCCGTACAGCAAATGCTGGATAAAACCCTTGTCACCGTTGTGGTCGAAGGTGATAAAACAGAAACAAGGGCCGTTAAAATGGGTGCAAAAATTGGTAATATGTGGGTCGTAAATGCAGGTCTGACAGCCAATGATCGTATTGTCGTAGAAGGCTTTATGAAGACTCCGCCAGGAACAGCTGTAACGGTAATAATGATTGGGCCGGATGAGTTACAAACTCCGGCGAAGCAATAGGAGGTAATCTGGTGGCTAAGTTTTTTATTGAACGTCCCATTTTTGCGATCGTATTATCCATCGTTATTACATTAGTTGGTTTAATCTCAGCATTTAATCTACCGGTAGCCCAATATCCCCAAATTACGCCACCGCAGGTGAGTGTAAGTGGTAGTTATACAGGTGCCAATGCGGAAGTTATTGAACAGACCATGGCCCAAGTCATTGAGAATCAAGTTAATGGCACCGAAGATATGGTTTCGATGCAGTCGACGAGTTCCGATTCGGGTACCTACTCATTGACAGCAAAGTTTGATTTGAGTAAAAATGCTGATATGGCGACGGTACAAACTCAAAATCGGGTCGCTCAAGCCAATGCATCTCTTCCCGCGGAAGTTACGACAGCTGGTCTTACAACAAAGAAAGTTTCTCCTGATAATTCTCTGATTTTTACTATCTGGTCCCCCAAAGGAAGTTATGATAGTACATTTTTGAAGAATTATGGCAGTATTTATCTAATTGAAGATCTGAAAAGAATTAAGGGTGTCGGTAATATTAATGAATATGGATCTGATTATGGCATGAGAATCTGGTTGCAGCCTGATAAAATGGCGCAGCTAGGACTTACGGGGAGTGATATCTCTACTGCTATTGGTATGCAAAATGTGCAGGCGCCAGCAGGAACCATCGGTCAGCGTCCATCGTCGGCGCAACAAGAGTTCCAATATACAGCACGGGTGCAAGGCCGCCTGGTTGAACCCAAGGAATTCGAAGATATTATTATAAGTTCGAAGAATAATAACTTTATCAGGTTAAAAGATGTGGCTAAAGTGGAGATGGGGGGCAAAGACTATGGATTCCAGAGTTTTCTTAATGGCTACCCATCCGCAGCCTTTGCCGTTCAGCTTACTACCGATGCCAACGCGTTAGACACAATTACCAAGGTACAGGAAGCCTTGGAATCAGCATCCAAGAAATTCCCATCAGATGTTGCTTATTATTCGGTCGTTGATAATACGAAATTTGTGCGAGAATCCATGACGGAAGTGGCAAAAACTTTTGCCGAAGCTCTTGCACTCGTACTACTCGTCGTATTTCTATTTTTGCAAAGTTGGCGTGCCACCCTCATTCCTATGCTCGCCATCCCAGTTTCTTTAATTGGAACATTTGGTGCGTTTATGGTAATGGGGTTTTCGATTAATACCCTAACCTTGTTTGCCATGGTATTAGCCATTGGACTGGTAGTCGATGATGCCATTATTGTTATTGAAGCCGTAGAGCATCATATGCGCTATAATGGTATGAATCCCAAAGATGCAACAAAATTGGCCATGAGTGAAGTGTCTGGCCCGGTTGTGGCCATTGCCTTTGTATTGGCATCTGTATTTATTCCTGTTGCTTTTTTTGGCGGAACAACAGGTGTTTTATACAAACAGTTTGCTTTAACAATTGCCGTATCCATGGCATTATCGGCCATTGTGGCTTTATCTTTGACGCCAGCCTTATGTGCGTTAGTACTTAAACCACATGATCCCAATGCCCATTCAGGCATATTAGAAAAGTTCTTTAACAAATTCAATAATTGGTTTGAGGCAACAGTAGAACGATATGGCAGAGGGCTAGCAAAGATTATTAAAAGATCGGCGTTAGGTGTTGTATTTTTGTTGGTGCTATTACTTATAACTGGTAAATTATTCCAATTAGTACCTGCTTCCTTTGTTCCGGCTGAGGATCAAGGGTTCTTTATTTCAAGTGTTAGCTTACCAGAGGCGGCAAGTGCCAACCGTACTGCTACGGTAGCTAATAAAATAGCAGAAGAGATGCGTGCTCAGCCCGGTGTATCAGATGCCATTGTCATTCAAGGTTTTGATATTTTAGCGGGTGCTGCGAAAGCAAATTCAGCGATAATTTTCACAAAGCTTGCCCCATGGGATGAGCGAACCGCACCAGGGCTAGGGGTTCAAGAGCAAGTGATGAAAGTTCTGATGAACAGTGCTCATGTTCCTGAGGCCAAAGTGGTTTCGTTTAATGCCCCTTCATTGCCGGGTATTGGTACTGTCGGTGGTTTTACCATGATGATTGAAGATAAAGGCGGCAATACCATTGAAGAAATGGATAGGATATCTAAGGAGTTTATGGCTGTTGCTCGTAAACGCCCAGAAATCGGCATGATTTACTCTACCTTTAGCATTGACACTCCTGGTTATCGTTTTGACGTAGACCGGGAAAAAGCACAGCAGTTAGGCGTGCCTGTAAAAGATGTATTTACTGCATTACAAACCTTCCTTGGTGGCCTGCAGGTTAATGACTTTAACCGTTTTGGTCGGACCTATAAGGTAGTCATGCAGGCGGATGAAAAGTTCCGCAGTGACGTAGAAAGTACTCGTTTCTTCTTCGTCCGCAGTTCCTCTGGAGTGATGGTACCCCTCAATACCTTATTAAAACCCCAAGCCATTACGGCTCCTCCTATTATTAAACGCTTTAATGGCTATCGAACTATTCAGGTCGGCGGTAATCCGGCACCGGGTTACAGTTCCGGACAAGCCTTAACAGCTTTAGAAGAAGTGGCAAAACAGGCATTGCCGAGTGACTTTAGTTATGAATGGGCGGATCAGAGCCGTGAGGAGAAAATATCAGCTGGCCGTGCTCCTTATGTCTTTGGTTTTGCATTATTGTTTGTCTTCTTATGTTTGGCAGCTCTGTACGAGAGTTTTGGTATACCATTTGCCGTTTTATTATCCGTGCCGACAGGTATCTTTGGTGCATTTTTATTCCAATATGTACGTAATTTACAAAATGATGTTTACATGCAAATTGGTATGGTTATGCTCATTGGACTAGCGGCTAAAAATGCTATTCTAATCGTGGAGTATGCTAAAGTTAGGGTCGATAAGGGAATGGACCCTGTCTCAGCGGTCATTGAGGCGGCTAAATTACGGCTGCGTCCAATCATTATGACGTCCCTGGCGTTTATTATTGGATGTTTACCCCTTGTAGTTGCTAGTGGAGCTGGTGCGGGGGCAAGAAATTCTATGGGGACAGCCGTTGTAGGCGGTATGCTGGCAGCTACAACCCTGGGAATATTTTTGATTCCTATACTCTTTGTGTTGATTGAACAAGGTGTGGGATTTTTGAAAAAACATAAACACCATACGAAAGAGTTGTAGGCTTCTCATCCTTATCTCTACAACATAGGTACTAATAGGAGGAAGAGGGCCCTCGAGAAAAAAATAGTCAAAAACAGGTCACATCTTTGGTGTGGCCTGCTTTCCTTAAGGTATCGCTTGCAAGGTATTAAAAGGGGTTCAAAGAGATTAAAAATGAATGTGGGACATAGAGTGGATGTACTATTTATGGTACATCCATTTTTAGTTATATTCTCAATTTCCACAGCATAAATTAGGTAGGCCTTAATATAATCAGTTAAACCTGCAATTCAATTCTGTAGTTGACTGTTAATCAATTTGACAATCGACTTGTAGAGCTCTTTTGGGGATGAACTACGGTTTCAGCACTGGTTCGTCGTTTTAGGCACACAAATTATATTAAGGTCTCGTGTAATGATTTTTTGGATTCGCGGTGCATAAGTAAACTAAGTTTCCATTAAAACAATAAGATATAAGATGCTGCGATCCCTGAAGATAGTGCACGATCAATCAAGTGCGCAATAAACGGTGTGAGCGTGAAATTAGAGAAGCTAAGACATCAGGATCTAATGTCCGAAAGCCTGCATAATTGCAAAGATGAGAAAAAAGGTCATGTATTTCTCGATATAAGAATAGATAATGCAATTTGATGAAAGTTGATAGAGTGAAAAAAAGCCTGATTTTACGAGTAAAATCAGGCTTTTATCGTTTGAACTTCAGATGGCATGAAATTTGCATGTATATCTATGTAACTTATAAATATAAGAAGATAATGGAAATTAAAATTAATGATAATTACTACTATTTTTAAAAAATAAGAGGAGGGCAATTATGGGAAAAAGTAATTCATTGTGGAATTTGTTCCAAGAGAAGAATATAAGCCGGCGTAATTTTCTAAAAACCTGTGTGACAATTACTGGTATTCTAGGGTTATCACCAATGATGCTTTCTGAAGTGGTATCTGCGGCAGAAAGTCGAACCTTAGTACCACTTATTTGGTTACATGGACATGAGTGTACGGGGTGTGATGAGGCTTTTATTCGTTCCCAGACCCCACTGGCATCTGATGTCATCCTCAATATGATATCTCTGGAGTATATGGATGTTTTAGCCTCAGCGGCTGGTGAACCCTTAGAGAACCACTTACAAGAGATTATGAAAAAATATAATGGTAAGTACATATTAGCAGTGGAAGGTGCTGTACCTCTCGCTGACGATGGGGTTTCTTGCATGGTAGGCGGCAAGCCATTTGTCCATAATTTGAAAGAAGTGGCTAAAGGAGCTGCGGCGATTATTGAAGTGGGCTCATGTGCAGCGTGGGGAGGAATTCAGGCGGCAAGGCCTAATCCTACAAAATCTGTATCCGTTAGTGATGTCATTAGTGGAAAGACGATTGTTAAAGTTCCTGGGTGCCCGCCGATTCCTGAAGTCATTACCGGTGTGATGATGCATTATACTTTATTTGGACAACTTCCCCCTGTAGATAGTAAAGGGCGTCCTAAACAATTTTATGGTAATCGCATTCATGATACCTGTTATCGTCGCCCCTTCTTTGACTCAGGAATGTTTGTAGAAAAATTTGATGATGCGGGTAGTAAGGCTGGCTGGTGTTTATACAAAGTCGGCTGTCGAGGTCCTGAGGCCTATAATTCTTGTGGCAATATGCGTTGGTGGAATGGACTCTCCTATCCAATTCAATCGGGTGCGCCTTGTGTAGGCTGTGCTACCAATGATTTTTGGGATAATGATGGCTTTTATCAGCGTATGCCAAATATTCCTGTACCTAATGTAATTGCCAATGCAGATAAGGTTGGTATTGTTGCCGCAGGAGCTTTAACGGCTGGAGTACTTATTCATGGAGCGTTTTCGGCTATTCAACATAAAAGACTCCATACGGAGGAACCTGAACCCAAACATGATAATGATGATAAGGAATAGAAAATGTAAGGAGGGCGCCAAATGAAACGTGTTGTAGTTGACCCTGTAAATCGTATAGAGGGGCATTTGCGGTTAGAAGTCGTCGTTGATGAAGTCACTGGTAAAGTACAAGACGCAATATCCAGTGGTACGGCATGGCGTGGTATTGAACTGATTTTAAAAGGAAGGGATCCACGGGATGCCTGGGTTTTTGCCCAACGCATTTGTGGTGTCTGTACAACTGTCCATGCTTTAGGGTGTCTGCGCGCAGTCGAAGACGCTTTGGAGATAGAAATACCCAAAAATGCCAACTATATTCGTAATATTATTGCTGCGACCCAAATGGTCCATGACCATATCGTGCATTTTTATCATTTACATGCCTTAGATTGGGTCAGTCCAGTGGCTGCTCTAAAAGCTGATCCAGCGGCTACAGCTGCCTTGCAAAACACGGTACTAGACAAATATTCCATGAATTTTAAAGGCCCTGTTGAATTTGATACGGATGCCTATCCTAAAGAATTTCCTAAAGCAACGACGGCTTATTATAAAGCAATACAGGAAAAAATTAAAAAAATCGTGGATAGTGGCCAATTAGGTATTTTTTCGGCACAATGGTGGGACCATCCGGATTATAATTTATTACCACCAGAAGTGCATTTAATGGCCATATCCCATTATTTAAATATGCTTGATAAACAACGCGAACTGGTTGTTTCCCATGTAGTTTTTGGTGGGAAAAATCCTCATCCACATTACATCGTTGGTGGTATGCCTTGTTCAATTTCCATGAATGATATGAATGCACCGATCAATACTGAGCGTTTAGCAGCCGTAGATGTATCAATCAATTTGGCAATTACATTGGCTAGTTATTTCTATGTACCTGATGTAATGGCAATTGGTGAGATTTATGTTAAACAAGGCTATGTTGATGGTGGTGGTCTGGCTAAAGAAAGAGTTCTTGGTTTTGGTGATTATCCTGAGGATACATATTCAGGCACTTCTAATGGCAGTTTCCATAAAAATTTATTACTGCGCTCCGATGGCGTCGTCGAAAACTTTGCCCAAGGCGTGGATAAAGCGGTATTTAATACTCTTGAAGCCAAAGATTTATCGGATCCTGATGTATTAACCGAGAGCGTTGAACATTCTTGGTATGGTGATACTGCAAACGGCCAGGAACTGCATCCATGGAGCGGTGCGACTAAGCCTGAGTATACTGGGCCTAAAGAAGGTACTAAGACTGATTGGAAGTTCCTTGATGAGAATGGTAAATATTCCTGGGTCAAGACTCCTAAATGGAAAGGGAAAATGGCTGAAGTCGGACCCCTGGCTCGTTATATCATTGTGTATACTAAAGTAAAGAAAGGTATCATAAAACAGCCAACTTGGGTTGAAGTGATGATGGTTGATCAAATTGATGCCGTTTCCAAGGCTTTAAATCTGGCTCCAGAAAAATGGATGCTGTCAACTGTTGGCCGTACCGCAGTACGGGGACTGGAAGCACAAGTTATGGCCTATCTCGCTAAATATTATTTCGAAAAATTAGTGAATAATATTAAAGCTGGTGATACGACCGTTGCTAATATGGAAAAATGGGACCCTAGTACTTGGCCTAAAGAAGCTAAAGGCGTAGGACTTCATGAAGCACCACGTGGCGGGCTCAGTCATTGGGTAGTTATTAAAGATGGTAAAATTGAAAATTATCAGGCCGTTGTACCATCTACGTGGAATGCCTGCCCACGAGATAGTAAATCAGGCTATGGCCCTTATGAAGCCAGTATGATGGATACTAAAGTGAAAATTGCCGATAAGCCACTGGAAATTTTAAAGGTTATTCATTCTTTTGATCCTTGTCTGGCTTGCGCTACTCATTTATATGATGCCTCAGGTCGCCAGTTGGCAGTTGTGCATAGTGATCCTTATTTAAATGTTTAGCAAATGGTAAGGGGGGAGTATAATGAAGGTTCGTTCAGTCATTGTTTATTCAGTATTTTCTATCTGGATGAGAATTTTTCATTGGGTTATGGTCGCTACGATTTGCGTATTGTTTCTGACCGGTCTATATATTGGTAATCCCTTTTTTATTGGTAGTCAGGGGATAGAACCAACTTTTGCCATTAGCAATTGGGCATCAATGTCAACCATTCGTTTTATACACTTTTCAGCAGCATATATCTTGATGGCGTCCTTTATTTTCCGGATATATGGTTTTATTATTCATAAAGGCGACCGTATGTTGCCTAAACCTTGGACGAAACTGTTTTGGTCAGGCATAATTGATATGAGCTTGCATTATGGATTTATGCGTTCGGCTCATAGACCTTATTTGAGAAACTCCATGGCCCGTGCTGGATATGGTGGAGTATATGCCATGATCTTTTTGGAAGCCTTTACTGGGTTTGGTATGTATGGGCAGATCAATCCTGGTAGCGGATTAGCTCAGTTATTTGGGCCAATCAATCATTTGTTTGTTAATGAGTATGTTGCCCATTTGATTCATCATTATGTGGCATGGATGATTATGTTGTTTGCTATTATCCATGTATATATGGCCACAAGGGCTGATATGACTGAAAAATATGGTGAAATCTCGGCCATGTTTTCAGGGGTTAAATTTTATGATAATGAACCTGATGATATAGGGGATATTAAATAATGGCATAAATTCAACAAATGGTTATTTTCCATATATTGGAGAATAACCATTTTTCTGATGTCATAAGTTATTTTTCAACTTTCCTAATCCTACTTTTCATAAAGTTGGTTGAGAACTGTTAGCAGAGTTGCCTTATTATGCAATACATGAGCCGTTACTAAAATAGGCAAAAATCTTGTCGTGTCAAAATGATACGGTAAAGCCGAGAATTTTCTCGAAAAGAAAAAATAAGATATAGGATGTTATTAATTCATTGGGTGTAAAAATAGCCATTTAGCAATGAAAGCTAGGTTATTGTCACTAAAAAATGAGTTGGCATGAAGTTTGCATGTAAATAGTATTGTAATTGTTTTTGTACACCAAGAACCGGTTGAATTTGAGAGGCAATTATAAAGAGAGATACTTTACAAACGTAATGCAATCGCTATTTTTACCAAAGTGCCAAAGTTCGGAGCGACTAAGACGTGACTTACTACAGAGCGGGAAGGAATATTTACACTCGCAGAGGCCATGGCTTTCTATGAGGGTTGCCTATTAGGTGTATAATTAATGTGTGCATCGCAGTGAACAGTGGTGATGTTTGGATTTGTTACAATCAAGACGGAGATCTTAATTATCTGGATAGTTTTCTCGATAAGATAACCCACCGATCACAGATCTAAGGGATCTTTGTAGACCAAGGAGGTATCTTCGATGAATGTATTCAGTATGAGGCTGATTATATACTGAAAAATGGTGATCATGATAGACTGGCTGATAGTATTATAATTGTTGGTGGTGACATCCCAAGTTTGCAACCGAGTATCCTGGAAAATGATGTTCGCAAAAGGCACAGGTTGGCAAACAGTGAGCTTGGACTGGCCAAAGTATAAGGTGAGAAAAAATCATAATGAATGATGGTGAATATTGTATGACGGAAATAGAAGAAAAATGTGTGGAATGTGGGCAATGTGCCACTAGCTGTGGGATTTTGACCGAGAGTGGGCAGTCGCCGTTAGCAATGGCAAAACGGGGCATTACGATCACTGAAGCGTTTAGTTGCTCATTGTGTGGCGCGTGTGAAGCTGCTTGTCCACAAGGATGTAGTCCTAAGGAAATGTTTGCAGAACGGCGGAATGAAGGGGTAACAAAGGATGAAGTTGACATTAATGAATATCGCTATATGTTTCCAGACCGGAAAAACAATGTAATAAATGTATATCGTAAATACTCTGGTATTGACTATAGTGATATAGATTCCTGTAGGGCGGCCGAGACTTGCTTTTTCCCGGGCTGTACGTTGATGACCTATTCTCCCGGATTGACGAGGAAAATTTTTCAACAGTTAAAAAACAATTGCGACTCCCTATCGATGTGGACAGAATGTTGTGGAAAACCTCTTGATCAGATGGGCTTGCAACAACGACTCAAAAGTGCCCACGACAGTCTCAGAGAGTTTGTACAAGAAAATCATATCAAAAGGATTATCGTAGCCTGTCCAGGCTGTTATTATGAATTGCTAAAAATTTTTAAATCTTGTAACGTGGTCATCCAGACCGTCTACGAAGTGCTGAAATTCTCCCAGCAAATAGCCAGTGACAGTAAATACTATGCAGTTCACGATTCTTGCCCCGATCGTTTTGTAGGGAAGTTTGGCCAAGAAGTGCGTCAAGCACTAGAACAGTGTGGATTTACTACTGTCGAAATGACTCACAATAAGGTAAAAACAATTTGCTGTGGCAGTGGCGGACAATTATCTCATTTTCGGCTCGATCTTACGGAACAGCTCGTGCAACTCAGGCAAGATGAAGCCAAGCAGGCAAGTGCTGATATTCTGGTGGGATACTGTCTGAGCTGCGTCCTCAAATATGACACTAAAACAGCAGAAATTCCAGTGACCCATGCTCTTAATCTGCTGCTCGGGTTGCAGGAAGATTTTCATGGAGCCAAGGAACGGGTCAAAAAGATGTTGAGCGGCCCTGATGGGGAAAAGATATGGGAAGAAATTATGGCTGATTGAAAGGGTGAAAAACTTGAATAATAAAGAACTTGCTGAATCATTCACAAAATTATTGACATTAAGATGGTCGCCTGTTGCCGTAAAACTGTTGAAGCCGGGGGAGGCTATTCCCGAAAATGTAGTGGAACCGTCCACGCCGCTACGACATTGTCAAGCCATCACAGTTGCCAGGCGGGGAACTAGCCTGTACATGCCACCCAGTAAACATGCCTGTCCCGACGGAGCCGCGATTATGGGGTTAGTTCCCATGTCACCAAAGTTGCGATCAGGGGAATTATATCTGTTGTTTAAAAAATTGCCCAATATTGAATGTGCGCAGAAAATGATTGCCTCGCGGCCGGAGTTTGACCCAGGAACGTATCGGGCGTCGATTGTTGCTCCCCTTGAGGATGCTACCTTCGAACCGGATGTGGTTATTTTCACTATTTATCCAGAACAAATGATGTGGTTATGTTGTGCATCTAGTTATGGCAGCGGCGAACGACACGTATTTCATACCTCAGGCTATAATGCAACTTGTGCCGATTTGACGGTACAGGTCATAAAAAGCCAAAAAATGAACATATCCTTTGGCTGTTACGGTGCTAGAGCCATAACTGAGATCAACGATTTTGAAGCATACCTGTCAGTGCCCTATAACCAACTTCAGTCCTTAATCGAGTCATTGGAAAAACTATCTGCCAAGAGTATACCAGAGGCTCGCCGAAAGATTTATATGCCACCAGTCATTGATAGTGTCGCCTTGACCGGGCAGGAAGGTGCATATTCTGTCAAAATCCGCATCAATGAGGAACGCTGCACGGGATGTGAATTATGCGTGGCCTTTTGCCCAGAAGCGGTGCTTGAAATGAAAACCATCCATGGTGCTACTAAGGCTTGTGCAACGGATGTTGAAAAATGCTGTGCTTGTTACACCTGCGTCGGACAGTGCCCACAAAAAGCTATACAGTTAGAAGTGCGACCAGAATAAAAAATTCCATTGAAAAGTTAAATTATAAGATATAGGGGTAATAACATGGACTATAAAATCTTATTTGCCAGTGATCATGATGAAGAAATATTGCGAGGAATACTCATTGATAGCAATATGGATATGGCAGGGGATATACAAGAACACGTGCTGATTAAGAAGAATAGTGAAATTCTGGGTGGAGGCATGTTGGCACAAACGGGTGAAGACGTTTTTCATTTGCTAGTATTCGCAGTGGGGCAACAGGAACGTAGTCAAGGAATTGGTAGTCTGTTGCTACAGGAATTAATTAAGCAGCCTTGGAAATATTGCCTGGGAGCAACAGGGATAACTGATAACCAGTATAGCGTTACGACGGTAGCAAAAGGCGAGAGTTCTAATTTCTACAAAAAAAACGGGTTTATAGCCTGCGATTTTTCGACGTTATCGTACCCATTTAATGAGCAGTGTGATGAATGTCCAGATCGGATGGATTGTAAGCCAGTAGCGATGTTGTATACAGGCTGTGGCAAACATGGCTAATACATTTAAAATTCTAGGCTCTGGAGCCGGTCCGGGTGCACCCTCTTTCTTTTGCGATTGCTTGGGATGCCGAGAGGCACAAGAAAATCCAGCCTTAGGGAGGACTCGCAGTGGGGCATTTATTACCACAGAAAACCAGAATATTCTGGTGGATACACCGCCTGATCTTAGAGTCCAACTTATCAGAGAAAAAATTATTCATCTTGACCAAATCTTTCTTACTCACTGGCATTACGACCATTTTGGTGGTATTGGCGAGTTGGAATATTATGTGAAACTACGGCGAAAAAAACCGCTCATGTTGTATCTACCACCGAGTGCTGTCAATCAGTTTGAAACAGCATTTCCCGACTTAATGGAAGTGTTTACTGTAATACCTTGGGAATTTAACAAAGCATATCATTTTGACGATTTATCCATTACGCCACTTCCTGCAAAGCATAGCATTGAAACTGCTGGTTTTCTAGTGGAGTCAGTCGATAAAAAATTGGCTTATTTTCCTGATACCGCTGGTCTCCCGGGAGAAACGGCGCAGAAAGTGGAGGACGTAGATTGGCTTATCTGTGATGCCACATTCCACGGCGATAACTGGTTCCCTGAGAGTCACATGTCTGTAGAACAGGCAATTGAACTTGGTAGAAAAGTGCAGGCGCGGCATACGGTGCTCACCCACCTGTCGATTCATTATAGTCAGCCCGTTACGACTAAGGAACTAGCTGACATGGTAGCTCCATATGCCAATGTTCTGGTAGGTTATGATGGCATGATGTTTAATCTATAATCCTCTTATACAGCAATGGGTGAATGATAGGGAGGTGCAATGTATTGAAGAAATCCCTAGGGGCCAAACCATTGGCACTACCATCGCCTGTATGGGTGGTGGGAAGCTATGGCACTGACGGTCAACCCAATATAATGGTTGTCGCTTGGGGCGGTATCTGCTCTACCGAGCCTCCCTGTGTTACAATATCCGTACAACGATCCCGCTTGACATATACCAATATTATGGAGTGCAAGGCTTTTACGATTAACATTCCATCTAAACAACATCTCATTCAAACGGATTACATAGGTATTGTTTCAGGGAAAAATGCAGATAAATTCTCCGTAGCTGGACTGACCTCTGTTCGAAGCCAAATAGTGAATGCGCCTTATGTGCAAGAATTTTCCGTAGTATTGGAGTGCAAACTCTTGCATACTATGGAGCTAGGTCTTCATACACAGTTCATTGGCCAAATCCTTGATGTCAAAGCGGATGAGACTGTACTTGGTAGTAATGGATTGCCGGTTACTGGTAAGGTAAATCCATTAATTAGCAGTGCACCAGATCGGGCGTATTATGCACTTGGCGAATATTTGGCACAGGCTTATTCAACTGGATTGATGTTGGCAGAAAAAATTTAATAAATTAGCTCTCCGAGCTGTATGACCTAAAGATAGCTATGGTCTTGCAGCCTGAGCCTATAGGCTCACGGGGTAGTGAAAGAAATTTTACTATCTCCCATTTGGGGAAGAGGGCGTCTCATGAGTTTTAGGATAAAACTTCTGTGCGCGCTGCACAGAAGTTTTTATTTTTATAAAAACAGTAGAATAAATTGAAGCATTGAGGAGATGGCTGTGTGAAGATAGTACGAGTAGAAGATGCAGAAAATTGTGTATGTTGTCATGATATTACGAAAATTATTCCCGGAGAATTTAAAGGAAGGGCTTTTAAAAAAGGTCATGTCATTACGAAAGAAGATATTCCAGAATTGCGAAAACTGGGTAAAGAACATATCTATGTATGGGAAGCCCAGGAGGGACAGATCCATGAAAATGACGCTGCTGTTAGGATCGCTAATGCTGTGAAAGGACAGGGCCTTGATTGTAGTGAACCTATAGAAGGGAAAATTTCCCTTACTGCTCAGTATGATGGCATGTGTACCATTAATGAAGATGTGCTACTACGTGTGAACATGGTTAACGACATTATGGTCGCCACACGGAGCAATTTGAGGATCGTAAAAAAAGGTGATGTCGTTGCCGGCGTTAGAGCCATCCCCCTCACCATCGATGAAAAATTACTGGAACAAGTTGAGAAAATTTGTCAAGACATTGCAATGATTGCCGTGAAATCTTTGCGCCCCTTGCAAGTCGGTGTTGTGATCACTGGTAATGAGGTTTACTCAGGCCTCATTCAAGATAAATTCGGTCCATTTTTGCAGGTAAAACTGGCTGACTATGGCTGTACCCTAATGGAACAACAATTTCTTCCTGATGATTCACAAAAAATTGCTCTAGCTATCCAGAAAATGGTCCACAATGGGGCCGAGCTAATTCTAACCACAGGAGGGATGTCGGTAGATCCAGATGATGTTACACCCAAAGGAATTAGAGAAAGCGGTGCAACGATCATCTCCTACGGCATGCCAGTATTACCGGGAGCCATGTTGTTGGTAGGTTATCTTGGTGATGTGCCCATTTTAGGACTGCCCGGGGGAGTCATGTATTCCAAAGCATCGGCGCTAGATTTGTTGTTTCCCCTTATTCTCACTGGAGAAAAAATTACCAAAGAGAGAACTGCTAAATTTGGTTTGGGTGGACTATGTTTAAGATGTTCCGCTTGTATTTATCCAAGATGCTCGTTTGGAACGGGCGCGTAGGAGGAAAAAAGATGAAACATAACATTCCTTTGGAAGAAGCATTAGAGCTATTATTAGAGAAAACCATTAGCCCTGGAGAGAGTAGTGTCCCACTTATTCATGCTTTGGGCAGGATCGTAAGCCAGGATATTGTGGCACAAGAGAATAGCCCATTTTTTGATCGCTCCCCCTTAGATGGATACGCCTTACTAGCTAGTGATACGGGTAGTGCTACTTCCTCTCAGCCCGTCCGCTTAACAGTACTGGAAGAAATTCCGGCAGGTTATGTCGCAGTTAGTAGGGTTACGTCTGGTACCGCCATCAAAGTTATGACCGGAGCGCCGATTCCCCAAGGAGCAGATGTGGTTGTTAAATATGAAGAAGTGGAACGGAAAGGAGGAATCGTTTCCATATTTAAACCATTAAAATCACGGTCTAATGTTGTTTATGCTGGCGAAGACGTAAAGAAGGGAGAAGTGGTTGCTAAGCAAGGTATCCTGGTTACACCGGCACTTATTGGCTTGCTTGCTGGCCTGGGAATTGCTAGTGTAACCGTATATCATCGGGTTAAGGTAGCCATTTTGAGCACTGGCGATGAACTGATAAATATTGATGAGACACTACGACCAGGAAAAATCTATGATAGTAACCGACACACCTTACAGGCGCGTTGCCTGGAACTAGGAGTTGAACCAGTCATGCTGGGCAATGTGGCAGACCGGCAAGACCAGGTTGCTGAACGTATTTGTGAAGGGCTAAAGCAGGCGGATGTGGTCATTACCACGGGAGGCGTTTCAGTAGGAGATTATGATGTGGTGCAGGACGCGGTTGAGGAGGCCGGTGCTGAAATTATATTTTGGAAAGTTGACATAAAACCAGGTTCACCTATTTTGGCAGCGATGAAAGAGCAAAAGCTAATCATTGGTTTATCGGGCAATCCGGTTGCGGCACTGATTACCTTTGATTTATTGGTAATACCTCTCCTGAAGAAGATGATGGGGCGGCGAAAATACTTGTATTCTAAGATCCAGGGGGCATTGCTAGATGGTTTTATAAAATCCAGTGAACAACGGCGGTTTTTGCGGGCCCGGATGTTAGTGGGAAATGAGAAGATATTGGTTAGGCTAACGGGCATACAAAACAATAGTGCCCTGAAATCCATGATGGAGTGTAATCTCTTTGTGGATGTGCCAGCAGGGAGTGGTCCACTAAATCCGGGAGATGTGGTCTCAGCATATGTTATCGGAAGTATTGACAATGTCGATGAATAATTTTGCAATATTCGGTATTGGGAAGAAGGTGTGTAATCATGTTGGACAATTATGCTAGAGAAATAGATTATTTGCGAGTCTCAGTTACGGACAGGTGTAACTTGCGTTGCAGGTACTGTATGCCTGAAGAAGGAATAGAGAGTAGCGATCGTGCCAGCATATTGACCTTGGAACAAATTGTCCGTCTGATCAGAGTGGCTGCTCAGGTTGGCATTCGTAAGGTTAGATTTACTGGTGGTGAGCCTTTAGTTCGAAAAGATATTACTAAACTCATTGCTCAAGTTGCAGAAATTCCACAAATCAATGATATTGCCATTACCACTAATGGGGTACTATTTGCCGAAATGGCCGAAGAACTTAAAAACGCCGGTTTAACCAGAGTGAATTTCAGTTTGGATAGCTTTGTCGCGGAGAAATTCAACTATATTACCAGACGAGGCGATTTAAAAGATGTGCTTAGTGGTATAACAACAGCACTCAACGTTGGAATCGCGCCGGTCAAAATAAATACCGTGGTTATGAAAGGCTTTAATGACAATGAAATTCTAGATTTTGTGAAAATGGCTTATGAAATGCCTTTGCATGTGCGATTTATAGAGTTTATGCCCATCGGAGATCTGCCTTTTTACGAAAAAGAAAGGTTATTCACTATGGCTGAAATAAAGGAAATTATTGATTCCCGTTATGTACTGCTTAACGGATCGACACTGCAAGGTAATGGACCCGCCAAGTCCTATCAAATAAAAGGTGGCATGGGGACGATCGGTTTCATAAGTGCCATGAGCGATCATTTTTGTGCCGAGTGTAATCGTATCCGTATGACCGTAGATGGTAAACTACGAGGTTGTTTGTTTGCTAAAGAGGAAATTAGTCTAAAGATGGCACTGGAAAATGGCGCCAGCGATGAAAAACTGGCAGGACTATTTAGCAAAGCAATTAAAGGAAAACCCAATCGCCATCATATGGATGAAGGTTGGGGCGCGGATAATGAACGTAAGATGTATCAGATAGGAGGATAACAATGGATTTTACTCATTTTAACGACAACGGCTATGCGCGGATGGTGGATGTTGGTGGGAAAAAAGATACGGAGCGTGTAGCTATTGCACAGGCGGTGGTTCGTATGCAACCGGCTACCCTGATAGCCATAAAAAGTGGCGGAATCAAAAAAGGCGATGTTTTGGGTGTTGCTCAGGTAGCTGGTATTATGGCCGCAAAGCAGACTGCTAATTTGATTCCCATGTGTCATCCCCTAATGCTTAGCTCAGTGAATATCACATTTGTTATGGACGAAGAAAATTCTAGTATAACGATACAGTGCCAGGTCAAGACCACCGGAAGAACTGGTGTGGAAATGGAAGCCATCAGCGGAGCGGGCATTGCAGCCATGACGATTTATGACATGAGTAAAGCAATTGACCGCTGGATGGAAATCACCGATATTAAACTGCTAGAAAAAGCGGGTGGAAAAAGCGGGCATGTAGTAAGGGAATGTCAATAAGCATAATTAGTTTTCGTAAGGGGGTACAAGATGAGAAATATCCCGATAATTTGTATTGTGTCTGCTGTTTCTAACACGGGGAAAACTACTTTAATGGAGAAATTAATTTGTGAAATTGTTCGGCGCGGTTATAAAGTAGGGGCTGTCAAAAGTGATTGCCATGGATTCGAAATGGATGTGCCAGGCAAAGATTCATGGCGGTTTGCCCAAGCTGGAGCCACAGCGACAGCCATCGTTGGCATGGAGCAGTATGCACTGGTGCAAAAAACACGGCAGAAAAAAAACCTTGATGAAGTTGTCAATCTAATGGAAAATATTGATATAGCTATCGTGGAAGGCTTTAAATTGACAGGAAAACCAAAGATTGAGGTAGTTAGGCGGGACAAAGGAACCCATGTTGTATCTCCTGCCGCAGAACTCATGGCGGTCGTCACTGATGTGACAGATGGTTCTTTCCCTGCACCTACCTTTGGTTTAGAGGACTATGAAATGATAGCAGATTTTATAGTGAATAATTTTATTAAAAAAGCTATGTGACTTTTAGGTTATTAAATAGGGGGTAAAAAAATGGCAAAAGTAATTGCAATAAACATTAGCAAGGCCAAGGGGGAGCAAAAACATTCCATTGATAAAGGGTATTTTGAAATTGAAAGTGGATTGCAAGGTGATGCTCACGCTGGCGATTGGCACCGGCAGGTCAGTCTGTTGGGGATGGAAAGTATTAATAAAGTGAAAAATACGGGACTCATTGATTTGGAAAATGGTAGTTTCGCCGAAAATCTTACGACCGAAGGAATTATATTGTTTGAACTTCCCATTGGGACTACATTAGAGATCGGCGAAACACTGATGGAAGTTACTCAAATTGGTAAAGAATGTCACCAAGGGTGTGCAATACGAGAAAAAACCGGCGATTGTGTCATGCCTAGAGAAGGTATCTTTACCAAAATAATCAGGTCTGGTTGGATAAAACCAAATGATCAAATTGTAATTGTAAAATAATATTCGTGGTATAAATCATGACAGGTATTATATTGGGAGTGGACCTTTAGCTGAGAGGTTTGTTCCAAGATAGCATCGTAAGTAAACGGGAGATGATTGGAAATGCGCAACGCGATTGTGGTATTTACGAAGGTACCAAAAGCGGGTGAAACAAAGACAAGGCTTACAACAGACCGTGGAGGTATATTCACGCCGGAGGAAGCTAAAGAGTTCTATGAGGCTTGTCTATTGGATGTTATTGATAGTTGTGTAGCCTCTGGTTGTTGTGAGGTTTATATTTGTTATAACCAGAGCGGAGATGGTAACTATCTAAAACTATTATTAGAAACCATTTCCGAGCCGCAATCGATTAAGGAAGTTTTCTCAGATGCAGGAGGTTCCTTCGACCACGCCATGCAATATGCGGCTGATTATATAATGAAGGAAGGTGGGCCCGGAAGGCTTGCCGACAGCATCCTAATTGTCGGGGGAGATATGCCTTGTTTGCAGCCCACAACCATTAAAGAAGCAGTGAAGAAACTAGAAATAATAGCATCCAGCCCCAAAGCTCTGAAGTGTGCTAAACAACTGGCGGGCTGTAAATCAAATATCGGGGCTGCAATCATTGAGTCTGCCGATCAAGCTGGCGGTTTCAATATAATTGGCTACACCTGTACCACGCCCTTTAATTTTGATGGTGTATTTTATAACCAGGAAGGTATTACAGTACTAGACATGGTAGTACGCAAAGCTCTAGAGGGTAATATTCCTCTTTGCCTGATTGAAATGGTACCAGATATTGATATTCCCGAAGATCTGGGTGGCCTTATACCTGTAATGAACACTCTGCAGTTAGCGCAGCAATATGATCCTACTGTAGTATCACCTACAAGAACTATAAAATTCTTGCAGGAGATGGGTATTGAATCCTCAGCCCCCGTACCCACCAATTGATTATGAGAGATTAATGATCAATATTTCTTAAAATGAACAGGGACTTTCTTAAAGTAAGCATTTTAGGCAAACTTGATTTATAATTAAGCTTGCCTAAAATGCTTACTGCAATCGATACTGTTGCTGATACTACATGTGAAAGATCTATCTCGTCTTCGTGCCCAAAAGACAGAACAGATCTGGCAACAGGCAAGACAACAACGACAATGAATACCAGTTAGTGAAGGCAATAGAATATAAAGGGAAACATACTTTAGCTGTTTTTGAAATTATTTGGCCATGGAAGGCCAAGGGTGTAATCTAGAATAAGCAACAAGAACCTATCAATTGCAAGTGATTTTTAACTTGCAATTGATAGGTTCTTGTTGTACAATAATCCCATGGAATGAAAAATATTCAAGATGATTTTCAGCCGTTGTTTGCTGATTACGTTGTTAGTGAATCATGGAGGACATCAGACTGTAGAAATACATATCGAAAGGAAGTAATCATATGAGAGATTTCGGGGAATACGTTCAAAAAATAGCTAGCCCGCTGGTAAAAGATGGTATTCAATGTTTGCAAATGAACATGGGTTATGTTTGTAATTTAAGTTGCAGGCATTGCCATGTGGAAGCAGGACCTAATCGTCAGGAGAAGATGAGTTTGGCAGTCGTTGAGGACTGTTTGCGCTTTGTTGAAAATTCAGGTGTGACGGTGATTGATATTACTGGCGGAGCACCTGAAATGAATCCTCATTTGCGGCACTTAATTTGTGGACTGCGCCAAGTGAGTTCAGTAAAAAATATTTTACTGCGAAGTAATCTGACAATTCTAGATAGTCCTGAGTATGTAGATTTACCCGAATTCTTCATGGAAAACAATGTGGAAATAATCTCTTCCATGCCCTGTTATTTAGAAGAAAACGTAGATGCTCAGCGTGGTAAGGGCGTCTATAATAAGAGTGTTAAGATGTTGCAAAAATTGAATGGTTTAGGTTATGGTGGCACGGGTCCCAAATTACATCTGGTTTATAATCCTGGTGGCAATATTCTGCCAGGTCCTCAGCACGAATTGGAGAAGGCTTACAAAGAAAGTCTCGGCGAGCGATTCGGCATTACTTTTAATAGCCTGTATACAATTACGAATGCGCCCATTGGTCGGTTTCGAAGTGACTTAAAGAAGCAAGGCTTGTTAGAAGGTTATATGGATTTGCTTGTGGATAACTTCAACCCAGGAAATCTGGCAAAGGTCATGTGCCGCAATTTGGTTAATGTAGATTGGCAAGGACGGCTGTATGACTGTGACTTTAACCATGTATTAAAACTACCAATTGAAGTCCCTGACAACTATATTGGCAAGATTAAGGCTGAAGAGTTGCTCGGCAAGTCCATCAAGCTGGGAAGTCATTGTTTTACCTGTGTAGCTGGTGCTGGTAGCAGTTGCCAAGGAAGTTTGAACAATAAAGCCGTATGAACTACCGGATCATTAGAGGATATACATAAAATGGATAAAAACCTTCAGCGCCGCTAAAAAAGCAGGTTTGCTCCTGAGCACAACAGTAGGTCCAGTGGGGCCGGAACAAGTGGATACGACAATCTTGATTAGAGACTTACAGCCAGTAAGCAATGGAGCATGCCGACGAATTAATATTTCTAATTTGCCATTAACAGTCTATGGAGAGATGAAATACGGGCAAATGGCCCATATTCTCGCCGTAGTTAAACTGACCACTGGATATAGTGCCGTAGGCCACGGAACCCACGAACCTAATGGTATGGGTGCGATGGCCGGAGCAAACCTGTTCTGGGCGGAGCAAGGTGCTAACCCGCGGGATACAAACGAACATACGCTAAGAGGTTGGACTGTGAAACGAACGCAAGCAATATTGGAAGAGGCTGGTTGGGAAATTTTAAAGGGGCCATCGGTGATATTCAGACAAAAATAAGGAGGAGTAGAGTGAATGCGCAAATTAACAACCTGGATTGTGGTTTTAATTTTACTGATGGCTGCCCTAATAGTAAATGGTTGCACAAGCCAATCTATGTCGCAACAAAAAGGTGACGGGACAAAAGTTGGTGGATCGGAACTGAAGGAATTACGTATGGGCATTGTGCCGCTACCGCATTATGCACATATGTGGGTGGCCCAAAAGAAGGGCTTTATCGATGAAGAATTACAAAAGGTTGGCTACAAATTGAAGTGGCAGCCCTTTGGTCTTGGTCCTATGGTCAATGAAAGTTTAATGGCAGGTCAGTTGGACATGGGGGTCATGGGAGACTTCCCGGCATTCATCGGTCGCTCTGCAGGCACAAACTATCATATCGTCTCCCTTGCTTCCACGGGACCTAAAACACTGGCTTTAGTAGTGCAGAAAGATTCGAATATTATGAACGTAGCCGATTTAAAAGGTAAAAAGGTTGGCACGACTAAGGGGAGTTATGGACAGCAGCTATTAACGATGCTGCTCGAAAAGAATGGTTTATCGACAAAAGATATCCAGTTTATGAATGTAACGATGGATGATCTTACTACAGCGTTGGTGCGTGGCGATGTGGATGCCGGAGTCATGTGGGAGCCTTTAATTACTCGCATGGAGGAAGCTGGGGAAATCAAAATTATTGCTGATGGAACGGATATTTACGAAGCCTATGCTGTAGTAGTGGCTAGTAACGATATGGTGGAGAAAAACCCACAGGCTATCAATGCAGTACTAAAGGCATATCAGCGAGGGCAGGAGTACCTCAAACAAAATCCTGAAGAATGCATGAAATTGTTGGTGGAAGATATAAAAATACCACAACCCCAATTGGTTGTGATTATCAACAAGTTTAATTACGATGGTACCATGACGGATAAGTTTGTAACTGACATGAAAGATACGGAAGGTTTCATGCGTAAGAATGGGCTAATTAAAAATCCGGTGGATGTGGATGCCTTTATTCATAAACAATAAGGAGATGTGGACAAGTGGAGATGGTACTACATAGAGCTGTGGCCTATACTAGCAACCTCTTTTCCTGGATGATTTTCTGGAAAAAAATAGTTGTGCCATTGGTATTGCTAACTATCTGGCAAGGTATTACTGCCAGTGGCATGGTAAAACCATTTTTGCTTCCCTCCCCAGTTCAAGTTCTGCACGCATTGTCAATCATGATATATAGTGGTGAATTGGCAATTCAACTGGGAACTAGTATCGTGCGAGTTTTAGAGGGGTTTGCCCTGGCTGCATTTTTAGGCGTGAGCCTTGGCTTACTGCTCGGTATCTTCCCCATCATGTTTGAATTAATGGATGGCACCATTCAATTACTGCGACCTATTCCGCCCATAGCCTGGTTGCCATTAGCAATTCTTTGGTTTGGCATCGAGGAAGGGTCTAAAATTTTTATTATTACCTTAGGGGCTTTTTTTCCCATCTTTATTAATGTCTTGGATGGAATTCGACAGACGGATCAAAAGTTTGTGGAGTTATCCAAGGTGCTGGAAGTGCCAAGGAGCAAGTTTATTTTGAAAGTTATTATCCCCAGTGCCCTACCCTTTATTATTTCGGGCTTGCGTATTGGTTTGGGCTATGCTTGGATGTGTGTCGTAGCAGCGGAACTATCGGGTGGAATGAAAGGTATTGGATATATGATGACCGATGCCCGTTCTTTGGCGCAAACAGATAAGGTATTAGTTGGTATGCTAGCTATTGGTGCAATTGGGAAATTAATGGACAGCATTTTGAAGGCTCTGGAAGTGAAAATCATTAAATGGAAAGGAGCTTTTACTGGAGGATGATAGAAAACAAATGTCTCGTGATTGACAATTTATCGAAGGTCTTTTCAAGCGGAGGTAAAGAATTTCTCGTGTTGGAGAATGTTTCTTTGCGGGTCGCGCAACATGAATTTTTGAGTATCGTCGGTGCCAGCGGCTGCGGGAAAAGTACTATTCTTCGTATCATTAGTGGACTCGATATTGATTATAAAGGTAAAGTAACTTTGAGTGGCGAGATAATTACAGGTGCGGGTTTGGACCGTGGAATAGTGTTTCAGGAACATAGGTTATTACCTTGGTTAACGGTGCAGGAAAACATGGAGTTTGCCATTAACAAGGGCAATGAGGAAGATAAGCTAGCACTAATCTCCGAGCACCTTGAATTAGTGGGACTTACTGGATTTGAAAAATTCTATCCCGGGCAACTATCTGGCGGTATGGCTCAACGGGTTGCAATTGCACGAGCGTTGGTTAATCGGCCGGATATTTTACTTCTAGATGAACCTTTTGGTGCACTAGATGCTTTGACTCGTTTAAAACTACAACAAGAAATTTTAGATATTTGGGAGAAAGGCAAGACCACCATGATTATGGTGACCCACGATATTGAAGAAGCCGTGTATTTAGGGGATCGAGTTGTTGTTATGTCAGATCGTCCTGGAACGATCAAGAAAGAGTTTTCAGTGAATCTTTCGAGACCAAGGAACCGCTCCGACTTGGCTTTCTTGCAATTGAGGGAGTCGATTTACAGAGAATTCCAAGAGAGAACATAATCTTGCCGCTATGGCGATGTTATGCTTCTTTTTTTATTTAGCAAGCTTATACCAAGCTAGTTGGCTGGTTTTTCGGTGGCGTATGCCACCGGCAGGATTGATGTATGACGCCATCTTTAGGAGGCGCTTTATGTTTACCACAAGGATTCGCGCATAACTTATCGATATAGAAGCACATAACGGTGGGGCGTTCAACTGATTCGGGCAGAACGGCACCGCATTTTCTGCAGTTTTTAAATTCGGGGAAAGTATAGCCACCGCAGGCCGGACATTTTTTGGGTTTCTCTTTTGGTGGCTTACACTTCCCGCAATATGGATTACAGGACCAACACATGTTATTGCCTCCTTGGTGCTCAATAAACAAAATGGCTACTTTCTACATGCTGGAAGTAGCCATTTCCCTCATGTAATGAGTTGCTTTTTAACGGTTCAAATCCTACTCACCATCAAGTTGGATAAGAGCTGTTTTAAGGGTTGTCTTAATATGGAATACATGTATCGTCTCTGGGTAGTCCACACCAGCACGCTTAAAGAGATCGCGTAGGACTTGTTCAAGGACATCATTAGGTTTGTAGTCTTCTAGCGCCATTGCCATCTCATTTTTGAGTGCCGATAATGGAGTCGTTGAAGGACGGTTTTGTTGAAGCTTCTCCCACAACGTCCCCGCATCGGTTAATGTAAATGCCATTATTCATACCTCCTATTATTATTACTATTATTACTATGAGTATTACATTAATGGAGTGCTGCGTCAAGGCTGAAAAAGAGACAGTGTTTAGAGAGTTATTTTATTTTGAGACAATTGGCGAATGCTCATTACTTCATGACCCATTGGGCAAAATCAGCAACAATCTTATCGTGTCAAAATGAGACGATAAGACCAAGGATTCTTAAAAAGAAAATAACAATACATAAAACGTTATTAACGGAATACTGTAAAAATAGCCATTTAACAATGAAGTCTGGGTCTTAGCCACCTCAAATAAAGTTGGCATGAAGTTTGCATATAAATAGTACTGTAGTTATTTTTGTACCCCAAGAAGTGGGGTTTAATTTAAGAGGCAATTATAAAGAGAGGTAGATTAAATGCGTAATGCAATAGTGGTTTTTACCAAGGTACCAAAGCTAGGAAAGACTAAGACACGGCTTACGACAGATCGTGAAGGAATATTGACACAGGAAGAGGCCATGGCTTTCTATGAAGGATGTCTATTAGATGTAATAAATGTGTGCATCGCAGCGAAAAGTGGAGATATCTGGATTTGTTACAATCATGATGGAGATCTTAATTATTTAGAGAAATTTCTAGGCAAGGTAACCTGCCGCTCACAGATCCAAGGAATCTTTGCAGACCGAGGAGGTATCTTCGATGAATGTATTCAGTATGCTGCTGATTATATTTTGAAAAATGGTGATCCAGATAGACTGGCTGATAGTGTTATGATTGTTGGCGGAGACATCCCAAGTTTACAACCAAGCATCCTGCAAGACGCTGTCCGCAAAATGCAAAGACTGGCAAGCAGTGAACTCGGGTTGGCAGCTGCCAATAAAAGGGCAACGGTAGACCAAAGGCTAGGAGCGGCTATCGTGGAGGGAGCCTGTCAGGAAGGCGGTTTTTCGGTTATTGGTTTTACCTGCACTACCCCCTTTGACTTTAATGGGATATTTTACAATCCGGATGGAATAACAGCATTGGATATGCTGGTGGCCAAAGCGAAGAACAAAAATATTCCCTTTTCCGTAGTTGAAATGGCACCGGATGTGGATATACCAATCGATCTGGCAAGTATGATCCCTGTCATAAAGGCGCTGCAATTGGCAGCTTGTTATGATAACAGCGTCATGGTGCCAGTGAATACAATTGAAATCATCGAGAAAATTGGTCTGGAAAGTTCGGCAACACCGCCGCAACGATAAGTGGGTAAAGTGAAATACATTTCTTTAGTTCTATAAAAGGTCAGAAGGCAGCCAACTCAGTTGGCTGCTCATTCGCGTCCTTAAAAAACGTAACTAAAGTCGATCATTTTGACACTCATTTTCTTTAAAATATACATTTTAATGCCATGAGAGTATTAAAATGCAAATTTTCGTACGAAATGAAGGAGTTATCATAGAGAAGTGAGAATATTATGTTTAAGATGAATTATAAAATAGTGGAAAAATGGAATTGAAACGATATTTTAAGCAGGAGGCGTTTTTATGCTAAAACACCGGTGTGATGCTGGTATCTTAGATGTACAAGCTAATTATTTTACTACTAAAAAAGAACTATTACACCAAGAACGCTGGCAAGCCATACTGCAATGCAATCAAGATTTTTTACAAAATGAAGCTGATGACCCATGCAGATATCCTTATATGGACCAAGAGGTGGGTGCTTCATGGATTAGATCCCGTAATATGGGAGTTGATCCTTATACGGTGGTGACCTGCCAAAAATTGAACGTTGAAAAAATATCTGAAATTTTAGATAAAAATCGTGAGCTCATTGATATTACCAATTGTCTGGTGAAATCCTTTAAAGATCTGATTTTATCATGTGGCTATATATTGTATTTAGTTGACAAAAATGGAGTAGTTTTATTGAATGAAGGGGATTGGGAAAAATTTCCTCTGTTTGATGATCGTGAATCCCGTATGGGTATTGTTGCAGATGAAAATTCTGAGGGGACTACAGCCCATGAATTATGTATTCGTCTTAAACGTCCTGTGCAGTTACTAGGTCCGGAGCATTATTGTCTAGCTTTCCAGAACCGTATTGCTACTGCAGCACCGATAAAGGATGAAACGGATGAAGTCTATGCGTCGTTAGTGTTATTAAGTCAACCCTTGCTAAGTCCGCCTGCAGAAGATACTCTTAAAGACATGTGTTTGCATAGTTTAGGTTTAATAACGTCCATGTCAGTAGCTGTAGAGGGTCAACTTAAGCTTAAAAAGATTACTAGCGATTTATGTGACGCGAACCAGAAAGCAAAAACATACAACAGCCATCTTCAAATTACCAAGGATAAGCTGGTAACTGTCAACAATACATTGAATACGACCTTGGCTTTTATCGATGAAGGCATTATAACAATTGGCCGCACAGGAAAAATAGTTCACAGTAACCAGGAAGGCTTACGTATTTTGAAGATTAAGGCTAAGGAAATTGGTAATAAAAATATTAGTGAATTTCTGAGTAGCGATTCTCAGATCATGATTATGGCTGAAAAAGGTGAAAATATTGCTGTTGAAGAACACCTTTGTGTGGGTAGCGACAAGTTACCTTGCCAGGTGAGTATTCGACCGATTTTAAATCAGTTGACAGGGGAATTGGATGCTGCGGTATTAAAGATTAATTTTTCCGAAAAAGTAACTACTCCGTTCAATAACAGATTGAGCAACATGGGCAGCTATACTTTTGAAGATATTATCAGTAAAAACAAAGAATTTATAAAAATTATAGCCGTGACACAACGCTTTGCTAGCACGTCAGAAAATATCTTATTGATTGGAGAAAGTGGTACGGGAAAAGAACTTTTCGCGCAGGCTATTCATAATATACATCGCCCTCAGGGGCCCTTTGTAGCGGTAAACTGTGCTGCCATGCCCCGAGAATTAATCGAAAGTGAACTGTTTGGCTATGAAGGCGGTAGTTTTACTGGTGCAGAGCGCAACGGAAGAATGGGTAAAATTGAAATGGCCCACGGAGGTACACTTTTCCTTGATGAAATCGGTGACATGCCTCTGGAATTTCAAGCTGTTTTACTTCGAACTCTGGAGGATAAGCAGGTCATGCGTATAGGCGGTCGCCGTTACAAGAAAGTTGATTTCAGATTAATTACTGCTACTAATAAAGATCTTGATAACATGAGAAAAGAAAATCAATTTCGTGAGGATCTATTCTTTCGCTTATCGGTATTGACTGTTACGATTCCCCCCTTACGTGATAGAAGTAACGATGCGGAAATTATCAGCAAAATTTTTATCGAAAATTATTGCCAGAAGCTAGGCTGGAAGATTCCACAAATCAGCCCGGCAACAGCGACAATAATTAATGAATATGGGTGGCCGGGTAATGTACGGCAACTAAAAAATGCTATGATCTATGCAATCAATACTGCCCAGGGTGGCCTTATCAAACCTGAA
>Ga0209123_1001148_pt1 | contig 27679 bp, 21 predicted proteins | sample BarGraIncu00431A_FD_184500 | JGI IMG/M metagenome (GOLD analysis project Ga0209123, IMG submission 184500) | Arctic peat soil microbial communities from Barrow, Alaska, USA - Barrow Graham LP Incubations 004-31A (SPAdes) (version 2) | ecosystem: Environmental > Terrestrial > Soil > Wetlands >...
ATTGGCATTCTACCATCTTTTCTAATTGCATTCCTTTTCAAGTAGTAAAGAACTTTAAATGTACTCTTCATAATTTCATTTTTTTAATCGTTACAAAATTAGTTGATTGATTGAAAATGAAATAATTACATTAAAGTCAATAGGAGCCAAATGTGTGGCAAAAGTAGACTTTTGTGACCTTTTTTTGAATTTTATAAAAGGTCATGATTTAGTCCTAAAAGTATGTCTATTTGTGACTAAATCATGGCTTAGGTAACAACTAAAATACAAGGTGGGATGATGAAAAAATCCCTATAAAACACTGTTTTATAGGGATTTTGCTTTCAGGAGTCGCTTTTTGGCTAACCTTTCTGCGGTACGGACGGGACTCTAATTAATTTCTATACTTTTCAATAGTTTCTATTAATTGCTATATATCAATAATATACAAATTATATTTTCTGTATATTAGTATGGTTTCGAATACTTTTTATATATTTGCACGACAAATGCACGACAATATATTATGGCAAATTACTCTCCATACCTGATGATGAACCGTGTCTCCCAAGACGGGTGCACACCTTTATACGTCTGTTATAATTATAACCGAACAAAACGGACATTAATTTCAACCGGTTATAGTATTAAACCTATTCACTGGGATGACAAGAAAAAGTGGATTAAACGTGCCTGTCCTCAGTTTGAAGAGATAGACGTTGTACTTACAAAAATCACTTCGAAGCTTGGTGAAATATTAATTCATGCTGTAGATAACGGCATTGACCCCACTGTGGATTTTGTATTGCTTGAATTGGAGAAAAATAGGAAATACGAACAACGTTCTAATCATGTAAAACTGTTTGATGTTTTGGAACAATACATTGAGGAAAAGAAAACGGTTGTATCTCCCGACCAGATAAAAGACTACAAAACCCTACGTAAACATCTTACTAACTTTAAAGAATATTCAACTCAACCTATAACCTTTCGAAATCTCAATCTTAAGTTCTACAATGAATTTATGGATTATCTTTTCTATAAGGCCGTGAAGCCAGATAGCACAATTGGACTAGTGACAAACTCTGCCGGGAAAATAATTCGTTTACTGAAAGGATTTGTCAATTATCAAATAGCCAAAGGTGTTATCCCGTCCATTGATCTGAAAAATTTCAAAGTAGTAGAGGAAGAAACTGATGCTATATATTTAAATGAAAAAGAGCTTGCTGAAATCTACAAACTTGATTTATCCGATGATCTCGAATTAGAACAAATTCGAGATATATTTATTGTGGGATGCTTTACTGGATTACGCTATAGCGATCTATCTACGCTAAACTCGGAACACATTGATTCAGTAAGTGGGAATATCAATATAAAACAACGCAAGGTACATAAAGCAGTGGTTATACCCCTTATAGATTATGTTCCTGATATACTAAAGAAGTATAACTACGAACTTCCAAAAATTTCAGGGTATAGATTCAATGAGCGTGTAAAAGAACTGGGAAAGAAAATAAAACTATTTCAAAAAGTTGAGGTTGTTCGTAAGAAAGGAAACGTGAGAGTTACCGAGATTTTCGATAAGTGGGAAATGATTTCTTCACACACCTGTCGCCGTTCTTTTTGTACCAATATGTATTTGTCCGGTTTTCCGGCCGAAGAATTGAAAAGAATTTCCGGACATAAGAGTCCTGCAGCGTTTATGAGGTATATCAAAGTTGATAATCAACAAGCTGCAAATAGATTAAAAACACTAAGAAGTAAACGTGATAATGAGGCAAATCATAATTCCGAGGGTGTTAACTCATGATTGAGATAAAATATTTCCTCTCTCGAAAAGAATGCATCTTGCCGTTTTAATCCTTATAACGATATAAATGTTATATTCATAACTTTTAAAATCATTCCTACAACCCTAATCTTAAGGCTGTATTGACTTGGTTATCATTAATTTATATTTAAAACAAATGTGGCTTGTTTGAATTGTGAACATGCAGTAATAGAAAAAGACACAATTGTGCCTTTTTCGGAATACCTGTTTCACCGTTAAATTACATTATTTCATTGCTAAATAAACAGCCAACCTGTTTGTCGTTTCATTTTTTTTCTTTTATTACAACGTTATAAACGTTAAGCAAACGCCCACTCATTAGAAACGAGTGATAGCGTTTCTCGATCTTTTACGGTTTATAAAGTATTTGATAATGCAATTTATCTAGTTGTTTATAAGTGTACTTTACTTTTCGTTCATACATCTGTTTGTCTACTATTTCTTCCCAAGTATGACTTCTCATGGTAGTTTCTTTGACAAAGAAAAAATTAACGTAATCTTTATCTAGAAATGGTCTGAATTTCCCAACCGCATGAATCCCATCGTCATGAAACTCGATATAAGAATGTGCATCAATTCGATAGTTTGGATAACCTACTGTATCTAATCTATTCCCATACTTGTTAATCCTTACACTGAGATCTAAAACAAACAATTCTAACTTAGGTTTCATTTGAACACTTTCTTGTGATGTGTAATACACATAAATAGCATCGTCAGTATAATTATAAACATCTAGCATACTTTTTGAAGGTGGGTCAAAAGCACAGCTACTTAACAAAACAGTAGTAAGAAGCAATAGAAAGGCCATTTTTTTTGTTGTCATATTTAATGTTTTAAATGAAAATAACAGAACAATTTAATTAATTCAAGGGAATTGTAAAGGAAAATATAGCATTATTTAACGGAAATTTAACGGGATTAGGTATATATCTGCTACCAAAATAAGCACTGGATAATCTATTAGCCTCCATCTCTACTGCAAGCGTATAATGATTCCAAAATCCACCCGCTGCTCCTGATAGAACGGCAATTCCTAATCCCGCATCACTTTATTTCCTAAGAATGAGAATGGTGAGCATTACACTCACCATTCTCCGATTAATTTATATTTCCATTATTGATAATCAAATAAGTAATTGAATATCGCTAAATCTGATACATTACCGCGTCATATTCAATGTTCAGTTGGGCAATCAGTTTGTATTACTCCATTCAGGATTAATTTCCTGGTTTCTGCATTTATCTCATTACAATTAATGGGGTTCTTACCCACACCTAAGCGAGTTAATGTTTTCAATAATGGAACCCAATTAAGTTGATCTATCCTATTTCCAACAAGCCAAAGCTCTTCCACATTTTTAAGAGAGTAGAAATTCTTATTAAAAACTAAATTATTAAAACTTAAATCAACATATTTAAGTTTAGTACAGTTTGAAAAATCAGGCATAATTTGAATCATATTGCCATATGCAATAATTTGTTCAATATTTTTCAACTTTCCTAATACAGAAATATCTCGAATATGATTCATAGAAATTTCTAATTCTTTTAATTTTTCTAAACTTCCAATTGCTGAAATGTCGGAAATTACGTTATCTCGCAAATCAAGATATTCAAGATCTTTCAATCCCTTTATAGAATCTATATTAGAAAGATTACTGCCTGTAAGCCGCAAGAATTTAAGATTTTTAAGCTTTTCAATACCGCTCAAATCATCACAACAATTGCAACTTATTTTTGAAATTGAAGATAGTTCTTCGATAGTTAATTCCCCCGACGTTTTATGCAATGCCTCTCTGACAACAGATTCAAGATTTTCATCCTTGAATATTGAGTTTTGATTGTTTTTTGTAGAACAACCAACTAGTATAAGCATCAGATACAAATAAAAACAATATTTCAACATACCTCCATTTTTTTAATTTAGTTCCTTCCTGAAAAAAAATCCCAAAACCATCTATTAGTATCTTCTCCTTTCTTTTGATTGAAGAAAGTACCTTCACCGCAATCTGAAATACTTGAGTGTACATTTATAAATTTAATGGAGCTTTCAAAATAAGTCTGTAATTTTGAAGAAGGATCATACATAAATGAAGATAATTTATAGGCTAATGCATGATACATTATTTCATTTGACAAAGACGAGTTAGAGATTTTTAGCCTTACCCCGTATTTTTGTAAATACTTCGTTTTTACTATTGCAGCTACCTGATCAGGATGTTTTAGTGCTGCTCTTACGGTATATTCGTCCTTATTGTTAATCTGAACTGATTTTTCAGATAAAGTCATACTAAGTTTAGATGCATCTACTTTTTCATCCTTATGCACTATTTCATTAAACAGCATCGTGTAAGCTCCTGTTACAGCCCCATTTGCAAACTTTCCACCGCCTATCACTGAAGCAGTACCACCAATCACTGCATTACCCGCACATAATAACCCAAGATTTTCCGTTTCTAATGCAGATAACCCCGTACCTCCAAGTGAAGAGGCTGCTCCTGAAAGTGCACCTGACCATATGTTTTGTCCCTGAACACCGGATAACCATGCATTAACAAAAGCATGTTTTGCCATACGTTCAAAAATCGCAGTTACTCCACTAGAAGTTACCTGACCTGCTGCAAATGATAAGAATCCACCTGCTCCACCTATTATTCCTCCAATCACTCCGGCTTTAAAGGCTTGTCCTAGATCTCCTCCATTCAGTAATGTTCCGGAAAAACCACCAACAAAACCACCCACAGCTCCGGCACCGGTTGCTCCCCAAATACTTAGAGTTGACATGGCCGCAAAGCCTCCTGGAGCCAAAAGTCCTGCAGTAACAATACTTGCAGTAATCGCCAATACAGCACCTACTAAGCTTTTCCAATTATTGCTTAACCACGAATAACCACTTGGATCGGTCAAAGAAAGTGGGTTGTTCAAACAATAGCTGTAACGATTCAGACTCTGTAGGTCCTCGGGATTTTGTATCACCGGGTCGGCACTTAGGAACCGTCCTATCACCGGGTCGTATACCCTACCATCCATATTTACCAGGTCGAACAAATCAATATGCTCGTGACCTGTAAAACCACGATCGGTAATCAGCCCGGATTGAGCTGCGGTGTACACCTGCCATGTATCGGCATTTCGTCGGTTGCCCCATGCATCGTAGCTCATTTCTTGTGCCAGCGCTCCGGCATCATTGGTCAAACATTGTATCGAACCCAGATGATCTTTATGAACGTAACTTACCTTATCACCCGAAACGTCTTTCACCCGAATAGCTACCAAACCATCGCCCCCAAAGATATAAAAAGTTTCCTTAACTCCTCCTGTTGTATAATCTTTTTCTTGCTCGTAAAGACTGTTCACGTACGTGCGGCGCTTTTTTAGTACATCGTTTTGGTAACTATCTCCATAGATGCGTTGATAGGCCGAACCATAGCTCAGGATAAGCTTATCTGTTCCCTGAGTAATAGTACTTACTTTATCGAACGATGTATAGGTGATATCTTGAGTTGTTGTTTTCAGAATACTACCTGCACAGGGAACAATGCCGGTTACCGAATGTGGTCGTTGTGCATTGGCGTAAGTGTATTCACCTACGTCAGACTTAGTAAGTATATTTCCCAGCTCATCGTAAGTTACAGCCAGCGTTTGTACATTGTTTTTCTTTACAAATCTCAGTCTGTTCAGATCGTCGTATTCAAAAGTTTCACTCAATACCCGTTTATCATCCGTGCGTGTTTTTAGGTTACCCAGTGCATCAAAGCCGTATTCCCAATCCTGCACTTTGGTTGAGCTGGTCTCGGTTTTGATGTGCTTGAGTAATCCGGTTATCGGATTGTAAGTGCGGGTGGTCAGCATACCATTGCCATAGAGGCTTTGGGTCATCTGCCCCCGGGCATTTATGGCGCTAGCTGTCCAATAAACTTTCCCTGTCTGGTTATCCGATACGGTTGATAAATATCCATAGCTGTTATATTGATTCAGTATCACCGGTCCGTTACCATTTACCGATGGATAATTTGTACGAAGTACCCTGCCAAAGCTGTCGTACTCAGTGGAGGTGCTATAGGTTATCCCGGCAATAGTTTCTTTTACCTTTACTACTCTTCCGAATTTATCGTACTCGGTAGCCTGTACATATCCCCCGGGGCCGGTTACAGAGGCCAATCGCCCTATTCCGCAAGTTCCCGTATCATATACCCAATCGGTAGTACCTTCTGCTTCCACACGCTTCTTCACCCGTCCCAGAGCATCATACTTCATCGTCAGCGTATTATTTTTTGCATCAATTTCGGAAGCCAGTTCACCAAATGCATTGTATTGTGATGTGGAGGTTCCAAGTTCAGGATCAATTAATTTGGTACGATTACCCAAAATATCATACTCCATTCGCACGATATTATTCTTCGAATCGTGCATTTCAGTCATATTACCTGCACTATTGTACACGTAAGTAATGCTTTTTGAAGCAGTGTTGGTACTCGCAATCAGCTGTCCCTGCTGATTGACCAGTTTAGTATCTACTTGTCCCAGCGGGTTGGTTGTAGTAGTGGTTAGTCCACTATATGCTACCAGAATGGTGGCACCATCAGGCAGCGTTTTTTGTTTTAATCTTCCGAGCGCATCATACACAAGCCCTGTCCATTGACTGCCTTCACCTTTAAAATAAGGATCGCTCTGACGGGATACCTGCCCCAGTGCATTGTATTCTGTGTCCGAGAAAATCATTCTACCATCAAATCCAACTGCAGCTTTACGAACCAAACGTCCAAACTTATCGTAATAAGCTTTAACGCCCGACTTTCCTGATACTTCGGCATATTTATACCAAAGTGCATTGGTAGGTGCATCGGCATCGCCTGTACACCATCGATAAGCTTGCACACTCATCGTTCCATCGGGTGCTGTACCCGACACTTCGCGCCCAAATGAATCGTAAACTATATTAGCAGTAAGCGAGTTAATATCTATCACCGAAGTCACCGTACCGTAAACCGGGTCAACCTTTTTCGTTACTTTATTTTCCAGCGCATCGTAATTCTCCACTTCAAAACGCCCTTTCTCGTCGTATACCGACCGCTGACTGCGACTTTCACTATTTGCAAAGGTTGTACTTTTCAGTATATTCCCGAAAGCATCACGTTCATAGGTTTTATAAAATCCCAACAGAGCATTGTCCGGCTCTACAAATTCTTTTGCTAACAATCCGCTGGTAGGATCATATTCAAATGTCGATTTGCGGACAATGTCATTTTGACCCACCACATGCTTGGTAACAATAGCAGAAGTTAACCTACCCAAAAGCCAGTTTGCAGTATTATTAGTATACTCATTTACAGTAGAAATGGTTGCTTCTGTCCCAAAACTTTGACTTGTAGTAAGTACATTCCCGTAATCATCATATGTGTACGAAGAGGTACCCGTGCTATAAGCGGAAGTAGTAGAGCCAAGTTCGTACTTCTTCGCAGTAGTAGAGGATAGTTGGTACGTATACACCGTTGAATAACCGTATGTTCTATACGTGTTTACATAATCAACTTCGGATAACAACTGGTTGGAGTACCCATCTTTGTTAATTCTTGTTTCAGATCTTTTCAACCCCACAGCGTAATTAGTAGGATCGAAATCATAAAACGAGATCGAAGAAATTCCGGTTTGATCATCCGTGCTTGTAAACTTAGAAAAGCCTAAGAACCCTTTTCCTTGTTTGTGAAGCTTTGCTCCCGCATATGTATATGAAGTTGACTTTGTTCCACCTACACCATCCGGTTGAGTCATTTTATCCACTACAGGCATCGCGCCTATAAAGTCGGAAACAGGATACACTCCATCAGTAGAAGGGGTAAATACAGTTTTATTTGTAAGGGCTTTGTATGTGAAACTAGTCGTGTTTCCATAACTATCCGTTACATTTTTCAGTAGTTTGTCTCTATCTGAGATAGAATTACAAAGCTGATACCCTTCCCATGTGTAGGTACCGGCTCTACAAAGAAAGTCAAGTCTCCCATCTCCTGTAAAATCACCTGTCATAAATTTCCATTTACCACTAGGATATACGTATGCTCCTGTTTGTTTGGTAAATCCACTGTAAGAGCCATCAGAAATATACAATTCCATCGGATCCATATTAGTAGAGTATTTATTGATGGCGCAAAAATCATCTTTCCCATCGCCATTGACATCACCAACAAAGATTTGCTTTGCACCGGGTTCAATTGGTAAGTTAATCACCGTTTTTTCAAATCCAATTCCAGTTGAAGAATAAATATTCGAATATTCAAGTGAGGATCCATCAGGTCCAAATGTAGAAATGGGATTTAGTACATCTGTTTTTCCATCTCCATTAAAATCACCAAAATACAAAGACAACCACTTGTTAAACAAAGTTCCTGTTGTGGAACTGGAAAGAGTTCCATATCCATCACTTTTCAACATTTCGTAGCCATTGCTATCCAAATTCATAATATCTGTGAGGCCATCTCCGTTAAAATCACCGGTAGTAACCCACTCCCAATTAATACTTATGGAACGAACCGATTTTTCAACTAAAGGTGTAACTACTCCATTTGAATAGTCTGAAGTAAATGTCCGATAATCTTTTGCTCCGGGATAATATGCAACCACGTCGGAAATTCCATCTCCATTAAAATCCCCCACAATTAATTCGGAAGTTCTATTTGTAACAGTAAGAAAACATGGACCAGATGTAAATCCTGTTCCTGTAGAATAATACACAAAATAATTTGTAGACGAACTACCACTAATTTGGCGGCATTGAATAATATCCGTCTTTCCATCACCATTGAAATCTCCGGTATAGATTTTCTTAAATCCATCTATTAGGGCTCCATTATTCGTATAGTTACATTGTAATCCTGATTCATTGGCTAAAAAGAGACCCCACTTATTTGCATAATATCCTGATTTTGGAGTTGCAATAAAATCAGTTTTTCCATCTCCATTAAAGTCGCCTGTAAATACTTCAGAATCATTCTTGACAAATTGTTGAGCATAATAGCTTTGGTCATAATCTCTTCCTGTAGGTGTGTAATTATCATTTGAAAACCAGTCAAAGACTACAGGAGCTACTTTATCACCATTTGCTAAAGTTTCGGTAACTTTTGCCAATAAATATTTCCCATAATTAGGAGTATTGTATTTAAGTGTATAGCTCTTTACTATAGCTTCCTGTGAATATATTTCAATCCTTGAAAGTAAACTTGAAACACATGACTTATTCCCTTTTATATAGGTAGTGCTTGTAACTGTTCTACCAGTGTAAACAAATCTAATAGAACAATAGGGTGTCAGGTTAGAAGATGTATTTCCGGTATAGTCAATTCTATTGGGTTTGTATGTTCCGTTGGCACGATCCTGAATATATGAAATCGTATAGTAATTCCCTTTTGTATCCGTCACTCTGTTTAACAACCAGCAGATTACATGTTCGCTACTTTGCCCTTTAAATTTAGCATCATCTGTTTTTCCATACTCGTAAATTAATCCCGATTTCGTATACACCAAAAATGACTCCGGTCCGGTACTCGTTGCAGTGTACGATATAATCTTAGAAAACGAGTTGTTTTCAGTTCTGTATTCCGCACCATTTGCACCATAGCTTCCTGAAATACACACGAGTCTATTCCCATCTAATGAAAACTTATCATAATCGTCCAGATTAATGGGGCTAATGCGTCCATCTTTTAAAGTATTTGGTGATCTCGAAATGGTTGATAGTCCGCTTACCAGAAATCCTACACCAAGCAAACCATCAGATCCCTGACTACTGTACTCTATTGATAATTGTGGTGTCATTCCTCCTGTTCCGGGGGGTAACTTAATAGGTATCTCGTAGGATACAGCACCTGTTGGAGACACTGATGCCGAGCCATCCATTGCTCCCACAGCATAGCTTTTACCTAAACTGTCGGCTGGATTTGTCTGATTAACGATAGGGGGTTGAATAGGAACTAAAGGATCAATCTTGGCATTTAAACTAAGTCCACTGGAAGCTGAGTATGAAAATCCCGGTTTCAATGATATATAATCACGAGCAATATAAGTGCCTAATGTGCCTGATTCATTAGTAGTAAGCGTATAATTGGGCTGTAGCCACGTTTGTGCCGACAGTAAACCTGTCAAACTGCAAAGCAACCAAGACAGCAAAAGTTGTTTGTATTTTAAGTTCATAATTTGTCGATATAATGAATTTTGAAAATTAATCAAGAAATCCATGCAATAAAGAAGGAAGCTTTCAAAATTTCTTTTTTATTGCTGTTTGCTTAAATAGATATCGGTGGATTAACCCCGTATAATTATTAGAGCACAAAATAGCTTGGTGTATAAGCTATCTATTGACTTTTTTCAATTCGTCAATCTCTTTTTGTTGCTGAATAATGTAAAGAGTTAACTCTTCAACTTTTTGTAGCAACTTATTTTGCATTTCGCCCATGCTGAGACCCTTCTTTACAATTTCAGCTGCCGATGGTATTTCGGGCAAATGGCTATTTGTATTTACATATTGCTCTACCTGATATAAAGGCATTAGCTTGTACGTGGGTTTAAATACATAGTCGGCAGGTATTGACAAATCGATAATTACTTCTTTTGCGTGAATTGTACCATTTACGGTAAGCTTTTGATCGGGGTTAGTAGTTCCAATCCCCACATTACCTCCATTTTGTATTGTCAGTTTATCCGAACCATACATTGAAATTCTGTAATCTCTGATTGATGAGCCCACATTTATTTTGTAGCCAGTGTTATCAACTGTTTGAGCTATTTCATATCCGGATGTACAGTTTGCTCCCGAGAATGAGAACCGTCCTCCAATTCCTTCTAATATTTCAAGTTTCTTTGTTGGGTTAGTAAGCCCAATTCCCAACTTACCATTTACCAATGCATTCGCATTTGTTTGAAGATCGCCGGTTACAACCATATTCCCACTAATGATAGTACTGTTATCAACAGAAAAGCCAATGTTTACTCCTGTAAAAACACTTGGATTAGAGGCATAATTAACTGAACCATCCGATGTAAATACTATTTGAGCTTTTCCATTAGGAATTGCAGTAGATATTGTTCCACTTTTGGTTCCACTTAATGTTAGCAAATTAGTGACGACGCCTGAATTATCAACACTATTTATTTTAACAAAGTCGTATCCTGGCTCAGTGCCCATGTTATAGGTAATTATCAAAGGCTTATTTGTGACAGTACTAACCACATTCCAGGTTTCGTTCATGTTGTCCACATAACCGCTTGTCAGCGAAATGACATTACTTTGATTAATCGTATAGGTATTGGCAGCAAATGATTGTAGATAGAGTATAGATAATAGGGCAGATATTATGATGTATTTTGTTTTCATATGTAAATATTTTTTTAATAACTTAGTTGTTTAATGGGCTTAAATCTCAAAATAAAGATCTATTTAAGAAGGAAACAATCTTAGAATTCGAATTAATTATTGTTCCCTTTTTCTCTGTTGTGTCTTTTTATTTTTCTTTGCTCTTTCTGGGCTCCTGTTAATACACTGTCTATAAAGGCTTCATAATTTTGAGACACTTGCTCTTTGGAGTGAAGCTTCATTTTTACATTCGACACCGAATCTGCACTTTCCATTGTTGTTATAAACGTCTCAGTATATCCCTTAATAATTAGCTTTTGGCTATCGGTCAACTGAACATCTTTACTTAGTTTGTCTGCCAATGTATTAGCCAGATTTTTCTTGCTTTCTTTTGACGGGTTTACAGCAAAGATTAAATTTGCGAATAAGAAAAAGGTAACGATTGCAGTGCTTAATTTTAATTTTTCCATGTTGTCTTGTATATGTATTGTTGTTTTTATATGCTTTTTTGTTGTGCTATTTTATAGTTGTGGTCATTTATCAAACTTACTGTTTAATAATTTTGAATTCCGTCATTTTATCTCCGACTTGCAAACGCAAGATATACCAACCGGATGGGTAAGCAGACATATTTACAGGCGTTGTAATTGCAGTCACCCTTCTATTTTGTAGTTGTACGCCCTGTGAGCTGAATACCGATAGAATCATCTGATCATTTTGGTCTCCTCCCGTTATCTCCACGGCTAATGAACCTCTGGTCGGATTGGGGTACACTGTAATCTTACGTTCGCCCAACTGTTCTTCTACAGGCGCAGGGGGATCAACATGTTGTTTTGCGTAATTAGGATTATCGAGTGTCACCAACTTCCGGGTAATGCGGTTGCCGGCCAAGTCATAGTCATAACCTACTTTTTGGGCTTGTATAGTTATGGAGAAGAATACCAGAAATGAGAATAATAAGTAGAAATGTTTTGTTGTGTAGTGTCGTTTCATATGCATGTCTTGAAGTTAATTTAAATATTGGATGTGGCAAAGTTTTTAATGTGAGTGATTTATCCAGAATACAAGTAAATACTAATCAACATAAATTAAAATGTCGACAGACCTGTATGCATTTCGTTTCGTACTCAGATTATTTAAATTCTGAGCACGTAGACCAAGTACCATTAGGGGAACAGAAAAGGATGGAACTGTTTTTTTTCATGTCTCTATCGATTAGGGTTATTGTGTATTATTGCCGCTATGTGTCTGAGTTTATTTATACTTATTTCATAGTCAAATACAAGTATTAATACAAAAGAGTATAATATTCCTATAAATTCAATAAATTTGCACAGTAAAAATAATAATCTATCTTTAAACTATCAAAAAATGGGATGAAAAAAACTAGGACAAGCTAAATTGTAATATACTAATAATCAAATAGATAATTCTGGACAAACGAAAATAATTAGGACAAGCAATTTAGGATGGCAATAAAGGGTAAGAAAAGAGGGTGTTTTGAGCAGAAGGAATGTAAATTATCAATAAATATTGTAACTCTATATTTGATAAAAAAGATAAATTCAAAATTCGACACCACTATATTATTCATAAAAACCAGATTGTGATACTTTTATTATAAAAATATATTTTGTGTGAATTAAAGAGGATTAAAACTCTTGAATTTTGATATCTTATGAGTAAAAACTCATCTTTATCCACATTACCTAAAACGATCAATTATTAGAATTGATGTGCTATTCCAGATAATGCGGTTGAGGACTATAGGTATTCTTAAATTTTAAACCCTCTATTTTCGCCTTGTTTCAGTTTTGGGTTAATACCTAAGTCTTTCTGAAACTCCTGATATTTCTTTTTGAACCATTCTGTGACTTCTAAGTTATCGACAAACAATCGAAGTCGAATTGGCTCTGCACTGTCTTTTTCTATTTTAGCTATAGAATGATTAGTTTCAAATTCTCGATGATGTTCTGCCGAAAAGAGTTTTCCTTTAAAACCTACAGGATTCATCGTGAGTATCTTTTGTGTCAGTTCATCCGAAAAGCCGACAGCTTTACAGAGTTTCTCGATATTGAATAAATCTCTAATTCCTGGAAACAAGTTGTATATCTTTCTAAGTTCTTCACGGAGTTTGTCTGTGGTCTTTTCGTATTCATTTTTTATATGACCGATGCGCTCATTTAATTGCTTGCTTTCTGCTCTTAGAGTTGTATTCTCCGCTTTTAGTTTTCCTATTTCCTTTTCTTGTTTTTTTAATTTCGAACTATCGAAGACAGAACCGATACCCTCTATAGCAGAAGTAGCAACATTTACCGCAGTACTCTTTAATTTTTCTGTTCTAATCTCTCTTTTAATTTTTGATAGCTCTTCTGTCACTTGCTCTTGTTGATGCAATAAGCTCCCGATATTTTCCTGTACACCTTCTGTTTGTGAAAGTAGTTCCCGATAATATTGTGAGGTAGATATATGTTTGGCTTCAGAGCCATCAATACCACGATGCAAGCCATATTTTGCCATTGCCTCGGAATAACTATTCTGATATTCTTTGAGCTTGTCACGGGACATTATATCATCAGCACAAAGGCGAACAGCATCACTGTTTTTCTTCTTGTATTTCTTCTTTGTGCCCGTTGGTTCTTGCTTGGCTTTTCTTCGCTCTCCGGTAGTAATGGGCACTACAGTCGCATGGATATGTGGAGTTGTCTCATCCAGATGCAAAACAGCAGAAACGATATTATCCTTTCCGTATGTTTTCTTTAGCCAGTCCAGATTATCTTTGCACCATTCATCGAGCTGCTGGGTCGACTCGATTCTTTTCATATCTTCAGGACTTCCGGTAAGTAGAATTCGAATTGCCCGGACCTGATTCTTTCCTATCTTCCTGGTTATACCTGCATTCTCTAATCTGTGTTGGATAGCATGTGTCCGATTGCTGACCTCTTCAGGAAACTGAACAAGTTCCTTGTTCAAGTGAGTCCGTAAAGAGTCTGCATTTTTTGGGGAGATGGTGCGCTCTATGTGCGCTGACATTCCGGCGTCAGTGCCTGAGGTTTTTTCTAAATGGAGAACGGCGTAGCCCATGTTCGTAATCTTATTGGTTTGCGTTTGTTGTTTGCGTTTGTAAAATCGAAGATTTTCTCTTGGGGTGTCCAGAGGGGTTTATCCCTTGGCTTAGTGGGCTTTTTTAGTGTAGTGCAACGAAGCGTAAAGAAAAAGCCCTAATAAGCTATGGCATTATTTTGATAATGCCCGCTGCCCAGTTGCGTAGATACCCATTAGAGTTTGTGTGTATTGCCTAGTTTAGATTGTTTTCTGATTTCTAGTGAGGTTGCAGGAGATTTTGTTTTACCGCATAGGTAATCGTTCAGGTCTTTAAAATTTGAATAATGTACTGACTGATTCAATAGCGACTTGCAAATTCCCATAAGTTCATTCGTTGTCCGTTCACCGGCTAAATCATTATCTAAGAAAGTATATACTTTATCGTGAGATGTAATAAAGCTAACAGCTTTAGGTAGATTAAGAACTGAGTTTAATACCACTACATCATGCTCCGGTTGGGTTATTCCTTTTAGTGTAAAATAGGAAAGCATATCCCAGAAACCTTCAAAGACCAAACAGCTGTCTTTCCCGTTTTTATAGGTAGTAATGTCTTTAGGTGATGAGGAACCTTTGAAGTATTGGTTGCTCAGCTCATATCCCTGACTATCGTTCTTAAATCCTATGGAGAAGTAATTCATGTTTCGAACAGTATAGTTAACTTCTTGGCAATAGAGTCTGGCCAATTCAAAATCTATCTTTCTACTCTGAATATAACTGATTAGTGCTTGGTTTGAAATTGGCTCAACTCGTATGTTCGTAATTTTCGAACATATATTTTGCTGTTGAAAAGAAAAAGATTCGATCTGTTTGGCAGGCACGTTACCTCCTAAGAATTGCAAAGCTTCCGATACAGATGACAGATGCTGCATTTTCATGACAAGATCGATGATATTCCCACCTTGCCCTGTTCCGTGGTCATACCAAGCATTAAAACGGTTGTTTACTTTGAATGACGGGGTTCGTTCCTCTCTCAATGGAGAACAATACCATAAATCGTCACCCTGAACTTTTTTCGGGTTAATACCCATAGCATGCAGGTAGTCTGCTATCATTATATTTTTGGCTTGTTTGGCGTTCATTTCTACGATGATTAGTGAGGGTTTGTGTTCTTTTTTCTTTCACTAGCAAAAGACTGTTTTGCGGGAAAGCTGGGTTACATAGGACGAAAAACTGTTACTTTGTTACAAATAGCATGTAATCACTTTACAATCAGGCAAATATTCTTGTAACAATACTGTAACAGAACTATTTGTTTGTTACAGCTTGTAACAATGAATAGTTTGTAATGCTTTTGTTACTTATTTGTTACAACTATAATGTATTAAAGAATAATACTTTATAAGCGTAAATTAGCAATGTAACATAATTCTCTCTATTTGTTCACGGGATATGCAATAAGTGCGGCCGACTTTCTCTTTCTCAACAATAGCACTGGTCTCATCAAAAAGATGAGCTGTGTAACGAGTTGCAGCTCCAGGTGCTATACTCCATTTATCTTTGAGTATAGCACGAATTTGAGTTGGTTCTGTCTTAATAGATATCTGTTTGAGCATGCGTAGCATATCGTTTACACAAAAAGTATAAGTCTCCAATTCTTTTATCTGCATGATTTCAGAAATCAGATTCATCATTTCGATTTCAAGACTCCCTCTATTGAACTGAATAATCTTTCGCAAAGCATCCGTTATCAATAAATCGTGTCTGAACCACATCCGGGATTCGTATTTAGTCGAATAATCGCGATGTAGCAGGAAGTAAAGGAAATGGGGAATCTCAGCTTTTAGCTCGCCGAGAATTCTATCGTTTTCTTTTTTTAGAGGTGAGACCTTCCGAACCCAATAGCGGGTCTCGCCCTGATCGATAATGATAGGACGATATTCGTTATTTGAATTGAGGATAAACTTGGCAAAAAAATCTACTTCGTTACGATCTTTTCCTTTCGACTCAGCTTTAAATGACATAGCTGTACTTAGGTTCTTTATACGCTCTGAATCTTCTCTTCGATCAAGCAAGGCTTCATCAACAGCAATAATTAATTTGTTCGTCCAGTCGGAATTGAACTGGGAGCGGAAGTCTTCGTTGGTGTTGAAGGTCATATTACTTGCGAAGATTGCTTTTAGGAAGTTCAGAAAGGTGGTTTTCCCTGTATTACGCTCTTTAGACACGAGTAGGAGGATCGGAAGCCTAACCAAAGGCTTCCGATAGAGCAGTTGCAAATAGTCCAACCCCATTTCAATCTGTTCCTCAAATATATGAGAAAGAAATTCGATGATCTTTGTACATTCACCTTCAGCTGGCTGATAGTTTATCGGCTCATACTGATTTAGGAATTTTCCGATACTTCGTTTGTAGTTGATATTGTCAGGGACGGAGCAGAAACCGTCGTATTTCTCAATTTGAGAAATGTAGTCCTTTGAATGGTCTTGCCGTAACGTTTCGTAGTTCCACGCTCGGCGTTCCTCTATAAAATCGCCACTCATCAAGGGACGTTTAACAATTTTATAGAGGGTTGTGCCAACACGTTGATACTTCTCTTCATCTTGTTCTTTCATTATAATCGGAATTATCTATTGAGAATAAAATTCAAGATTTCTTCCTTATCATAAAAGACAAGCTTTTCACCGAAGCGATACTCTTTATAGCATCCTAGGCGGGCGTATTTTCTAACAGTTGGGGCTGAGGCTTTGAGTAGTTTAGTAGCCTCTTTCATTTTGACGAGATTGTTCATCGCCATGTCTACAGGAGACATTTTTTCGTTTGTAGAACTATCCTTGATAGTTTCTTCTTTTTCCGGCTTTTGCCAGAACCTTACAAAGTTCTTCTTCATTTTCCAATAATTTTTTAAATTTCGGAAGACAAAGATATATGAGAAATTTTCTGAAAATAAACAATTTACGCCCCCGGGACAAGATGGGACGCTCGGGACTAAATAGGACAATAACTTGAACTTGGGAGTAGCTTGGAGGTCTTAGGTAAATGTCTATTTTGTTTTAGACTTCTCTTCTTTTATGTCCTTCTCAACGATGTTGGCTACATTGTGTAGACCTATTTCATTGAAGAAAAATTGAATTTTTCCCAAGTGCTTGAGTAATGTCAAATCTTTTTCTAAAGAATTGGTTCTGGATAGTTCTGGAGTGGCGAGTAGTTTAACGTCGGATGGATTGATCTCTTTACCAATGAAATTATGCCATACATCTAATCGTTCTTGTGGGTCATTTGCTTCGATAAGTTTAGCTTTAAGTAGATAACCAAATATCCTGTCACCTAATTGCTTTTTCCCTTTTATAGAATAGCACTTTAGGATATATTCTATTGAGAGTTTCAACTGGTCTTCAGTGTTTCGTGGAGTGTTGGAGTTAATGCGATCTGTAAAGTCGTAGAGTAATTTGTTTATCTCTTCTTCAGAAACATTGTCTTGTAAAAACAATTTCTCGACCTCTTTTCGTTTCTTGCTAATTACTTCGGCTATCTGTTTCTGCTCATGCCCAGTTCCAAACAATAGATGTATGTAAGGAATAAAACCCAATATCTTTAGTTCACGACTTGTTCTAATGGCTATTTGAGCACAACTATCAAGAAATAGGTTGATGTCCGTTGCTTTCCCTTTTTGTTGCTGTATCTTGAAGCTGGCGTAATAGAATTTAAAGTTGGACACAAAAGTAGTCCCTAAGAAATTGTCATTGTAGATTTTACGGTACTTACTCATTTTTGCATAATTAATTGTTTGGCAAAAATAGTGAAATATTTCTAAACCTTTCAGTAATTGATATTATTTTTTCATTTTCCTAAAATTTGTACTATTTTCCAATACTTACGGTTAATAAAAAGGGAGGGGAAGAATGACGGAAATTGTCGATTTGCACGACACTTGCACGACAGAAAACGAAAACACCCTATTAATCAAACGATTAATAGGGTGTTTTGCGGTACGGACGGGACTCGAACCCGCGACCTCCGCCGTGACAGGGCGGCATTCTAACCAACTGAACTACCGAACCATGTTTTTAACGTCTGCATTGTTTTCTAATGCGGTGCAAAGATACTGCATTTTTTGGGTTTTACAATAGCTGCGAAAATATTTTTTTGTCTTTTGTATATGATAACTTACTTCTCTATTCATAACCAGACATTTGTTATTTATATTTTCATGGAAATACTTCCATAACTGCTCTGAAAAATAAAAACCACTCTGTTTTGGAGTGGTTTTTATTTGTAAAATAATTCAGAAATTAGAATGGAAGATCGTCTTCTGCATGTGGTGGTGCTTGAACTTCATCTGAGGTATTATTTGCAGATGCTGAAGCAACACTGCTCAATGCTTCTGTATGCTCAGGTTTTTTTCCTAACAAATTGATGGTTTCAGCATAAATCTCGGTTGTGTAGCGCTTGATACCATCTTTTTCCCACGTGCGGGTTTGTAGTTTCCCCTCTATATACAATTGGGTTCCTTTGCGGATGTACTTTTCAGCTATTTCAGCCAGTCCTCTCCAAGCTACAATATTGTGCCATTCTGTGCGTTCAGGAACTTGAGTTCCGTTTTGTAGCGTTCTACCTCTCTCTGTTGTTGCGAGCGTAAAGTTTGCTACCGCTACATCTTTATCCAAATAACGTACTTCCGGATCTTTACCTACGTGACCAACTAAAATGACTTTGTTTACAGACATGATTTAAATAATTTAGAGTTAATACTATATTGTGTTAATTGGATGTAAATGTAAAAATAATTTTTGCAGGTCAACCAAATTTAGTCTATAAATTAAATAAAATTTAGATTTATTTTAAAATTTTAATTCATCAACTTTAAGAGCAATATTTCCTTTTATGTTGGCTTGAATGCGCATTGCACCCGGTATCAGGCTTAAACTAGTTACGCTTAGGTTATTTAGTTTGCCTTGTAAACTTACTCCATCCATAATTGTGTAATTGTTCATCATCTTATTAACGTCGGTTTTCATTTTGTCTAAATCTGTTTTTACCGGATAGGTCAAATAAGGAGTAAGTTGTTTTAGAATCATGCCATGTAATAGCCAATTAGCTGATTTTACTAAAGCATTCGATGTTTTTAGATCAAACTCAGGTTCTGTGATTTCAACTGCTACTTTCGTTGAATTGTAAGTCATATTGCCGGTAAAATAGATACGCCCTTTGAATGCACCGATTACATCTGCTACAAAGACTGCTTTGCCTTGGCTTCCGAAAATAGATAAATCGGTGATTGTTATGGTTCTTTTTCCTTCGGTAAATGTTTTATTGATAAGTTGTTTTTTTGCAATTTCCAGTATTTTTTCAAAAGTAACATCTGCACCTACATTTACATTAAATTGTTGAGCCGGGCGATTGATATATTTAAATGGTGGTAGTGCAATCGGGCTATTTACTGTAGGCTTTGCACCCATAAATGACTCAATTTGGGTGTATAGCGCTACTGCTAAATTTAGTTTGTTGCCGGTAGTTGTAAATGGGGATACATAAATATCCTTTGGTGCTATTCGTACCCAAACGTTATTTTCTGTGTTCACTTCGCGTGGCTTTTGTACTTCAGTCCAGGCTTGCGTCACGTATTTTTTCAAATCTACTGTTTCTGCAAGCGATTTGTCTATTTGCGTTGATATTAGCTGATCGCAACGCGAAAGTGCTAAGTTCGCAATAGGAGTAACCGGAACCGTAACGCCTACCACATTTAGTTTTGGTGTTTCGATCCACTCGTAACCCGATGAAGCGGTTTTTGAAATTAGTTTCCAATTTTTGTCAATGCTAATGCTTGTTTTGTAGGTAAGCGCAATGCTGCCGGTTGCTTCGTAAAAATCGCCTACACTTATTCCGAATTTCTCCACTTTCCAAGCAAAACGTGTCCAAACTTTAAGTGGAACTCTATACTCAATTACATTATTGCTTATTGAAAATGTAAAGTTCTGAGCTTTCGAAACTTTGACCGATAAGTCTTTCCCGGAAAGGTTAGAACCTTCGAAGATGACTCCGTTCATTTTTTTATTAATAGATGATTCAAGTTTCTTTACATCAATTTCAACCTGTAATGGAAGCTCCGATAAGGCGGGAGCAATGTTTGATGGCAAATACGACTCACTTGGTTTTTCTATCTGCAAGGTCTTGCACGAAGATAGAAGTAATGAAATACACGCAATTGAGAAAATTAAAGTTTGTTTCATATCATATTGTTATTAAGATATTATTTTTTCAGTAATGCAAAGTCAATCACTTCCATGATGTCACTTACGTAATGAAACTTTAGTCCTTTGAGATATACTGGTTTTATTTCGTCAATATCCTTTTGGTTATCAGAGCAAAGGATAATGTCAGTTATGCCTGCACGTTTCGCAGCCAGAATTTTTTCTTTAATTCCGCCTACAGGAAGCACTTTGCCGCGGAGAGTGATTTCGCCTGTCATGGCAAGGTGTTTGCGCACTTTACGATTGGTAAAGGCCGATACCAAAGCTGTAGTCATGGTGATACCTGCCGAGGGTCCATCTTTAGGTATAGCGCCTTCCGGTACGTGAATGTGCACATTCCATTCCTCGAACATTTGGCTGTCGATTCCAAATTTGTCGGCGTGCGATTTGATGTATTCTAAAGCGAGCATCGCAGATTCTTTCATTACTTCACCCAAGTTCCCTGTCAATGTTAATCGGGGTGATTTGCTTTTGCTCAGACTCGACTCTATAAATAAAATTTCACCACCCACTTGTGTCCAGGCTAGACCAGTAACTACTCCCGGATATTCATTTCCTTCATATTTGTCTCTACTGTAACGAGCAGCACCGAGGTATGTTTTTACATCTTCTTCGGTCAATTCTATATTATACGTTTCGTTAGTTGCCACTCTCTTAGCTACTTTACGCATCAACCCTGCAATTTGTCTGTTCAGATCACGCACGCCCGACTCGCGGGTGTACGATTCAATTAATTTGTTGATAACCGGTTTGCTTAACGAAAATTCGGTGTCTTTTAATCCATGATTTTCAAGCTCTTTGGTTACCAAATGGCGTTTGGCGATTTCGATCTTCTCTTCTTGCGTGTAACCGCTTACCTCTATCAATTCCATCCGATCCAATAGTGGACGAGGAATTGAGCCTAAATTATTGGCTGTAGCAATAAAAAGAACCTTTGATAAATCAAAATCGACATCTAAATAATTGTCGTGAAAAGCAGTATTTTGTTCAGGATCAAGAACCTCAAGTAATGCAGATGATGGATCACCTTTATAGTCGGTTGTTATTTTGTCGATTTCGTCGAGTACAAATACTGGGTTCGATGATTCTGCTTTTTGAATGTTTTGCATAATTCGTCCCGGCATTGCTCCAATATACGTTCTGCGGTGTCCACGAATTTCAGCTTCATCGTGCAATCCTCCCAACGATATACGTACGTATTTTCTGTTCAATGCGGATGCAATTGATTTCCCCAATGACGTTTTTCCAACTCCAGGAGGGCCATATAAACAGATAATTGGAGATTTCATGTCTCCTTTTAGTTTTAAAACGGCCAGATGTTCCAAAATACGATCTTTAACAGCGTCCATGCCAAAGTGATCTTTGTCGAGCACTTTTTTGGCGTTTTTCAGGTTGAAATTATCTGTAGTATATTCATTCCATGGCAACTCAAGCATGGTTTCAATGTAGTTGAGTTGTGTAGAATAATCTGGAGAATGCTGGCTCATTCGTTCCAGTTTTTTTAATTCTTTCTCGAAAATCTTAGCGGTTGCTTCGTTCCACTTTTTGTTTTTTATACGTTCTTTGAAATCTGCAACATCCATTTCGGGAGAATTACCACCCAATTCGTTTTGAATGGTTTTCATTTGTTGTTGCAGAAAATACTCACGTTGCTGTTGGTCAATGCCTTCTTTTGCCTTGTTTTGGATAGACATTTTTATTTCCAACAATTGAGATTCTTTGTTGAGAAGTTCAAGTAACTGATAGCCACGTTCCATTGTCTCATCAATTTCAAGTAAACGTTGTTTCTCTTTCACATTTAAGCCAAAGTTTACGCAAACGTAATTGATCAGAAATATAGGGTTCTCAATGTTGCGGATGGCGAATGCCATTTCGGGTGACATTGCTCCCGAATCATTTATAATATTGATTGCTAAGTCTTTGATGGATGAAACAAGAGCGGCAAATATACCGTCGTTTGGATCTGGAACTACATCCTCTACTAAATTTACTTTAGCCTTCATGTAAGGTTTAGCTGTTTCAAGTTCGCCTAAATGAAACCTGCGTTTTCCTTCCAAAATAACAGTTGTAGTATTGTCGGGCATTTCCAAAATTCGTACAACCTGTGCCACTGTTCCCATTTGGTACAGTTGATCTATAGTTGGATCGTCAAGTTTTTTGTCGATTTGCGAGCAAACTCCAATGAGGATGTCATTTTCATTCGCTTCGCGTACCAATTTTAATGACTTTGTGCGTGCTACCGAAACGGGCAAAAGTACTCCAGGGTAAAGTACCATGTTGCGCAATGAAAGAATTGGTAATACATCGCCCGAGTTGATATTCAGCTCCGATGGGCGTTCGTCGAGCGAGATGATTGGAAATATATCAGATGAACCTAGCATATCTTCAGAAAATAGATTGTCGTAAGGGTTATTCATTATAAGTTTTTCTTTTGTTTTGCTGCCAATATGGCATAGTTGCATTGTTGTTATGTTTTGTGCCAATTCGCATGTGATAATAAAGCTTTAATAACTATTTGTTTAGCACTTTATTGTATTAATTGTCACAGTATTATTTCAATTGCTGTGCCAGAAACCGAAGCAGAAATTTAGTCATGATTTCCCTGTTGCGAAGATTTGTTGTTTGATGGGGTCTATCTCTGTTTTTAGTAGGATTAAATTAGTAGAGATGAAGGGGCAATTATTTGAAATTTTGCCCAAACGCTTTGGCTGTTACTTCGTGCACAGTTACTCGCCATACTTTTACGTTACTCAATGCCGGAGATGAGTATTTGAATGTTCGGTCAGAAAATTTCTTCATCATTGAGTTTAACGCCTCGGCTTTTTCGTGTAAATCTTCTATGAAAGCAACAGAGCCCTTACAAACTACGCTTTTGGAGAGCATGCTATAACTACAGGCTACATCCGGATGTTGGTAAACCAACTTTCTGTCAGGGCAAAAAGTTATGCAAATTTTGTTATTATGTTCCAATAGACTCAAATGTTTGCCTTCCGGTGCCGAATGTAGTATGATTTCATTGTTTAAGTAGCCAAAATTCATTGGAATTACATATGGAGTTCCATCGGCCTCAATGATTCCGATGAAGCATATATCACACTGATTTATAATGCTTTCTATCTCTTTTTTGTCGGTTATAAAGCTAGTTCTCATGTTAGGATTTTTTTTTATACAAAAGTATGAAATTCGTCTGACATAAATACTTCCACTTAGACACTTATATTATTTTGGTTCTTCCATATTTTAATATTTTGTTTTTTGAACACTTTGACAGATGTCGAGTAGTAAATAAATATGTTTGTAAAAATATATTTGAAGTGAACTGTTTAATGTAGACTGAAATTTTTAGATTCAAATTGGATGTAAGTGATTGATAATAACTGAATTAATTCCATATTTAATAAATATTTGTATTGATATAAAATAAGTTACAGTTAAATGTAGTTAAATTGGTATAAATACTTCAAAAATATGTTGTACAACATAAAAAATAGCTTTACATTTGTACTGTGTTTTTCATGGTATTAGATTTAAGGTTAATTTTAAAGATTGGGTTGTCGTGAGACAACCTTTCTTGTTTTAAATGCATCACACTACCCATGAATAAAACAACCAACAGATTATACTCAAGTTTAGCGCAAGCCCTTCCCAAAGCTGGACAGACTACTTGGTGGCTTCTGAAAATAATTATTCCGATTAGTATAATGGTGAGTTTCCTTCAGTATTGGGGTATTGTTGCGCAGTTTGCAACTGTGTTAGCACCTGTCTTTTTACTTATTGGCTTTCCCGGCGAATCTGCCATTGTCTTTATTTCTAGCTTTTTTCTTTCCGCTTTATGCGCCAATAGCCATTCTTGCGACTCTTACATTAAACTTGCGAGAGATTACCATTTTGGCTTTAATGTGTTTGATTTCTCATAATATGATAGTGGAAACAGCCATTCAGAAAAAGACTGGTTCTTCGGCATTTGTCATGTTCACTCTTCGCATTTGTTTTTCTTTTATAGCTGCAATAATTCTAAATTGTCTTCTGCCGGCTCAAATGGGTTTTGCCGGTATGCCTCAACCCCCCAACCCTATTAGCAAATATAGGTGAAATGCTTAGCTTTTGGTTGGTAAGTGCAGGTTGGTTGGTGCTTAAAATTACGCTCATTATTACTGGACTAATGATGCTTCAAGGCGTAATGAAAGAATTTAAAGTACTCGATTTTCTGGCTAAACTATTGTCGACACTGATGAGAATAATAGGTTTGTCGGACAATAGCTCATTTCTTTGGTTTGTGGCTCAAACGCTGGGGTTGATTTATGGATCGGCTATAGTGCTCGAAGCAATTGAAAAATGCGAAATTGAAGTAGAGAATGCATATTTGCCGAACTATCATATTGCTCTGAATCATTCACTTCTGGAGGATATATTGCTTTCCATAGAAATATGATTTCCAACATGTTGGCTTGTTATACCACGTTTCACTTTTGCCATAGTAGTAGTGTGGTTTGTGAGGTTGATTATGAAGATCAAAACTGCTAGAAAATAATTGAATAAATGGATATATAATTGGGTTTATGCACAATTTGATTTTAATGTGCAGCTATTTTTTTGAAATATAATAAACAATTCTGTATCTTTGCAATACGAAGAAATAAAAATACTGATTAAGATGTCTAATACAAAAAAGATGCTGATAGAAGTTGCCCGTGAACTTTTTGCCGAAAAGGGCAAAAGAGAGGTAACTATGAATGACATTGCCGAAGCTTCGAAAAAAGGACGGCGAACATTATATACCTATTTTAACAATAAGGAAGATATTTATAAAGCAGTTATTGATAAGGAACTAGAACAAGTTCTGGAGAGATTGAAGGTGGTGTCGACTGAAAAAGTAGAACCAGATATTATGCTTACCAATCATATTTTGACGCATTTGGATGCGATTAGAGATGTTGTTACTCGCAATGGTTCGTTGCGTGCTGATTTTTTCCATGATATTTATGAGGTTGAACGTACGCGTAGAAAAATTGATGTACAAGAAATTGCATTAATACGTTCTATTTTGAATGATGGAATTGAAAAGAGCATATTTAAACGCATGGATTTGGAATTGTCTTCTATCATTATTTTCTATTCTATAAAGGGAATGGAAGTTCCTTATATTCGCCAAAACATTAGTTCTGAGTTTGAACGGAATAAAAATAGCATTGTGGAATTTGTTTTTCAAGGTATAAAAAGGAAATAATAATTTTTTTCGAATAGTTCTACTTTTGATTTTTGATTGAAAAGCCTATCGAGATTAAAATTAATAAGAATGCGCTAAGATTTATTTCAATTTGAAAGGAAATGCTTAAAGTGGTTCAATAATCTGTGTTTTACGTAAATGAGTATTTTTCTTTAAGTTGGGAAATGACTAACTTTGCACCTTGAACGTAGAAACTAAAACTGAAAATAATGGCGTTTGTAAATAATACAATGATTGTGCGCAGGGACTTGATGTCTAAGCTCATAAAATTGCACAAAGAAGGAAATTTAGTTGCCGAAATAGATCGATTACCCATATTGATGTCACCTAAAAACGCGCAGGCTCGTGGGCGGTGTTGCATTCATAAAGAAAGGGCGGTATTGAAATATAAAATGCTGCCGATTTTAGGTTATAGTGTTGAAGAAGAAGATGATGAATTGATGCCCTTGTCGGCTTACGCACAAAGAGCATTAACCCGTACAAAGACTAGAAAAACGATATTGACAGTTGTTGATGAGGCTTGTACAGCTTGTGTGAAGACGAATTATGTAGTTACGAATTTGTGTAAAGGCTGTGTCGGACGGTCATGTTTTATGAACTGTCCGAAAGATGCCATTACATTTATGGACAACGGTCAGGCACATATTAACCACAGTAAATGTATAAATTGCGGAATATGTAAAGAGGCTTGTCCTTATCACTCAATAGTTTATATTCCTATCCCTTGCGAGGAAGCATGTCCGGTAAAGGCTATCCAAAAAGACGAAAACGGCATTGAGCATATTGACGACTCGAAATGTATTTATTGCGGTAAATGTATTAATGCGTGTCCGTTTGGTTCTGTTTTTGAAATTTCGCAAGTATTCGACATTCTTCCTGCCATGGAGCGTGGCGAGAAATTTGTAGCATTAATGGCACCTTCCATTCAATCGCAATTTAGCAACCCTATAGCAGAAATTGCTGATGCAATTTGCCAGATTGGTTTTGTTGAGGCAATAGAAGTGGCCTATGGCGCAATGGAAACTACTCAGAGAGAAGGTGCTGAGTTGAGTGAGAAACTTGAAAGCGGTCAGCAATTTATGACAACTTCATGTTGCCCATCCTACGTGGAATTGGTAAATAAGCATTTGACTGATATGAAGCCTTTTGTGTCGCATACAAAATCGCCAATGTACTACACTGCAGAAATGGCAAAAGCAAAATATCCGGATGCGAAGCTTGTGTTTATAGGACCTTGTGTTGGAAAAAGGAAAGAAATTGCAGATAGCGAATTAGTTGATTATATGCTGACCTTTGAGGAAATAGATACTTTGTTTTCAGGACTTTCAATTGAAATGAAGCAGTTGGATACCACTGTAGAATGTGCTCCAATGGCAGGACGCGGTTTTGCGCGCGCCGGGGGTGTTATTTCGGCAGTGGCGCAGATGTATCCACAGTTGGGTATAAATCCGATACAGGTTTCTAATTTGAATAAAAAGAACATTGGTTTACTGAGAGCCTATGCTAAAGGAAAAGCACCGGGCAATTTTATAGAAGTTATGGCTTGCGAAGGTGGTTGTATTTCTGGTCCGTGTGGCAAGGTTGATTATGGACAAGCACAGAAGATATTCAAGAAAGCAATGGGTGAGGTTTAAATATACTTGCTAAAGCCATAGAAGAAATACTCTGTTTAACGTTTAAATAAATGCCCTGAAAGATTTAATTTTTCAGGGCATTTATCATCACTTTTGTTTAGGTTAATCTAATGATTTGTAAACCGAATAGATAGGATTTTGAATTGATTACGTGTTCGTTGAATTGACTGGAAAGGTATTTTTGAAGTAATTCTGTCCGCTCAATACAGTTTCTATAGCTAGTTCTAATTCATCGAAGTCAACTGATTTTGGGATGAAACCTTTTGCACCAAGTTCCATAATTTTATCGTTATACTCTTTGTCACCAAACATAGTAAGTGCTACAATTTTAAGATCAGGATTCAACTTCAACGCTCTTCGGGTTGC
>Ga0209123_1001151_pt1 | contig 27633 bp, 28 predicted proteins | sample BarGraIncu00431A_FD_184500 | JGI IMG/M metagenome (GOLD analysis project Ga0209123, IMG submission 184500) | Arctic peat soil microbial communities from Barrow, Alaska, USA - Barrow Graham LP Incubations 004-31A (SPAdes) (version 2) | ecosystem: Environmental > Terrestrial > Soil > Wetlands >...
TGACCAGCTTAACCGTTTCGATCTTAAACTCGCGGGTGTACGACTTTCTCTTCTTCGGTACCATGACAGCCCTCCTGCTGCTTTTGTAGCAGCTTTTCGGACTGTCCACAAGACCGGGGGAGATCCAAAACAGGTTTAAGATGAGGTTACGGTTGAGAGCAGGAAGCAGCGATCAGGTTTAGGTTTGAGAAGGAATCAGCTGACGGGTAAACAGGTTAAGGTTGAGAGCAAGGCCAGGCATCAGTTGAGGTTAAGGCTGAGGTAAAAAAAGGAAGGGGCAAATAAATTTATTCGCCCCTTCTCAACCTAAACCTTAACCTCAACCTGTTTCTCTGCTTCTCTGCCTCTACTCCGGCTCGAAGGCATCCTTGCCGACCCCGCACACCGGGCAGACCCAATCGTCCGGCAGGTCAGCAAAGGGTGTTCCTGGCGGTATCCCGTTATCCGGGTCCCCCACGTTCGGGTCGTAGACATACTGGCAGACGGTGCAGATATAAGGCTCCATTGATTCCCCCCCTTTTTCAGTTGTGCAGCAATTCCGACCGACTGACGGCGTGAAAACAGCCGCTGGCGCCCGGAACTCTGGCTAGTAAAAACGCATAACTTAATTCCGTATACAGCGACGGGCAGAGCGCGATTTGAGCGCGCAAAACCCACGCAAGACGCCGTTTAACGGCATATCCGGCAAAAGTCTAACAGATAGAGACGGTGTGTCAATTAACGGCGCGGCAATAAATTTACACTTGATTTTAGAACTCGTTGTGTTACCTTGTGATTACTTTGTGATAATTAAAATTGCGGCTCAGGAAGGGACAACGTTGACGCTCTATGACTTCCCCTGGTGCATGGGATTCAAGAAACACGCTGCAGCGACTGGCAAACCGCTCCGCGTGAATCAACCCCGCACAGGTCTCACTGAGCAGCTCGTCACAGTAGCCGAGGGACTCAATTTTTTACTCCCCGCCTGCGACGTTCAATCAAAGCCCTCATCCAGTGTCATTACCACCCCCTGCAAGAAAGACCAGCCACAAAGAGAGTATCAAGTAGCCGGAGTTGCCTTTCCTGCCGATCTGCAGGGCGCCTCAGAGCTCCTGCTTCACTCCGCACGACGACCAAGCCCAATCGGCCCCCCTCGCCGCGCCCCTTGGAGCGCCTGCAGAAGTTCCACCAGGAAAAGACTCGCCCCCCCTACGCACTACCAATAGCAGATACACCTGCAACATAAGTAGATGGAAAGTCAGCGGACAGTTTGTGAATGCATATTGAGTCCTAACAACACGAGGAGGGAATGAGTATGAGTTACGAGGTGAAGAACAAGCAGCTCCTGGCATGGGTTAAGGAAGTTTCCGCGCTGACAGAACCGGCGGACATCCACTGGTGCGACGGCTCACAGGCAGAGTACGACAGCCTCTGTGATCTGCTGGTCAAGGCAGGTACCTTCCGCAAGCTGAACGAAAAAACGCGCCCCAACAGTTACCTTGCCTGGTCCGATCCCGGCGACGTGGCCCGGGTCGAGGACCGCACCTACATCTGCAGCCTCGCCAAAGCAGACGCAGGTCCGACCAACAACTGGATGCCCCCCAAGGAAATGAAGAAAACCTTGAACGGGCTGTTCAAAGGTTGCATGAAGGGTCGCACCATGTACGTGATCCCCTTCAGCATGGGCCCCTTGGGCTCCAACATCGCCAAGATCGGCGTAGAGATCTCCGACTCACCCTACGTTGCGGTCAACATGAAGATCATGACCCGCATGGGCCAGAAGGTCGTCGACGTGCTGGGCGAGAGCGGCGAGTTCGTCCCCTGCCTGCACTCCATCGGCGCCCCGCTCCAGCCGGGCCAGAAAGACGTAACCTGGCCCTGCAACAAGGAAAAATACATCGTCCACTTCCCCGAGGAGCGCTCCATCTGGTCCTACGGCTCCGGCTACGGCGGCAACGCACTTCTGGGCAAGAAATGCCTGGCGCTGCGCATCGCCTCCAAGATCGCCAAGGACGAGGGGTGGCTGGCAGAGCACATGCTCATCCTGGGAATCGAGGATCCCAAGGGAGAGAAGACCTACCTCGGAGCGGCTTTCCCGAGCGCCTGCGGCAAGACCAACCTCTCCATGCTGGTACCGCCGGACAACTTCAAGAAGAGCGGCTGGAAGGTTTCCACCGTGGGCGACGACATTGCCTGGATCAAACCCGGTCCCGACGGCCAGCTCTACGCCATCAACCCGGAAGCGGGCTTCTTCGGCGTGGCTCCCGGCACCTCGTTCAAATCAAACCCCAACGCCATGTACTCCTGCGCCAAGAACTCCATCTTCACCAACGTGGCGCTCACCCCGGACAACGACGTCTGGTGGGAAGGGATGACCGACGAACTGCCGGCGAACCTGACCGACTGGCAGGGTAACGCCTGGACTCCGGGTTGCGGCAGAAACGCGGCGCACCCCAACTCACGCTTCACCTCCCCGGCCGACCAGTGCCCCTCCATCGACCCGGAATGGGAAAATCCCAAGGGTGTTCCGATGCGCGCATTCGTTTTCGGCGGCCGTCGCAACAACGTGATCCCGCTGGTATACCAGGCCTTCAACTGGAGCTACGGCGTTTACCTCGCCGCCACCATGGGGAGCGAGACCACCGCCGCTGCGACCGGTTCCATCGGCAACGTGCGCCGCGACCCGTTCGCCATGCTCCCCTTCGCCGGCTACCACATGGCCGACTACTTCAACCACTGGCTGCAGATCGGGCGCACCACCCCCAACCCGCCGCGCATCTTCTCCGTCAACTGGTTCCGCAAGGGCGCCGACGGCAAGTTCCTCTGGCCCGGTTTCGGCGACAACATGCGCATCCTGAAATGGATCGTGGAACGCGCCCAGGGCAAGAGCGCCGGAGCGGCAGTAGAAAGCCCGCTCGGTTGGATGCCGCGCTACGAAGCAATCGAGTGGGAAGGCCTGGACACGGTGTCCCGCGAGCAGTTCAACGAGCTCATGTCGATCGACCGCGATGTCTGGAAAGAAGAGATCCTTTCCCACGAAGAACTGTTCGTGAAGATGTACGACCGTCTGCCCAAGGAGTTCCTGCATATCCGCGAGCTCATCCTCTCGGGTCTCTGGCGCTCGCCCGAGCATTGGGAGCAGTTCACCCCGACGCCCGAGGATGACGGCTACAACGACTAGATTTAAAGCAGCAGTTTAAACCTGCAACGCGTAGCAAGGAAAGGCCCCGGTCGACAAAACCGGGGCCTTTTTGCGTCCCGGGATCCGTTGCATTTCCACGGCCGGCTGCTATTCTTGGTTGCTGCGGGGATGGGGAAAATCCGCACTACCTAGAATTTTCAAGAAAGGAGAAGCAGGTGAAACTCAACGATATTACCCGTGGTAGGGGACTCGAGGAGCACGGCATAACAAACGCGAACCTAATCTATTGGACCTCGCCGACCTCTGTGCTTTACGAGCAGATCGTGAAAAGGGGTGAGGGACTCATCTCTCATATGGGAGCCCTGGCGGTGAAAACCGGCCACTACACCGGGCGGGCCGCCAACGAAAAGTTCATCGTGGACGAACCGGGAAGCCACGACCAGATCAACTGGGGCAAGGTGAACCGCCCCTTCGACGCGGAAAAGTTCGACATCCTCTACAAAAGAATGACCGCCTACCTGCAGGGGCGCGACCTGTTCGTGCAGGATTGTTTCGCCGGCGCCAGCCCCGAGCATAAGCTCCCGGTGCGCATTATCACCGAGCGCGCCTGGCACTCACTCTTTGCGCGCAACATGTTTCTCCGCGCCACCCCTGAGGAGCTGGCCGCGCACCAAACCGAGTTCACCGTCATCGACGTCCCCGCCTTCCACGCCATTCCGAAGACCGACGGCACCAACTCCGAGGCGTTCATCATCATCAATTTCGCCCGCAAACTGGTCATCATCGGCGGCACCAGCTACGCCGGCGAGATCAAGAAGTCGATCTTCACAGTGCTCAACTACCTGCTGCCGCAAAAGAAGGTGCTCTCCATGCACTGCTCCGCGAACGCCGCGGAAAACGGCGAGGTGGCGGTGTTCTTCGGCCTTTCCGGGACCGGCAAGACCACCCTTTCGGCCGCACCCAACCGCCTGCTGATCGGAGACGACGAGCACGGCTGGGACGAAAAGGGGGTCTTCAATTTCGAAGGGGGCTGTTACGCCAAGGTCATCAACCTTTCCAAGGAGTCGGAGCCCGAGATTTACCAGTGCACCAGGAAGTTCGGCACCATCCTGGAGAACGTCGCGATCGACACCCTCTCCCGCAGGATTGACCTGAACGACGCCTCCTTCACGGAAAACACCCGGGCCTCCTATCCGATCACCCACATCCCGAACATCGTGCGATCGGGCATCGGCGGCCACCCCAACCACGTCATCATGCTGACCTGCGACGCCTTCGGGGTGCTTCCTCCCATAGCACGCCTCACCCCCGAGCAGGCGATGTACCATTTCCTTTCCGGCTACACCGCTAAGGTCGCCGGCACCGAGGCCGGCGTCACCGAGCCCCAGGCGACCTTTTCAGCCTGCTTCGGCGCGCCTTTCATGGCATTGCGCCCCTCCGTATACGCGGAACTGCTGGGGCAGAAAATCAGCTCTCAAAAGGTTAACTGCTGGCTGGTCAACACCGGATGGAGCGGAGGCGGCCCCGGGGTGGGAAGCCGCATGAAGATCGGCTATTCCCGCGCCCTGGTGAACGCGGCCCTGGACGGCACCCTGAGCGCCGGCCAGTTCGAAAAGGACTCCGCCTTCGGCCTCAGCATCCCGAAGTCCTGCCCGGGCGTGCCGCAGGAGGTTCTCAACCCGAGAAACGTCTGGGCCGACAAGGGGAGTTACGACGCTGCCGCGCGCCGGCTGGTGGAAATGTTCCAGAGCAACTTCCAGCAGTTCAAGGCCAACGTCACGGCTGAGATTGCCGGGGTTTTGTGATGAGCAGACAAGCTGCCCCTGAGGCTTTTCCGCCGCTTGGTTGCGCGACCGGGCTTCCCCTGATATCATTGAATCAATTAATCTCAATAGCGAGGTGGAATCATGAAAGGTATCCATTCCGAGATCTGCGACACGACGGAGCGCAAAGGTGAGCGAGTAAAGGTGAAGAACCGCACCTCAGGCGAGATCGGACTTTCCTACGGCTGCACCATTGAGGGAGACACCGTGCAGGTGGAACTGCCGGACGGCTCCCTCGACAGCTGGCAAGAGGACGATTGTGAAATAATGTAAGGCACCCTGCACCAGAGAGGGCCGCTATTTCGAGAAGGGCTCCGTACGGCACGGAGCCCTTTTTTGCTGCAGCAGGCGTTTGGCAAAGGAGCTAAATGAAGATCCTGGTGCTCGGCATAGGAAACCTGGTGATGACCGATGACGGTATCGGGGTGCGGGTAGTGCAGTTGCTTGAAGAGCGCTACCGTTTCCCGGCTCAGGTTACCGTGTTGGATGGTGGCACTCTCGGGCTCGACCTGTTGCCCAGAATAGAAGCGGCAGAGCGGCTGCTGATAGTTGACGCGCTGGAGACCGGTGCCCCGCCCGGCACGCTGGTGAGGCTTTCCGGGGCGCAGATTCCACGGGCGCTGGGAACCACCCTGTCGCCCCACCAAATGGGGCTCAAAGAACTGCTGACGGTATCCTCCCTGCTCGGTTCCTCGCCCGGTGAGACGGTGCTTTGGGGGGTGCAGCCGGATTCGGTCCAGATGGCGCTGCGACTTTCGGCACCCGTGGCGGCGCAATTGGAACCGCTGGTGGGAAAGGTGCTGGAGGAGCTTGCGGCTTGGGGGGTATCTCCAAAAGACTCCGGAATCGTTCCTCTCAAACATTGTGGCAAACATTACTAGAAGCAGCATAGCTGCCCCCAAACTCGCGTTCTGTGGATCAAGATTTCCCCCGTCCGGTCCCCTCCCCTTTCAGTACCCCTTGACGGCGCTTTGCATCTCGACTTCTTAACTTCGATAGGAATGTTTGAATTGAGGTAGAGACACATGGCATGCATCTCAACCCTCCTTACTCGGATAAAATTATTTCCTGTTTGACACTTGAACTTTCGCTTATATTCTTTAGCATCCACCAATCAACCACACTTAAATCAAGTAGCTGCCCGACAAGCAAAATTTCACCAAGTAGGGAACAGGAGGTGCCCGTTGTTTTCGACACTTGCGATTCTATCTTTTTTGACATTTAACGTAGTTGCCATCCCCTCACAGGCAGTTTACCTCGCAGATTCCACAACGGCGCAGGAGGCCCCCGTGCAGATCAGAAAAGAACAGTTCGAAGATATGGGCCGCAGTCGCTTTATCGAGCGTATCGCAGAGATGCTGGTTAAGAGCGAAGCCGTTGCCCCTGAGACTGACCGCGATTTACTGCGCGCAAAAGTTGCCGAGGCGCTCGATGAAGCAGCGGGGCATGGCATCAAGACAGAGCGGCTGATGGGGATGTATGCCATCCTTCGGCTTGCAGACAAGGTATTTCCCTACGATGTTCCCGAATATGCCAAGATACTACGAGATTCCAGTTTGGAGGAAGCAGACAAGGCCCATCTGATACAGATGATCCGGGTTGATGCACTATGATGTTCGCCGCCACACTAGCGAATGTTGCCGGGATGATCGGTGCACTCAAGACACCCAAAGAGTCGGGTTCACCTGCATTCAACAGGCGCCAGGCGATAAGAGAGTACAATGCTCTCTTGGACAGAACGGACCCGAATGAACCCGCCGGTGCTCCTGTCATGAAGTGTCTCAAGTCGGAAAAAAGCGTACGACGTAAGGGGCGACATGATTTGATCAGGAAGGCCCAGAACAATGCAGCACTTGAAACCGATCCAGCCAAGAAAAAACAGGTGCTGGAAACGACTGACCGGTTGGCCAAAGACATGGACCGCGTGGAAGATGCAAAGTTATCACTCCACGCCTACACAGCAAACGCAGACGAGGCGAGCCAAGCGGAGTTCCTGAAGCCCCTGCGAAATCAGGCTCCCCCGGGTTTTAAAATTGCATCAGTTGATCAGATGGCGGAAGATTTCGGAGTTGACGCTAGAGAATTACAGGATTCTATTTGCGACAAAGAAAACTCAAGTCAGAAAATCATGATTTACGAACGTGACACCGAAGTACTTGGGCCAGGCCCCAAATACACAATAGCATTTCGCGGTTCATCAATGGACAGCCGTGACTGGAATAATAATGGACGTAATGAAGCAGGGTTCGAGGCACCACACCAAAAGAATGCTGTACGTTTAGGAAAACTTCTAAAGAAAAATGCAATTGTAAACGGGCAGCTTGTCGACGATCTAGTTAGTGCAACCGGGCATTCCAAGGGTGGATCCGAGGCCCAGGCATTTGCTGCGGCTTCCGGATCTTCTGCACGAGTATTCAATCCTGCCGGCTTCAACCCTGAACAATATGCAGTAACCAGTGGTGTCACATCAGAACAGATGCGCATAGACCGGACAACAGTTCTCGAACGTGACCAAGATGGAAAGGTGATTGAATCAACACAAACAGAGCCTCATACTGATCCCCTATATTATGCCCAGCATGAAGGGTTGAGCAGGTTCATTATGAAAAAGCCTGTAACAAATGGCCCGCCACGCGAACTCGCTCCTATCGATCCAAACCTGAGCGTACCGAGCAAGGAACAGTCCGATACAGAAGCGCACTCGATGCTTCAGGTAATTGAGGCTCTGGAACGCGACAAGGAGACAGATCAGAAGTCGCTGAAAGAGTATACCAACAGTTCAGGTGCCACAGAATGCAGGAGATGAAAGGAGGCTGCGATGATTTGCAGGTGGTGGAATATAGGGCTGGGTGCCTTGTTTTTCTGCATGATAGGACTGATAGGTACAACTTATGTGAGGGCCAAAAGCATGAATGCAGAAAATTTCTTTTCTAATCAGCAATTAGCGGCCTACCATTTTGCGCAGCAAGGTGAAACCGAGCGCTTAGCTCAAGCCGTGAGGGCAGGTGTGGACCTGAATAGTCCTGGCAAGGAAGATATGACTCTGCTCGGATTAGCAGTGCTAACCGCTGAGCGCCGTGCGATAGTCAACCTGATGCGCGCCGGGGCCAACCCCAACCAAGTGATTAGGGACGCAGGTTCTCCGGCAATCCTTGCAATTACCAAACACTTCAATCCACCGCGCAACGAAGCGGTGGCTGCACTTTTGGACGGAGGCTACGATCCAAATCAGTTGCTTGGTGAAGGCAAGCCATATTTATTTTACTTTGTCGATTGTAACCATTGGCCCGGACTAAACCTAGCGTTGAATCGTGGCGGAAATATCAATGTTCGAAGAAATAACGGCAAATCACTTCTTACGTACATCATCGAAGGAGGAGACTACGCACAGGCACGCGAACTGGTCATTGCTGGTGCGGATGTCACCGCACGTAGTGAACGTAACGAAACGGCATTGCTTGCGATCGACTACGACATATCAAACGCGAACCCTTTGACTGTTAACGTTTGGAGGGAAATGTTGACATTGAGGGAACTGATCCTGAGCAAACTGGCGGATCCGAAGGATCGCCACACGGCATTCACAGATGTGGCTGAACGTAAGATACAACAGAACCCTTAAGAGATGTGCGAAGCCACCATAGTATCAATCAACACATTGCCCGCTCTCTTGGAACCGAGCTAAATGCCCTGCTTATTTGCCAGCTTGATTAGACCGTTGCACCTGACTGCGTAGCTCGACTGAGAGCCTGTCAGGCTTGCCAATGGCGGCGACCGTTCCCTGAGTGGTCCGCTACACCGACCCGGCTGATCCGGTGCATGTACGAGGTGACCTTGCTCGTTCGTCGCGGTCTGCTTTTTCGCGGCAGCAAACTGTTTATCTGCTGGTCCCCTCGCGCATACAATCCCGCACCTCGCCTGCCCCCTGCCCCTTGGGCAGAGGCAGAGGCAATACCATTCTCCACCTCGCTGACACCCTCTTCCCTTGCCTTTAAACCCTGACCTTCGCCCTGGATGACCTTGCCCCCCTCGCCACAGCACCAAGCGGCTAGTGGCCTCTTAAAGTGTCTTTGAGCACTTTCTGAACAGCATCAGTACCTTCCCTGATCTGAACTGCCACCAGCGGGCCAACCAATATTAAGACTTTCACATACTTACCCGTGGCACGTTTTGCGCTAAGTACAGCTTACAACTGATTAGCTGTCCTGATCCCAACAATCGCATAACAGCGCACAAAACGGAGGTTTTTATGGAACTGACAGGACTCCTTGAGGAGCTAAGAACCACAATGGAGCAGTACCGGCTTTCGCTCAAACCAGGCATGTATCTCTTCGCGCCAGAACTTCGCTGCGGGAAAATGACAGGGAGGATCCTCGAGGACAGATCCGACCATCCTGCCCATACGGCCCAACCCGACGAACTCGGTGTGACTTTTGGGTTCTGCCCACTTGGGTTCCTACCGGCCAGCCTAAAGGGTGCACCACCCAGCTGGTTATCTGGATACCCCTTGCTGCGTGGCACAGAAAAGTTGATCGAGGCGCCGAAGATCTTTCTGGAACTGCTGAAGCTGCACGTTGAAGAGCGCATGCTGGCATATCAGGCGGGTCCGAGCCTGCCCGCCGGGCGATGCTTGCAGGAGGAAAACGCCCCTGCTTCGGAGGTTTCCCCCCAGCCCTAGTCCGTCGTCGAAGACCCGAGCGGTTCGTTGACCAAAAAAATCCGGCACACCCAAGAGGGGGCCGGATTTTTTTGGCTGTTTTTTTAACTCCGGTGTGTTTTTTCTCCCGCCCGGAATAAAAATAATATCTGGCTAGGAAAGACCTTTGAAAGTAACCCTTACCGGTGACCGCCAATGCTAAAAGAGACTGGTTGCGCCTTTGCTTGCTGCGCCATGGCCACATCACTTACGTAGATGTGCTCCAGGAGCCATTCGTAGGTAAGCCTAAGGGATTCGGTAACGACTGGCATGGTTACCCCTTGACACTCAAGCTTTCGCTCCAGGTCGCTCAGTCGGACGATCAAGGCATCGTGTTGCGCCTTATGTGCCATGACGGTGGGCGAGTTATGCATCACCTGGAAGGCCTCTTCTTCTACGAAGTGGGTCTGGATGTAGCCCTTCAAAAAGCCCATCAACTGGGTGACCTCGTCCTTTGGCCTACCATCAATACAGGCCCTGACCAGATCGTCTATTTTCCCCAACAAATTTCTGTGTTGCCGATCGATGGAGATGTTTCCCGTTGTCAGGCCCTCACGCCATTTCGGTGAGAGGGAGCGCGCTTGTTCCAGATCCGTGATTTTTTCCATGGTCTTTCTCCTTATTTAATCGATCTTTACCAATAGCGCCTTTACAGTCCGACTACTTTGGCTCTTTCCGCCCTCTCACGACTGAAAGCACCAAGATCTGAGTCGATTACGGCAATGTGGGTAAGTAACCAAACCTTCAGGCAGAACAGAATATACTAACTGTACTCTGTCGAACGGCCTCCGAGACAAAAGGAGGATATCAGCGGAAAACGTCCCATTTAGAAACACATCGGCAAGTTCATTAGCAATATTGCAACACCTGTACCATGGGCATGCTTGCTTAGGATTTGTAAGGTTTTTTGAAGCAAGGCCAAATTGGTTGTACCCGCAGAGAACAGGCTGTGGCCAAAAAGGACACTAACGATGTCGCCACGTTCCAGTGCAACCATCGGCCCCTAGCACCCTCACCCCAAGACGTTCGGCACTGAACCGACAGTCGACGGCGGCACAAAAAAATCCGGCACACCCTTGGTGGGTGGCCGGATCTTTTTAGATCATAGTATTGATTCGATTTGCTTATTTCCTACTTATCCTAGTTTTTCGAAATCAAAAAAACAATAATCCCAGCTTGTTCACTCTAGATAATCTTGTTGAGCGAATACTCCACAATCCCTTCCGCCCCGAGCTTGATGAGTTCAGGAACAATGCGACGCACTTCCTTCTCAGGCATGATGCTTTCGATAGAGACCCAGTCGGAGTTGTAGAGATGGGACACCGTCGGGTGGTTGAGGCTCGGTAGGATGGCCGTCACTGCGGCGACGCTGCCGGCGGGGGCATTCATCTTGAGCCCGACCATTCCTTCGGCGCGCAGGGCCGACTGGAGCAGGGTTGCGATCTGCTGGATCTTGGCCTTCTTCCAGGGATCCTCCCAGGAGGCCCGGTTGACGATCATGACCGGCACCGATTCCATCAACTCGCAGACGATGCGCAGCCCATTGGCCTTGATGGTGGAGCCGGTCTCAGTCACCTCAACGATCGCGTCGCACAGTCCCTCCACGACTTTCGCTTCGGTGGCGCCCCAGGAGAACTCCACATTCACCGGGATGTTGCGCTCGGCAAAGTAGCGCTTGGTGAAGCCGACCAACTCAGTAGAAATGGTGGCGCCGTGTAGGTCCTCCGGCCCCTGCACCTTGGAGTCGCCGTTAACCACCAGCACCCAGCGGGCGGGGCGGCGGGAAACCTTGGAATAGACCATCTCGCAGACTTCGACCACGTCGGAGTCGTTTTCGCGCACCCAGTCGCGGCCGGCGATGCCGACGTCGATAGTGCCGCGCTCCACGTACTTCCCCATTTCCTGCGGGCGGATCAGCGAACACTTGATCTCGTCATCGTCGACACTGGGAAAATAGCTGCGCGAGGAGATGGATATCTGCCAGCCGGCCTTTTTGAACAACTCAACGGTAGCGCCTTCCAGACTGCCTTTCGGTATGCCCAGTTTCAATACGTTTTCCATGAATGCCCTCTTTAAATGTAAAGGTAAAGGAAGAAGCTAAAGGCGATTTTGCCACGGAGACACGGAGAGCACCGAGAGAGTCAAAACCATAAAACGGGGGTAAAGACAAAAGCACTTCCCGCCTCTACCTTGGCAAAGCGACTGGCGGGATTGGGTATGGGATCTTCTCCGTTTATAGCCTTTGATTTTCTCCTGATCTCCGTGTCTCCGTGGCTAACCGATTTTGACTCACTTAAGTGTTCTCCGTGGCTGAGCTGATTTATTTTTTATAGACTTCGGCAGGATCGAAGAGCGGATTTGAGTGTTCCACCCAGGCTCCTTCCTCGTATTTTACGTAGAAGCAACTCCGGTTCCCGGTGTGACAGGCGGCTGGTCCGTTCTGCTTCACCTTGATGACAACGGTGTCGGCATCGCAATCAGTCAGCACTTCGACGACATCCTGGGTATTGCCCGACTCCTCGCCCTTCATCCAGTACTTGTTGCGGGTACGGCTAAAGAACCATGTCTTCCCCGACTCAAGTGTCAGGTTCAGCGTCTTTTCGTCCATAAAGGCAACCATCAATACCTCGCCGGTCTCAACGTCCTGGATGACCGCAGGGATCAATCCACCCATCTTTTCGAAATCGATCTTTATCATAGCGTTTTCAGTCCTTGCGCTGCCGTATTCACAAAAAAGTAACTTCTCATACACCGGCGTAAGCCCCGCTGTCAACTGTTTAAAGTATTCGTGCCTGCCGGGCTAGAGGGCAAACCGTGTCTTCACCCTCTATTATCGTCCCCAGGCTCCCGCGTGGGAATGCAACCAGGGACGCTCCCGCGTCCCCTTAACCTGCGTGGGAGGTGCCCGAAAGGCGTCGGGTCCTCCGGTGCTGGACGCTGGAGCGTCAGGGGAGTACATTCCCACGCCAAAGCGTGGGATCGATGATAAAGGGGAGAGGGAGATTCGTTTTGGCAGGTGAAAGCTTTTAATCGACCATAACGATGACATCAAGCCGCTCAGGACCGTGAACCCCGATGGCGAGGGTGAGTTCGATATCGGCAGTCCGGCTCGGACCAGTGATAACCGCGATGTTGGTGGGGAGGGCACGACTGAGGCTTTGAAAGAAGTCATCGAGTGTGGGATAAATCTTTTCCGCTGGCAGCAGCGCCAGGTGATGGGACGGCAGCAGGCTCGCCTGCACCGCCCTCCCCTCCACACTGGCGCAGACGATGCTCCCGGTCTCGGCGATCCCGGCCAGCACCTCTTCCACCGTCACCTCCGCCTCCTGGTACCCTGCGACGCGGCGTTCCAGAAAAGCGGCAGCCGCACGCTCCAAGGCCGAGAGAGCCGGGCAATATACCGTCTTGTCAGCCGCAACCAGTTCGGAGATGGCAACTGCCATTTCCGCGGCGTTCGCCACCCTTCGGGCGCCCGCAGCCGCCAAGGCAGCCTTCTCAAGAAAAAGCAGGACGGTTTCCTCACGGCTCATGGCATCCTCCGGTGGAACGGCTTTCCCGAAGGCTCCGGAAGCCGGCCCGCGACATTTTTCCCGCCGAGCTTCCTGATCAGGGGCCAAAAAAGCCGGGAGACCCGCTCGCCCCAGTAGAAGAGTTCCGGAGTTGTCACCGCCGCCCCGAAAAACCGCATCCCGAGCCGCTCCTTGGTATCGGAAAATCCTTCCCTCACCTTTTGCTCCCGCAGCTTCAGTATGAGTGGAACCAGGGGTATGCGCACTGGGCAGACCTCCACGCAGGCGCCGCACAGGGTGCTGGCGTCCACCAGCGGGTACGACTTCTTCATGCCGGTTAAAAGCGTGGTCAGCACCATCCCCATCGGTCCCGGATAAGTCCAGCCGTACGCGTGCCCGCCAGCGGTACGGTACACCGGGCACACGTTCATGCAGGCGCCGCAGCGGATGCATTTCAGCATCTCCCGGCACTCGCCGGCAAGGATCTCGGAGCGCCCGTTATCCAGGATGACGATGTGCAGTTCCCGGGCGCCGGTCGCCTCCCCATCCTTCCGGGTTCCGGTGATGAGCGAAAGATAGCTGGTGATTGCCTGCCCGGTCGCCGAGCGCGGCAACAGGCGGATGAAGGTGGGAAGATCGGCAAGGCTTGGGAGTAGCTTCTCCACAGAGATAAGGGCGATGTGCAAGGGCGGCACGCTGGTCACCATGCGACCATTTCCCTCGTTAGTGAAGAGCACCAGACTTCCCGACTCGGCGATGGCGAAATTCGCGCCGGAGATGCCGGCGTCAGCGCTCATAAACTTGCCTCTCATGACCTTGCGCGCGATTTTGGTCAGCACCTGCGGATCTTCGCTGTAGGGAACGCCAAGCCGCTCCGCGAAGAGCTTCCCCACCTGCTGCCGGTTCTTGTGGATTGCCGGCACGATGATGTGGGACGGCGTCTCTCCTTCCAGCTGGATGATGTACTCGCCGAGGTCGGTTTCGACCACCTCGATGCCGGCCGCCTGAAGATGGGCGTTGAGCCCGATCTCCTCGGAGATCATCGACTTCCCCTTGGCCGCCATCCGCACGCCACGCTCCTTGAGCAGGGCAAGGATCATCTCGCGGGCCGCCGCAGCGTCGCCGGCCCGGTGCACCGTGGCGCCCGCGCGGGTCGCGTTGACGCTGAACTCTTCAAGGTAGGCGGGGAGGTTGTCGAGCACCTTCAGCCTGATTTCGGAGGCTCTGTCGCGCAGGGCCTCCAGGTCGGGGATGGCGGAAAAGGCGGCGGCCCGCCGGGTGCCGAAGGTGTCGGCGGCGTTACGCATCGCCGCGCGCAGGGAATCGTTTTGCACTGCAGCAGCCGCGTTTTCCCGGAAATTGAGGCTGGTCTGATGCTCACTCATAACCCCTCCGCGAGAAGTTGCACCAGGTGCGCGACGCGTATGGAGCTGCCGCGGCGCTTGAGCGCATCGGCGATGGTCATCAGGCAGGCGCTGTCGCAGCCGGTGACCGTATCGGCGCCGGTGGCGATGACGGACTGCGCCTTTTCCTCAGCCAGGGCACAGGAGATCTCCGGCAGCTTCGCCATGAACATCCCGCCGAAGCCGCAGCAGCGCAGGGCGTCCGGCATCGCAACGAAGGTGGTTCCCTGCAGCGCGGCGATCAGTTGCAGCGGTTCCTCGCGGACGCCAAGGGTGCGGGTGAGGTGGCAGGAGGAGTGGTAGGTGAGCGTTCCGGTTCCGGCATAGGAAGTCTCGTGGGCGCGCAGCTTCCGGACCAGGAATTCCGAGATCTCATAGACCCTTAAGGCGACGCTTTTGGCCTTCTCCAGAAGATGTGGGGAATCGTGAAACAGCTCGGGATAGTGATGTTTCACCATTGCGGCACACGACCCGGAGGGGGTGACGATGGGGTCGCTCCCGGTAAAAAGAGAGAGGAAATGCTCGGCGGCCCCCCGCGCCTCGGTCCGGTAGCCGGCGTTGAAGGCAGGCTGGCCGCAGCAGGTCTGCCCCTGGGGATACATCACCTCAACCCCGAAATGCTCCAGCAGGCGCACCGTGGCATCCCCGACCTCAGGGAAAAAGGAGTCCACCATACAGGTACCAAATAGTTGGACGCGCATACCGTTTGCCATCCTTTCTGGTTGCCGACAACGTAGGTGTGTCGCAAGGGGAGTTTCCTATGCGTGTGTTTGAGATCATTTTACTGGAACTATTCAATTTTCAAAAAGACGCTAACTGGGGCGGGAGAAAGCCTGACTGTACCAAGTGAAGTGATGCTCTCCGGTGGGTGAAGTGTACTATGGGCCCTTTCACTGTCAAGGAGCCAGCCGGCTCAAGTCAAACGACGTCGTAGAGACGCATTGCATGCGTCTCCTTCACCCGATCATACTTAATACCTACGAGAGGGCGGCAGCGCTGAGACGCATGCAATGCGTCTCTACCCAAGCGCAGCAATCCTGTTTCAGGAGTTTATTTACGCCAATAGCCGCAAAATAAAAAGGCCCACCAGATTTCTCTGACGGGCCCTTGCTACGCTACGATATCCAACGTCTCTCTTTAATCGTCCGACAGCAGCGTCCTGTCGTTCTCGAAGCTCTTGTGACGTAGTTCGTGGAACTTCTGGATCAGCTTCTCCACCGTCAGTGCCTTCTTCGCGTCCCCCTCGATGTCGAAAATGATCTCGCCCTTGTCCATCATCAAAAGCCGGTTGCCGAATTCGATGGCGTGGCTCATGTTGTGGGTGATCATCATCGAGGTGAGCCGGGACTCCTTGATGAACTTGTCGGTCAGTTCCAGTACGATCTCGGCGTTCTTGGGGTCGAGTGCCGCGGTATGCTCATCCAGAAGAATCAATGCCGGCTTGGAAAGGACCATCATCAAGAGGGTCAGCGCCTGCCTCTGTCCACCTGAGAACATGAGCAGGTTTTCCTTCATCCGGTCCTCGAGCCCCATCCTCAGCTGAACCAGCTCGCCCCGAAAGAACTCCCGCATCTTGGCGTTGAGGCTGCGCTTCAGCCACTTGAACCCCTTCTTGTAGGTGATCATCATGTTGTCTTCAAGGCTCATGTTGCTGGCGGTGCCGAGCGTCGGGTTCTGGAAGATCCTGCCGATGTACTTCGCCCTCTTGTATTCGGGGTCGCGCGTCACGCTTTTACTGCTGACCAGGATAGACCCGTCGGTTGGGAGGATGGTACCGGCTATGGTGTTGAAGAGGGTGGACTTCCCGGCGCCGTTACTGCCGATGATGGTGATGAAGTCACCCTCCTTCACCTTCAGGTTGATGTTGCTGAGCGCCAGGTTTTCGTTGACGGTCCCCTGGCCGAAGACGATGGAAACATTCTTGAGTTCTATCATTTTGCCACCACCGACTTGAATGCCACTTTCTTGAATTTCTTGAACTGGGTCAGGATCAGCAGGATGATAATCAGCACCCCTTTGATCAAGTTGAGGTCGCTCGGTGTCATGTGAATCAGGTAGCCGTAGTACCTGCCGGCATACATGACTGCATAGAAGCAGATCGAGCCCGCCAGCGCGCAGAGGGTGAGCACCCCGATGCGGTTACTCTTCAGCACCAGGAACTCGCCGATCATGACCGAGGCAAGTCCGGAAACGATGATCCCCTGCCCAAGCCCCACGTCGGCAAAGCCCAGGTACTGCGCCGCGAAGGCGCCGGAGACGGCAACCAGTCCGTTGGATAGGCCGACACCGATGGTCTTCAGGGTCTTCGGGTTAACACCCTGGGAGATCACCATCTGTTCGTTGTTGCCCATGGCACCCATGGTCATTCCGAGATCGGTCCGGAAGAAGATGTCGAGCAGAACCTTCACGGTCAGGGCAACCAGCAGGAAGAAGACCAGCAGGATGTAGTCATCCGGAATGATGCCGGTGAACTTCTCGGTCACCTGGGTCAGCAGGGTCTCGTGCTTCAGGATGGGAACGTTGGCCCGGTCTCCCAGGATGCGGATGTTGATGGAGTAAAGCATGGTCATGGTAAGAATACCGGCCAAAAGGTTCGGTACCCTCAACTGGTTGTGGATGACCGCCGTGATCACCCCGGCGATGACGCCTCCGGTGAAGGCGACCAGCAGGGCCAGCCAGCCGTTCATACCCATGAGCAGACACTGCACCATGAGGGCCGCCCCCAAGGGGAAGGAGCCGTCTACTGTAAGGTCGGGAAAATCAAGAACCCTGAAGGAGATAAAAACACCGAGGACCATTATGCCGTAGATCAGGCCTTCTACCAGAATACTTTCAATCATAGCGAACCGTTTACCCTTCCATCTGAAAATAACTGCGGCCCGGCAGCCGTGGGGCTGACGGGCGGGAAACTAACTATCTACTTCTTGACGAGCTTGCCGTTTTCGCGAATCGTGTTGGCGGTCTTCACCAGATCCTTCGGTACCGTCAGGCCGAGCTTCTTCGCCACGTCCAGGTTGATCATCAGGTCGACGTCGGAAGCCTTGGTCATGAAGCGTGTGGGGATCTGCTCAGTCTTCTTGCCTTTCAGAATCTCGATGACCATCTTGCCGGTCGCTCTACCCATCTTGTAGTAGTCGAAGCCCCAGGCTGCCAGGACGTCGTAGGACTCGGAGGAGCTCGGGTCGGCGGACATGACCGGCACCTTCGCCTTCATGGCTACCTCGGTGACAGCACTCATGGCCGAAACGACGGTGTTGTCGGTGCTTATGTAAAGTGCGTCAACGCGGCGAATGATCGATTCGGTGGCCTGCTTCACCTCGGCGGACTTGGTGACCGTGGTCGGTACGAACTCGATCTTCAGCTCGGCGCAGACCTGCTTGACGATGCCAGCCAGCACAACAGCGTTCTCTTCGGAGCTGGTGTAGATGTGGCCCAGTCTCTTGATCTTCTTCATTTTCATCAACAGTTCAATCTGCTGCTTCACGGGAGTCATGTCGGAAACGCCGGTGACGCTTTTGTCGCCTTTTTTCAGGGAAGTTACCAGCCCCGCCTTGACCGGGTCGGTAACCGCGGAGAACACGATCGGGATCCCTTTCAGGGTGTTCACCAGTGCCTGTGCGGTCGGGGTAGCGACGCCGACGGCGAGGGTTACCTTCTCGGACTGGAACTTGTTCGCGATGGAGGCTGCGGTACTGATGTCGCCGTTAGCATTTTGAACGTCAAAAGAGACGTTCATCTTGGAAGCGACCAGTTCGTCTTGAATCCCCTTGACGACGGCATCAAGGGCCGGGTGCGACACGATTTTCGAGATCCCGATAACAACCTTCTTCGCGGGATCAGCCGCAAAAACCGATGCGGCACACAACAGGGAAACTGCAAGAAAGACCATCACCACGCTGAATTTCTTACTCACCAGACACCTCCTAGATTCAATTAAATTTTTTACAGCATGCAGCAACCAAATAGTAATGAAATGTATTTTCGGAGCGTGAGCATAACATCCCGAATAAGTTGCCGTCAATGGCCATTATCGGGGATATTGAAACAATCCTTTGATACCACGAAAAAGGAGCCGAAAGTAAGAGTACAGCGCCAATCCTAAGCTCTTTTCGAGCGCACTGATTCTAGCTGGCTCAACTCCATTGCCTAACTATTTACGGTAACCGCTGAGCACTTTATCAAGGCCACAATTTTAATGTCAAAACGCGTGCTCCTTGTTGACACCGAAAGGGCAAAAAGGTTAAAGTACCGAAAGGCTGCCCATTTAGCCGGTGAACAATGCAACAGAGAGGCCCGCATCACCCAGGCGCAAGTGGCGCTTCTTCCCACGCCGAAACCGGTTGTTCATAGCATCCGCCAATAAATACAAACTCATGCGACTCTTACCGGTTCGCCAGCTTCGCAGTGCGGGGAGCGCGTTACCGCGAAAGACAAGTGCTTCGGCATCGCATACCTTAAGGAGTCCCACGTGGAGTACCCGCATCACTTTAGAAAATCCGAGACCCTCGCCTTCCTGCTGCTCACCCTGGTTGCCTTGCCGCTTTCCCTTACCGGATGCAAAGATAACAAGCCCACGGCAAAGTCTGCTTCGGCCGCGACCTTCAACTCCCGCAGCACGGCAACCAAGGGGGCGCAAAGCACCTCCAGCGCGCCGGCTACCACTGCGAGCCCAGCCGTTCCGACCAGCGCCGCGTCACCGGCCCCACCTGCAACGGCCGCTGTCCCGGCAGCCTCCGGCGCTCCGGCACCCGGTTTCGCGCAGCCGTCCAGCGCCTCCCACGCACCCAAGGCGGTCAAAGCAGTCAAGGGGGGCAAGACGAAGGGAGCTCCCGCAGTGGCCCCGGCGGCCCCGGCCATCAAGTACCGTGCGGGCGAGGACCCCGATTTTGCCGCACGCAAGGGGTGGCCGGTCAAGTCTCCGGCCCTGCTGCCAGGATCCCTGCTACCCCAGAAGCGGATCGTCGCCTATTACGGCAACCCGCTTTCCAAAAAGATGGGTGCGCTGGGCGAGTTCCCGAAGGATGACATGCTGCAGCGGCTCAAGCGCGAATCTGCCCGCTGGCAGGCGGCAGACCCCGCCCATCCGGTCCAGCCGGCACTGCACCTGATCGCGGTCGTGGCCCAGGGAGAGCCGGGCAAGGCCGGGATGTACCGGATGATCATGCCGGATGCCGTGATCAACAAGGTCTACGACTGGGCCAAGGAAGCGCACGCCATCCTCTTCATCGATATCCAGACCGGCCACGACAACATCCGCACGGTCCTGCCGCGCTTCGAGTGGCTGCTGAAAAACCCTGACGTGCACCTCGGCATCGACCCGGAGTTCAACCTGATCAAGAGCGGGGCAAAACCGGGAAGTAAAATCGGCACCTATGACGCGGCCGATATAAACTACGCCTCGGGATACCTGAGGGACTTGGTGAAGAAATACAACCTTCCGCCCAAGGTGTTCATCGTGCACCGGTTTACCCGTAACGGCGTCACCAACTATCGCAACATCGTGCTGCGCCCCGAAGTACAGCTCGTGATGAACATGGACGGCTGGGGAGCTCCCTGGCTGAAGCGTGACTCCTACAAGGATTATGTAGTGTCCGAGCCGGTCCAGCTCACCGGGTTCAAGCTCTTCTACCACAACGACACCAAGAAAGGCGACGCGCTGCTGACTCCGGCGGACGTGCTCAAGCTGTACCCGAAGCCGATCTACATCCAGTATCAGTAGCCGCTTAATCGGCTGACTGTGCCTTATGCACCATTGAGAAAACGCCCGTCGGGAGAACCCGGCGGGCGTTTTTGTCATAACAGCAACATGAAGGCAGGATGCAAACCAAGGCGAGACGCATGCAATGCGTCTCTACCAGGTCTGCCGCCTTCTTTCATCCCCACCATTAGAGACGCATTGCATGCGTCTCAGGGCTTTTTCCCGACTTGTCGCCCCCACCTGTAGAGACGCATTGCATGCGTCTCAGCCCTTTCCCACCTCTCTCCACTCTCTACTCTCCCCTTGATCTCCCCAAAAGCATCACTCAATCTCAAAGTCAAAATCCACCTCAGCCCCGCCGCCGCCCTTGAAACTGCGCTCCGCGAAGCTCACCTTCCGGTTCGCATCAATCAGCAGAACCGTAGAAGAGCAGGTTCCGTAGCGCTGACTCGTGATAAAAATTGAGGAGAGCATCCGTTCCCGCGCCAAGCCGACCCCGGTATCAGGCAGCAACTCATCGATCGCCTGGGTGCGGTCGGCAAGGATGGCGAAGAGGTCCTCACGGGTAAAATCATCCTTCCTCACCACCTCAGTCAGGAACTCTTTACCACGCACCACCTTGGGCCAGGGTGTATCGAGCAGATGGTTGCTTAGGCCATATATGCCGGAGGCGAGCTTATTTGCCTCCCCGCTTTTATTGGAATAACAATAGAGTGCATCCAGGTCGCCAAATACGAGATTGTAGCCATTGTATACCGCAGCATCCGCGCGCAGGCGCACCAGATAGTCCTCAGACCGGATTTCTGAGCGCAGGAACCCGCTGACCAGTTCCCCCCGAGACGGCGCGTTCCTTTTTACTGCGCGAGGGTCCCGGTAGTTGGTCAGGGCCGCGAAACGCCCGCTGCGGGTTATCCCAAGCCAGGTCCCATGGTGGACCAGATCCCTTCCGGCTAGAATTTGCGGTGCGTCCGGCCAAAATGCTGCCCCCGCGGTGGGCCGCTGGTAGAACTCATCTCGGTTGGCCGCCAAAATGAGCGGATAACCCGGATGCACGCGATAGGCAATCAAGATAAGACACATAACCTGTCCCAGGCAAAAGAAATGCCGGCCAATACAGGGCCGACAGACGGAAAACCAGCGACGACAGCGATGACCGCTATAGGATCATCATCCATTGGTGATGGATTGCAGAGTCAATTCCTGATCCTGAGAAAGCTGGTCAAACTTCAGCCCGATCCCGGAGATGCAGCGTGACTCGCCCCACTCAAGCGACCAGCGTACCGTCGCTGCAATTGCAGTCTGATCGGAAAACTCCAAGAAGCGCAGCCAGACTGTCTGGCCCGTTTCAAAGTCCTGCGTGGTATGGATGAAGGCCCCACCCGGTGAAATGTTCAGAGTGAAGGTTTTTATAGTGCCCTGTTCCGTGAACAGACCGTCAGGGGAGAGCAGTACACTTAGATTGTAATTCTTTCTGTTGTCCCTGCGCAATGACCGGGCAAGAAAGGGCCTGCATCTGCTTTCTATGAAAAACTTTAGCGCCGACTCAGTATCCGGTGAAAACGCTTGTTCCAAAGGACTAAGATTTATTTTTTTCTTTTTGTTTTCCCATTTTACTCGCAGGACAGGATAGAGGTTGAAGCACTCATAGGCTATGACCTTTTCCTCTTTGCTACTTCGCACCAGAGTTAGGATGTCCACCAAAAGACCGTTGTATGCATTCTGAACTGCCAGACACGACATCTCAACAAAAGAGGAGGCAATGTCATACGTGACACCGATTCCGCCCAGTGCCTCAGTATATGCGTGACCGGCCTCATGATCTTTGACTACTATAAGAATCTTTGTGTCTGCCATGTACTCAAAATGTCCTTAAATTTGTATGCGCCTGAGATTGCTCTAACAAGAGAAAAAATTTTGTGTTGTGCCAGCAGTCGCAAGCCTTAAAAATGTATCGCTACACTATAACGTCTTCCCTTAAAACTTCAAATTATTTCTCCAGTGCACCTTAAAAAGGCCAGCGGTAACAGACTACTCAAGTTCCTATTCAGAACGGCTCGCAAGGCCCCCGTGGCGCGCCCACAAAAGAGCCTCGGCTTGGAGGGCTCACGATTCATCCCCCCCCGCCGAACCAGGCGCGGAAAAAACTATCCCGGGATTAGAACAGCCTTGTAGGCCTTTGACTTCGCCATATTTCACGTTACAATCGAAACATTACGACTCCTTAATCTTTCACCTCAGCATGAATTCCCAGATCCCACGACCCCAAAAGAATCGCACAGTGCATCTTTTGGCAAACGATGGCGAGGGCAAACTTACCACCAGGCTCAAGCAGTCAAATCGGGAACATTTTTTGGGTGGCGCACGGTCCAACTCGGATAAGATTTTCCGTTGGCGGTGCGCCTGCCAACCTAGAGCGCCCGAGAATTCCAGGCATTTCCATTATAGGAGAAATTGACATGCAGGATGACGCGAGACTTATAGAATTCATCAAAACCGACCTTGCCAGAGGCAAGGTGACCGGCAACCTGGGTTTTAGTGACGATCTTATCGAGTCCGAAATCCTCGACTCTCTTGGGATAATGAAGCTGATTCTATTCCTGGAAAATAATTACGCAGTGAAGATTTCGGACGACGACCTGACGCTGGAGAATTTCACCTCGATCCTGTCTATAAATTCACTCATAGACAGGAAAAGAGCCGGGGAGAGGGCATGACCATGAATTTTTCTCTAACGGACACCCAGATGCTCCAGTGGGAGAGTATAGTCGAATTCTCCCGGCGTGAATTGAATGCAGAGATTCACGAAAATGATCAGCAGGGAATTTTCCCCGCGGCCAACTGGAAGAAATGCGCGGAGATGGGCCTACTCGCCCTACTGACCCCCGAGCAATACGGTGGACTTGGGGAAGACCTCATGTCAACGGTTCACTCCATCGAGGCACTAAGCTACGGATGTGAGGACAGCGGACTGGTCCACGCCATTATCACCCAGTTGTGCTGCATCGTTCTGGTGAATCTTTATGGCAGCGAGGCGCAGAAAAAGCAATACCTCGGGAAATTATCCAGCGGCGAAATCATCGCGGCCCAGTCCATCACCGAACCCGACGCCGGTTCTGACGTCCTCTCCATGCGCACCAAGGTGGACAGCGCCGGAGCGGCTTACTCCCTTTCCGGCGGCAAGGTGTTCATCTCCAACGGCCCGCTTGCCGACCTGGTGATCGTCTTTGCCAAATGCAGCGCGGGGAAGTCTGCCTTCGGCGACATCTCCTGTTTCCTAGTGGAAAGGAACTCCGTCGGTTACACCATGGGAAAACCGCTGCAAAAAATGGGACTCCGTACCCTGCAAAACTGCGAGATGTTTTTCGATGAAGTTTGCGTGCCAGAACAGATGATGCTCGGCAAAAACGGACACGGGATGTTCATTTTCAACGAAGCGATCGAATGGGAACGCGCCTTGATGACTGCGTCGCACTTGGGAACCATCGAAAGGGTGCTGGAAAAAAGCGTCGACTATGTCAAAACGCGCAAACAGTTCGGCAAGGAGATCGGGAAGAACCAGGCCATCGCCAACAAAATCGGAACCATGAAGGTGAACCTCGAGTTGGGCAAATTAATGCTTTACAAGATGGCCTGGCTCAAGGACCAGGGTAAAAGGGCCACACTGGAAGCTTCTCTTGGCAAACTGTTTGTCAGCGAGAGTCTGAAGAGCGCCTGTCTCGATGCGATCCAGATTCATGGCGGGTACGGGTACATGCAGGAGTGCGACCTGGAAAGGGACCTGAGGGACAGCGTCGCCGCAACCATCTATTCCGGGACTTCCGAAATGCAGCGTAACATCATCGCAAGGATGCTGGGGATTTAATGGGCCACTACCTTTTACAGAGTTACCTGGATGACGGCCGGCGCGCCCATCCGGAAAAGTTAGCTCTGGTTGACGATCAGAGGTCGATCACCTATGAGCAGTTGCACCGCGATGCCGATCGAATTGCCTACTGCCTGAGATCAAGCGGGGTGCGCAGGCAGGACCGGGTGGTAATCTGCATGAAGCGGTCCGCCCAGGTGGTACTTGCTATCATGGGAGTCCTGAAGGCCGACGCCATTTACGTTCCCATGGACGCCAAGGCGCCCGTCGAGCGATTGTTGAAAGTAGTCAAGGACTGCCGCCCCAGTGCCATGATCTGCGACGAGGCGGCGCTTCCGGTCATGGACCGCGTGAGAAGCCAGATGCCATCGGTACGGCGCCTGGTCGTCTTTGGAGTGAGGACCGAGGCAACTGGCGAGATCCCACGCGTATCTTGGGAAGATGCCGTGCCAGGCCCCGCCCACCCCCTCCACTACAACAACATCGACGCAGATGCCGCGTACATCCTTTACACCTCAGGCTCGACCGGAAGCCCGAAAGGTGTCACGATTTCCCATCTGAATGTCATCAACTACATAGACTGGGCAATCGAATATTTCGCCATCCGGGGGGAAGATCGGATCCTGAGCACCGCACCTTTCCACTTCGACATGTCGACCTTCGACATCTACACCGCACTCAAGGCGGGCGCCACGCTCTGCATCGCACCCGAGCGCTTGCTGCTCTTCCCTAACAAACTGCTCGACCTGATTGAAAAGGAAGGAGTCACCCTTTGGAAGGGGGTATCCTCCCTGCTGATGTATCTCTCGAGCACCGGCTCCCTGAAAGAAGGGCGCATCCCGTCCCTGGAGAAAATCCTTTTTGGCGGAGAGGTCCTCGCGACCAAGCATCTCATGAACTGGATGCAGCATTACCCGTTGAAGCGCTTCTACAACGTGTACGGGCCGACCGAGACCACGGGAATTTCCGCTTGCTACCCGGTGGAGAAGGCTCCAGAAGCGGCTAATGAGCCGATCCCGATAGGTAAGGCCTGCTCTAACACAGAGATCTTCATCCTGACCGAGGAGAACCACCTTGCCGAGGTAGGCGAAACCGGCGAACTCTGCATCCGCGGATCCGGACTTTCCCAGGGTTACTGGGACGACGAGGAGAAAACCGCGCGCGCCTTCGTACGAAATCCGCTGGGATGCACCCAGAACGACAGGATCTACCGCACCGGCGACCTGGGCCGACTGAGGGACGACGGCGTTTTCGAATACCTCGGGCGCCAAGATTTTCAGATCAAGTACATGGGATACCGGATCGAGCTGTTTGAAATCGAACAGGCGATCCTCGCGCAGGACAACATCCACCAGGCAGCAGTGATCCTGTGTGACTCAAAACAGAGTGAAGTCCCAGAACTAGTCGCCTTCATAGCTGGCCCGGGCCTCTTGGACCTTGATTTGATCACGGAGGAATTAGGGAGAGTAGTTCCGTCGTATATGGTGCCAAAGCGCATTATTCCGATGCCGGAGATTCCGCTGACCGATCGCGGTAAAACGGACCGGGTCGCCCTGCAGGCATTTTATCAAAAGGCGATCCACGTCGCGGCCGGAGGGAACGACCGGTGAAAGGCCTCAGCCCTGAAGAGACAGCCCAGTATCTTTCTGTATTGCAAACGCTGCGGTCTTCCTATCCGTTTTATGACATGCACGTCCACCCATATGAAGTGCTCTTTGACAGATTTACCTATGAGAATGAATTTACCAGTCCCGGAGTACTAAGCTTATTAGGCAAGTCCTATACCGCGCCCTCGCTCACCAAATTCTCTTTTCCGGAAATGGGTGATTTCAACGATGACCCGAGATCGCAAAGGCTTCAGGATATTTCCGTCATGTTGTTGAGAAAGGTATATGGAAATGTCGGCGAGCAGGTGTTTATCGACCAAATGGACTTGAGCGGCATAGATCGCGTCCTACTGCTCCCCATTGCGTCCGACTCAGGCACCCCTGACCAGTTCGACAGTCGCATGCGCTGGGTCAAACGGTTCTATAGCAACGAAGAAAAGTTCTGGATCGCGGGCAGCATCCCCGGCGCACTGGACGGCAGCGAGCTCAAACAGTACGTCTGCTCGCAGAAGAAAGAATACGGCATCAGGGCAATTAAATGTCATCCTGTAGTGTCTGGGATCGACTTAAGCACCGATGCCCGTAAGGAATGGTTGGAAGAACTGCTAAGCGCCTGTCACGAGTCACAACTACCACTAATCATACACAGTGGCAGGAACAATCCTTACTGGGGTGGACATCGCGGAAACTTTGGCGCACTGAATAATCTGAAAAACATAAACATGTCACTGTCGGGAAAACCGGTAATACTAGCGCACGCTGGATTTCATCGTTGTAAAACCAGTGAAATAGAGCAAGAAGGTTTGCAGATGCTGGACAAGATGCTGCAGACGCACGCCAACCTGCATGTAGACATATCTGGTCTCACCTTTGAGCCGCTCAAATTGGTATTAAGATCCGTGGCTGGCGAGCGAATTCTCTTCGGATCCGATGCCCTATACTCATCGCAATGGGAGGCGGTAACGATTACCATGCATGCCTTGAAAGAATCAGGGATGGCATTGGAAGAGAATTTCCTTCAATACGCCAGCATCAACCCACAGAGAACCATCTTTAAGGACCAATAGCCATGCCAAATATTTTCAATATCAGGTGGAACCAGTTTTGGGAAGAAGTCAAAGAGAAGTCTTTCCAGGAGGCTTTCCGGAAGGCAGTGGCCAGATGCATCATGACCAATCAAATAGTCGTTCCTGTTTATAACAGCCTTTCAAAGTTAAAGCCGGCGGCCAAAACAGAAGCCACGGCCTCACTCGAATTTCTTGTCATAAAAAAAGCCAACGTAGTTTCGGTAGCGTCGATGATAAATACTACCAGCAGAAGGCTAAAGATACTTCGCAATACGCAATCAGGATATTACGCCTACGCAGTAGTTTCCAACGGTCAGATTATAGGGGATATCTGGTGTGCCACGCCCCGAGAGGTGCAGACCGACCCCATACATCCCGACCTTCCCTGGTTGGGGATAACCTGCGGGAAGAATGAAGCATACATGTTCGACATGTTTGTGATTCCGGATTCCCGGGGAAAAGTTATAACGAGTTTTCTCTTGGGAAGTGCGCTTAGCCACCTGAAGGAAGAAGGCTTTGACAAGGTGTATGGTTTCTATGAGAAGAACAACCTGCCGGCACTCTGGACCCATCGACTTTTTGGATATTCCGAATTAGAAAAAAGAAGATCCTTCCGGTTCCTCTTTTATAAAAAGACAGAGCCTCTTGTAGCAAGTGAGTAATCAAAAGTGACCAGTGGCAACAACGCAAAAAGCCCCACCAAGTTTCCTTGGTGGGGCTTTTCAATTAAATTCCCTGCGGCGACCTACTCTCCCACACAGTTACCCATGCAGTACCATCGGCCCAGAGAGGCTTAACTTCCGTGTTCGGGATGGGAACGGGTGTGACCCTCTCGGTATAACCACAG
>Ga0209123_1001152_pt1 | contig 27608 bp, 24 predicted proteins | sample BarGraIncu00431A_FD_184500 | JGI IMG/M metagenome (GOLD analysis project Ga0209123, IMG submission 184500) | Arctic peat soil microbial communities from Barrow, Alaska, USA - Barrow Graham LP Incubations 004-31A (SPAdes) (version 2) | ecosystem: Environmental > Terrestrial > Soil > Wetlands >...
GCCTGGCCGCGTTCGCCTCCAGGTGGCCGACGAACTCCCAGCTGATCTCGCGCGTCGGGATGTCCTTCTGGATCATGCCCCAGAACTTCTCGTATCCCATGCGACGCAAAAGCCCGCGAAAGCCGACATACTTCTAATGTCGTTTATTTGTCAAGCGCTTTTGCGCTCTTTCCGGGCTGCGGAGTGTTTACCCATGGAGCTATCATGAGCTTTTGGCTAATGAGGCGCTGGGGGGCGTTTGTGCTGATCTCGGACGGTCCCCCTGGTTCACAGCCCTGTTAAATGTCCTAGTTCTTACCTGCAACCAACGTCGCGCTTGGCGGCGTTTAGACGCAATGCTTCGATTGCGATTGGAAGGTGTCCTTATTGACTGGCGCGAATCGTCCGCAGCAACCCGTAGGATGCGGTGAGGAACGAACCGCATCAGGTCACATCTGCTGATGATGGCACCGGTGCGGTTCACTACGTTCACCGGCATCCTACCATTAAAACAGCGAACGCCTGCTCCCTGGGCGGAATTTAATTGACTAGTGTATTGGTGTGGAAATAATGTCATGGTGAAAATATTGTTGACAGCAGGCGTGTACAATGTTATTGGTTAGCCCATCTACTTGATAGGGTAAACAAAGAGTCGGCAAGATGCAACCCAGATGCTACGAAAAAAAACTTTTCCGCTCGGGTCCGAAGGCCGCACCCGATCCGCGACCGATTCGCGAAAGTACCGGGGATGACTCTGCTCTCGCTGCAAAATAACGGTATACTGTCACAGCGCGCCGGCAACTTTTCATCAGACCACGGTGCGGGGCGCTGAGGTTGTCCACGATCCCCTCACCGGTGGGGGATGGTTAGGGAGCGCAAGCTTTCTTGAACTTTAGGAGGGGCCCATGGGCTCGTCTGGTCAGAAAAACTCGGTCCTGCCCGGCTTTGGTCCGGCGCTCGGCTACACCATTTTTTACCTGAGCATCATCGTGCTGATCCCGCTCTCGGCGCTTTTTTTCAAGACCGCGACTCTGAGCTGGGACCAGTTTCTGGTTGCCGTCGCTGCCCCGCGGGTGCTCGCCTCCTACCGTGTCACCTTCGGATCTGCGCTGTTCGCGGCTGCCGTTAACGCCGTTTTCGGGGTCCTGCTGGCCTGGGTGCTGGTGCGCTACCGTTTCCCCGGCAGGAAGCTTGTTGACGCACTGGTCGACCTGCCGTTTGCGCTTCCGACTGCCGTGGCCGGCATCACCCTGGCAAGCGTGTATTCACCCAATGGCTGGCTGGGAGCCTATCTGGAACCCCGCGGCATCAAGGTCGCCTTCACCCCGCTCGGCATCATGGTTGCCATGATCTTCATCGGTCTCCCCTTCGTGGTGCGAACCGTTCAGCCGGTGCTGGAGGAGCTGGACCACGAGATCGAAGAGGCCGCTTCCTGTCTCGGGGCGAATCGCTGGCAGACCTTTTGCCGGGTGATCTTCCCGACCATGCTTCCCGCCATACTGACCGGCTTTGCCCTGGCATTCGCCCGCGCGGTAGGCGAGTACGGCTCCATTATCTTCATTGCCGGCAACATGCCGATGGTCTCGGAGATCACTCCGCTGCTCATCATCACCAAGCTGGAGCAGTACGACTATGCCGGGGCGACCGCAATCGCCACGGTCATGCTGGTCGCCTCCTTTCTGCTACTGCTCTCCATTAACCTGCTGCAGAAGTGGAGCAGACGTTTCGCCGACTGATCGCCTAATCGGTCGGACCAGACTAATTGCACTTTCGCCCAAAAGGGGTTCACATGCTTGCCACAAAAGGGCTAAAAATAAACGGGGAGAAAGTTACCAGCGTCTCCGAGCCGGCGTGGGTTCGCTACCTGCTGATTACGACCGCCCTCGGGTTCGTGGCGCTGTTTCTGCTGATGCCGCTGGCCGCCGTGTTCGTGCAGGCCCTTGACAAGGGTTGGGAAGCCTACCTCGCAGCCCTGCACGAGCCGGACACGCTCTCCGCCATCTGGCTTACGCTGCTGACCGCGGCCTGCTGCGTCCCGATCAACCTTTTCTTCGGCATCGTCGCCGCCTGGGCCATCGCCAAGTTCAGCTTCACCGGCAAGAGCCTGCTGATCACGCTGATCGACCTCCCTTTTTCGGTTTCACCGGTGGTGTCGGGACTCATCTACGTGCTCATCTTCGGCCTGCAGGGGTGGCTCGGCCCCTGGCTGCAGGAGCATGACATCAAGATCATCTTTGCGGTGCCTGGGATCGTCCTCGCCACGATCTTCGTCACTTTCCCGTTCGTGGCGCGTGAGCTGATCCCTCTCATGGAGTCCCAGGGGCGCGACGAAGAGGAGGCGGCGTTAACGCTTGGCGCCAGCGGCTTGCAGACCTTCTTCCGGGTCACCTTCCCGAACATCAAGTGGGGTGTCCTTTACGGGGTGATCCTCTGTAACGCAAGGGCGATGGGCGAATTCGGCGCAGTATCGGTGGTTTCCGGTCATGTGCGGGGTTCCACCAATACCATTCCGCTCCAGGTGGAGATACTTTACAACGAGTACAGTTATGCGGCGGCCTTTGCCGTTGCCTCCTTGCTCGCCCTTCTGGCCCTGGTAACCCTGGCGGTCAAGACGGTCGCCGAGTGGAAAATCCAACAGTCGCAGTCGGTAACCGAAGGCGAAAGGTAGACGACATGAGCATTGATATTGAAGGAGTCAGCAAGAATTTCGGGGCGTTTGCAGCGCTTAGCAACGTCAACCTGACCGTTCCCTCGGGAGAACTGGTCGCCCTGCTGGGTCCGTCGGGCTCCGGCAAGACCTCGCTGTTGCGCATCATTGCAGGACTGGAGACCCCGGACAGCGGCCGCATTCTCTTTAACGGGGAGGAGGCGACCAAGCGCCATGTCCAGGAGCGCCAGGTCGGGTTCGTGTTTCAGCACTACGCTCTCTTCCGGCACATGACGGTCTTCGACAACATCGCCTTTGGTCTCACGGTGAAGCCCAAGAAGTCGCGCCCCAGCAAAGAAGATATACGCGACAAGGTATTCACCCTTTTGAAGCTGATCCAGCTGGAGCAGCTCGCCGATCGTTATCCCGGCCAGCTCTCCGGTGGGCAGCGGCAGCGAGTGGCGCTCGCTCGTGCGCTGGCGGTCGAGCCGCAGGTGCTGCTATTGGACGAGCCGTTTGGTGCCCTCGACGCCAAGGTCCGCCTTGAGCTGCGGCGCTGGCTCAGGCGCCTGCATGACGAAATCCACGTCACGAGCGTCTTCGTCACCCACGATCAGGAAGAAGCGCTCGAGGTCGCCGACCGTATCGTCGTCATGAACCAGGGGCGAATCGAGCAGCAAGGGACCCCCTCCGAGGTGTACGACCGCCCGGCGACGCCGTTTGTCTTCGACTTTCTTGGCAATGTGAACCTGTTTCAGGGGAGGGTGCACGAAGGGAAGGCGCAGATGGGTGGAATGGTGCTTTCCTCGCCGGAGCACGCCTCCACCAACGATTCCGCCGCGGTCGGCTATGTGCGCTCCCACGACATAGAGATCGAGCGGCTACCGCAGGATATCAGTTCCATTGAGGCGGAGGTGCGCTACCTCCTGGCAGTCGGTCCCTTGGTGCGGGTAGATCTGATACTTGCCGGGGGGGGCGATGCGGTCGAGGTCGATCTTTCCCGCGATGTGGCCGACCGGTTGAAGCTTTCCGTTGGCGAGAAGGTCTTCGCCCGACCCCGCAAGGTGCGAGTGTTCACCGAGGATTACCAGATCTAGCGTGACAGCGGCACCCTTTTCCGAATGTCCGGCAAGTCCAACAAGTCCGAAAGGTCCGAAAAGTCCCCTCTCCCGGAGGGGGAGGGCCAGGGAGGGGGAAAACAATTCAGTCAGGTGCACGACCACAGCGCAGCAAACCATGTTCACCCGGCCATAACACAGCGTCCAGCTCAACAATCTTCAAAAAATACTTGACAGGTTTCAGGATAAATATAAAGATGCAAAGGCACACGTTGCATCCGAACCGGTTCGCCCGCGCCACCACGAGCGTCAGCCAAGCTGCTATAGCGGTACTACCTACAATTGAAAAGGAGATCATCGTCATGTCCCGCATCTACCAAGACAATTCCCAATCTATCGGCAATACCCCGCTGGTGCGACTGAACCATGTCACCAAGGGGGCACAGGCGACGGTCCTCGCCAAGGTCGAGGGGCGTAATCCCGCCTATTCCGTCAAGTGCCGGATCGGCGCCAACATGATCTGGGATGCCGAGGCGCGCGGCGTGCTGAAGCCCGGCGTGGAAATAATCGAGCCCACCAGCGGCAACACCGGGATTGCCCTTGCCTACGTGGCCGCGGCGCGCGGCTACAAGCTCACCCTCACCATGCCGGAGACCATGAGCGTCGAGCGGCGCCGGGTCCTTGCCGCACTGGGTGCGCACCTGATCCTGACCCCCGGTTCCTCCGGGATGAAGGGAGCCGTCTCCAAGGCCGAGGAAATCGCTGCCTCCGACCCGGTGCGCTACTTCCTGCCGCAGCAGTTCAAGAACCCCGCCAACCCCGCCATCCACGAGAAAACGACCGGCCCGGAGATCTGGAACGATACCGATGGCGCCGTTGACGTGATCGTTTCCGGAGTCGGCACCGGCGGGACCATCACCGGCATCTCCCGCTACTTGAAGAGCAAGGGGAAACAGATCATCTCCGTGGCCGTCGAGCCGAAAGAGAGCCCAGTCATCTCCCAGAAACTAGCCGGCAAGGAGTTGACCCCCGGTCCGCACAAGATCCAGGGGATCGGCGCAGGTTTCATCCCCGACACCCTCGACCTTTCCCTGGTCGACCGGGTGGAACTGGTCGACAGCAACGAGGCGCTTGAGTATGCCCGGCGCCTGATCCACGAAGAGGGGCTGCTGGTCGGTATTTCCAGCGGCGCTGCGGTTGCTGCTGCGGTACGGTTGGCAAACCTTCCTGAGTACGCAGGAAAGACCATTGTGGTGATCCTCCCCGACTTGGCTGAGCGCTACCTCTCCACGGCGCTCTTCGACGAAGCCTGAGCCGCCACTTTTTTTCCGACCATTGAAAAGAGCCCCGGGAGCATTTCCGGGGCTCTTTTTTTGTCTTAACCGCTCGACCGTGGTTGCACTTGAACGGGTTCAGCGTGAAACGCAACCTATCGGTCGAGCGCTCTGCCGTTGCGATGTACCTGGTCGGCTAAGGCCTCGTTTTTATCTACGGCGCGACCTGGCATTGCGGCGCATAGTGCGAAAAACGGGGAAATGGGCGCCGGTTACCCTCACGAGTGCGACGAAGGTTGACAGCGACTCTAATGTGCGGGTAAAATGCCGGGCTTGAGGAGGAGTTCATGACCGAAACCGGCAACGCTTTTCGCAGGGTGAAAAGGCGCATCTGCACCAAACCGTTCTTTGCCCTTTTGTCCCTGTCGCTGGTCGGCCTCTACTTCATCGCGGTCCGGTTCGTCAAGGGGATCGGGGCCGTTTCGAACCTGAGCGACGGCTACCCCTGGGGCATCTGGGTTGCCTATGACGTCGCCATCGGCACCGCGATCGCCTGCGGCGGCTACGCGGTCGCCGTGCTGATCTACATCCGCAACCGCTGGCAGTACCATGCGCTCATCAAGTCCGCCATCCTGATCAGCCTTTTCGGCTCCTGTCTGGCCGCAAGTTCCGTCATAGTCGACATCGGCCGCCCCTGGAACGCCTACGGCTTCTTCGTGCCGACGCATTGGCAGCCGACCTCGGCCATGTTCGAACTGGGGATTGGCATCATCGGTTACTGCGTGGCGCAAGGGATCGAGTTTCTTCCCGGCATCATGATCGTACTGAAGCGGGGCGGGCCGAAGCTGCTGCGCCGGTTCGTGCTGCAATTTCAGGTTGAGCACGGGGAGGGACCCCGGCACGGGACCATCGCTGATTCGGGACCCGCGGCCCGCTCCCTGACCCATTCCAGGCTGAACCGGGCGCTGATAGGTATCGTGGTGGTCGGCGTCATACTTCCCACCATGCACCAGTCGGCGCTGGGGTCGCTGATGCTGATAGCCTCGACCAAGTTGCACCCGCTCTGGCACACCGCGTTTTTGCCGCTACTCTTCCTGATCAACTGCATCTACCTGGGCTATGCCATGGTCATACTGGAGTCGATCGTTGCCTCGAAGGTGCTGGAGCGGGAGTATGAAAGAAATGAACTGGCCGGTCTGGCGCGCCTGATACCTTGGCTGACGGTTATTTGGGTTGCCATTCGGGTAGGAGACCTGGTGCAGCGGGATCAGCTCTCCGCCGTTTTTCATGGTGATTTCTATTCGGGCTTCTTCCTGGCCGAATTCTTTCTCATGGCCTTGGGCTCCGCCCCGCTTTTCATCGGAGAGCAGAGGCGCTCCCCGCGGCTCCTTTTTATTTCGGCCGCCTTGATACTGCTGGGAGGCGGGCTGTACCGTTTTAACGTCTACCTGATCGGCTTCAATCCGGGTACGGGATGGCACTACTTTCCCTCCTTCGCCGAAGTCATGATCTCGGTAGGAATCGTAGCCCTGGAAGTCCTCGCGTATCAGCTGCTGATCAAGGTGCTGCCGGAGTTGCCCAGTCCGACCGAATAGTTTCGATGAGGGTGTTTGCGGGAGCGGGAGAGGGTTGCCTGCTCACTGTCAGAGAAGTGATGGATTGTTTCAGCATTGATTACGATAAACTGTCTATTCTAGTTGCTCTTCTACGTGAGGTGGCTGATTGAAAGTCCTGATAACGCTACTGTCATGTTTGCTGCTGTTCTTTTCTTTGCCTGTGTTTGCCGGGTCGGAGCAAGCTCCCAAGAGTACCCTGGAGGGGCTTGTGGTCGGACTGTCGGAGGGCGATCTGATAACAGTCAACTCCTTCGGTACTGAAATCAAGGTACGGCTCTACGGCATAGCCGCGCCTCAGACCGCTAAGGTCGACAAATTCAGCGGCTGGTCCAAGGCTGGACAACCCTATGCCGAGGAAGCCTTCCGTGCCTTGTCGATCAAGATTTTGCATCAACAGGTGAAGATCGAGATCCGCAATACGCTCGTCTATAAAAACGATCCCAAACAGGTGGCGCTTTCCGTTGTTTATCTGGACGGCCGGAACATCAACCTGGAAATGGTCGCTGACGGCTGGGCCTGGGCCTACCAGGAATCAACCAACAAAGCCGAGTACCCCAGGTTTCTGGCAGCCCAAAAAAAGGCCCGCGCCCTGAGGAAAGGTCTCTGGATGCAGGGGATTCCCCAGCCGCCCTGGGAGTTCCAACCCCAACTGCGTGTTAAGTCAAAAATTCACGGCTAGGGGGCCGGCAGTTGAAAGCGCGACTCGAGCTCCAGGAGTCTCGCCTTAAACTCCACTCCGCCGGCATATCCGCCCAGGGTGCCGTCGCTCCTCACCACCCGGTGGCAGGGTACAATTATCGCGATGGGATTGCGCCCGTTTGCTGTTCCCGTCGCCCGAACCGCCGCCGCTATCCCTAAATCCTTTGCCTGTTCCCCGTAGCTTATGGTCGCTCCGAACGGTATGCGCTGGAGGGCCTCCCAGGCCCTTTTCTGAAAGATAGTTCCCTGCAGGTTGATAGGCACAGAAAAATCCCTCCGCTTCCCCGCAAAGTATTCCGACAATTCCTGCTGAGCCCTTTCGATGACAGAGTTAGGCCGTTCACTTACCTCGCTTATTCCCAACCGGGACTGACAAGCGTGGCAGTTCTGATCAAAGGCAAGACAGAAAAGTTCCTGGTCGCTTGCGATAAGGTGCAGTTTTCCAAGGGGACTCATCCAGGTAAACCGGTATGCCTTCATTTACCAACTCCTTTTTCCGTCAGGTGACTCTTCCAAATGCCAAGTGCAAGGTAGCTCTGCCAGGGGCTGAATTGTTCCGGAAGGATCTGGTATTTCTCCAGCGCCCGGTTGATGATGAGATCGGATGCCGGAAAGGCATCGGTATCCCCCAGGCACCTGAGTGCAATCATTTCGACGGTCCAGGGGCCGATCCCCTTGATGTTCAGTAGATCCCTTCTGGTGCGTTCGAGGTCACAACTGCGCGAAAGATCGAGTCTCTTCTCCAGGCAGGCGGTGGCAATCTCCCTGATGGCGTTGGCGCGAACCTTGGTAAATCCCAGTGAGGTCAGCTCTTCCCTTGCCAGAACCGACGGGGCTGGGAAGAAGTGGCTCAGCCGCGCGTGGTGCGGCACTTTGCTTCTCTCTCCGTATTTTTCCACCAGTTTTCTCAGGTTCAGTCGCCCCTGCTCGGTGGAAACCAACTGACCGAGAATGACCGATACCGCGGTTTCCAGCGGGTCGAAAGCTCCGGGCACCCGAATTCCAGCCGGAGCGTCGAGGAGATCTTTCAGGGCGTCAGGGCAATCCTGGGGCGGAGTGATCTGGCTCGGATTGTGGTCGACATCGAACACGCTTCGTACCCGGTCGACCAGATGTCGGATCTCGCTGAAATCGCCGACTTTCAGGGTCACCTGCAGGCAGCGACTCGCCTCCAGGTGGGCCACCTTGAGGTAACTCTCAGCTGAACCCGACTTCAGGTGTCGCAGATAGCAGTTGTCATCGATGGTGTCGATGCCGTGCACCTCATGCCTGGCGAAGTATCGGATCAGGTTGTCCCAATCGTAGCGCTCGACATAGGGGATGCGCAGCGTGATGGTGTCCGCTGCAGCCGCGGTACCCCCCGGGGCTTTGCGAAAATCGCTGGGGTTTTTCCGGTAGGTGCTGATGAAGGCGTCGTTGAAGCGTCTGAGGGAGCTGAAACCTGAGGCAAGGGCGATGTCGGTGATGCTGAGTGGCGTCTGCGACAACAGTTGGCGCGCCAGGTGCAGCCGGCGCGAGATGGCGACTTCCAGAGGGGAGGCGCCGAGGTGTTCCCGGAAAAGTCGTCTTAGGTGGCGGTCTGTCATGCCGAGACGCTCAGCGAGACCGGATAGCTTACTCCCGTCGGCCTCGCCCCGGTTAATCATACCGAAGGCCCTGGCAATGACGGCCGCAGTTCCCTGCCACTGGATGCTGGTGGGCGCGAGGTCGGGTCGGCACCTCAGGCAGGGACGAAATCCGGCTTTTTCGGCCTCCGCCTTGCTCCTGAAAAACCGGATGTTTTCTTGCTTCGGGCGAGCCGGACAGGTGGGCCGGCAATAGATGCCGGTGGTGGTTACCCCGACATAGAAGCGTCCGTCATGTCGGGGATCTCTGGTGCTGAAGGCCAGGTAGAGCGTATCCGTATCCATATTTCCCATGAGTGTCAGGATACGGGAAAATGCTTGCCCCTACCAGCCATTTTCGGACATCGTCGGTACTTTGAGGGAATCGCGCCCTCCGGATACATCGCCTGATAGCCGGACATCCTGCAGCTAGCTCTCAAGTGCCGGGCCGCTGGCAGTCTTGAGCCGGTTGGACTCCCAGGAACACCGACACCTTGCAGCTACGGCCAGAGCCGCCGGGACCCCGCTGCCTTACGCCTTTCCAGCCAACTATCCGGGAGCGCCGCCCGCGCAGCTGCCAGCATGCTGCATCTAGCGGGTCAGATTGCGGGTACAGCGGCATTTTGCGCCTGCTGGCTAGTGGACGGGACGCTGGCAAGTTGCGGGTCCATCAGCACGGCACCCTGCTTTTTCCCGTGGTGGGTCTCCAGGTCATAATCAACCTGTGCCTGCTTTAACTGTTGAAACTTCTCTCTGACAAGTTTATTGGCGGTGTCGTCCAACTCGTTCCTGCTGGAGGCAGTGCCGAGTGATGACAGCCCCAGGTAAATCTCCTGTCCGATGCCGACGGCGATATCCCTGTGGCCGTATTCGTGCGTTTTCAGGTGAGTGAGATAGTCGTTCCAGGACGCAGTCAACTGCAGCGACGCCTTTTGGGGAACGAGCCTTGGGAGGTGAAATACAATGTCAACGTCCGTCTTTATCGAGTCGAGATAATACCTGCCGTTCGAGGACTTGATGTCGTAGTGGTAACGTATGTCCCAGGTAGTCAGCGCCGCATAGATTTTTCCGTCATTCCAGGTGGTACCGTTTCGCTTCATCTGGGCGCGCAGTTCATCCGCCGAGGCACCGTCAATTTCGTAAAGGTTGAATTTCTCCGTTACCTTCACCCGGGGCAGCAGCTCGGGTTGCCTCAGTACGGGCGCGCTTTGCTCAATGAATTTGGCCAATTTGATAGTATCGGTCGCAGTCCCCCCGTCACCAAACACAGGGGTCGCGCATAAAACGGCGAGGCAGACCCCGATCACGCATTTTGCAGCCATTGCTTCGTACCCTCCTCTTATAATTGATTTCTTCCGATTGAATAAACGCATCAGCTTTTAGAAACTGTCCGAGAATAGAGTATTTCAGCGGGGGAGTATGTGCGCTGGGTCACCAACGATCGATTCAAGTATTAGGCCGATAAAATGTACCTGAGTGCGGTGTTATAATAATCGATAGCCTGCGCGCACCTTAGGAAGGGCGGCTGCCCAAAAATGGTGCCACCTGGGGGAACCCAGTACCCGGTATCTGGTTGCTAGGTACTCGGCGTGCGGAGTTTCAAATCGAGTTCAGAAAGTCCCCTCTCCACTAAACTCGCCCCAGGCCAGGTCGGTAGCAAGTCAGGACGCAGAAAGGAGGTTCAGCATGAAAACGATCAAAGTCACGCCACTTTCAGCAGCAGCGCTGATTGCTCTGTCAGGGTTGGCTCAAGGTGCCACTGGTACCGGAATCCTTGAGGCAAATGGCGGCAATATCTCTCACACCGGTATCAGTCAGGGCTCAGTCGTTTCACCGGGATGGCATAGCGGAGAATCTGGTAGCGCAGGCGGCAGCGGCGCAGGAGGCTCCGGCGACAATGACAGCTCCGCTCATGGCAGTGGCACGAGCGGCGCTGGCACTGGCGGTTACACCGATGGGAATAAGGGCGTCGGTTCCGACAAGGCGATGAGCAGCTATTCCTGCCAGAGGAAACCTGGTGCCAAAGGCTGGAAGGGGGTTCCCAAGAACAAATAAGCAGCTTTCGCTTGCGGGAAGGTTTGAAGCCAGGTCGCTGCCCTGGCTTTTTTATAGCCCTTTCGCGAACGCATCTCAATAGCCACTACCTTGCGCAACCCTGGTTGCAATCCGAGTGATATATGTTAAATAACTCTCATTGATATTCGCAGGTGCTTATATCCAAAAAAGCGAAGGAGACAGCGATGGAAGTAATGCATGCGGGTGGCCGCCCGGTAACGGGGGCAAAACAGAAGCGGGTGAATGTCGGGTCGCAGGAAAGAAACGCGTCCATGGTCGGCGGAGCGGCGCTGGCGTTGTCCGGGCTCAAAAGCATCGCCAAAAGGCGTTACCTGCCGGGCTTGGCGCAGTTGGTGGCCGGCGGCATGTTCTTTTATCGGGGAAAAACCGGGCATTGCGACCTCTTCGAGGCGGCCGGCATCGACACGACAAGCGCCGCGGAAAAGGGGGTGCGGGTGGAAAAGTTTCTCACCATCAACCGAACCCCTCAGCAGGTTTACGAGTTCTGGCGCAACCTGGAGAATCTGCCGAGAATCATGCGTCACCTTGAATCGGTGCAGGTGACGGGAGAAACCAGCTCGCATTGGAAGGCGCGAGGACCCGGCGGGATTACCCTCGAATGGGACGCGGAAATGGTGGAGGACTATCCGGGTCAGCTCATCCTTTGGCGCTCGGTGGGGGACGCGGAATTGCCCAATGAAGGAACGGTCGAGTTTCGCGAGGCCCCCGGGGGACGCGGCACCGAGGTGAAGGTGAGTATCCGTTACTATCCCCCGGGAGGTCGCGCGGGAACGGCGGCTGCCAAGCTTGCCAACGCCATCAGTGCCGGCCAGATCGAGGAAGACCTGAAACGGCTCAAACAGATATTGGAGACTGGCGAAACCGTGACGGCCGAGTGGACCAGCGCCGCGCAGTAGACGGCACCTGCGTCAGAACACAGGCGTCCTCCCGGCCTGAGGAACGCACCCTTGCCCTTCATACCGGGAACTGCCTCTAGCCACCTCACCCGTTTTGCCGGGAGTCACTTCAGAACCCCTCGCCCTTCGGGAGAGGGGCAGGGGAGAGGGCGCTACCACAGCGTCATGCCGCAGCCAGGAGCCTTAATTAAGCCTCCCACGACAAAATGAGTGGCACCTGCCGCCAGAGAGCAGCGCTGGCTAGCCTAAAGGAGAAAGTATGAAAGCTGTATGCTGGCATGGAAAACATAATGTCCAAGTGGACCGGGTGCCGGATCCACAGATCCTCAACGCTCGGGACGCCATCGTCCGGGTGACTCTGACCGGTATCTGTGGCTCCGACCTGCACCTGTACAACGGCCTGGTGCCGACCATGAAGGAGGGGGACATCCTGGGTCACGAGTTCGTGGGAGTCGTAGTGGAACTCGGGTCTGGCGTCAGTAACCTGTCCAAGGGTGACCGGGTCGTGGTTCCTTTCCCCATTTCCTGCGGCGACTGCTGGTACTGCCAGCAGGGGCTCTGGGCGCTTTGCGACAACTCCAACCCGAACTCCTACCTGCTGGAGCAACTCTACGGAGACACCAGTGCCGGCATCTTCGGCTACTCGCACCTCTACGGCGGCTACGCGGGGGGGCAGGCGGAGTACGTCAGGGTGCCCTATGCCGACGTGGGGCTGCAAAAGATACCGGATCAATTGACCGACGAGCAGGTGCTCTTTCTGACCGACATCTTCCCGACCGGCTACCAGGCCGCTGAGAACTGTGCCATCAGGCCCGGCGATACCGTCGCTGTTTGGGGGTGCGGTCCGGTCGGACTCATGGCCATGAAGAGCGCCCTGCACCTGGGGGCGGCCAATGTCATCGGCATCGACCGTTTCCCGGAGCGCCTGGAGATGGCGCGGACCCACTGCGATGCCGAGGTCATCAATTATCAGGAGCAGGATGTTGCGGATCAATTGCACCACATGACTGGCGGGCGAGGTCCCGACGCCTGTATCGATGCGGTCGGCATGGAGGCCCACGGCAGCGGGATCGAAGCTGCCTACGACACGGTAAAACAAACACTCAAACTGGAGTCGGATCGCCCCATGGCGCTGCGCCAGCTGATCAAGGCCTGTCGCAAGGGGGGCGTTATTTCGGTTCCCGGGGTCTACAGCGGCTTCGTGGACAAGATGCCCATGGGCGCCCTGTTCGCCAAGGGATTGACCTTGAAGGGGGGCCAGACGCACGTGCACAAATACGTGAAGCCCCTCATGGAGCTGATCGCCAGCGGTGCAATCGACACCACCTTCATCATCACCCACCGCATGGCGCTTGATGACGCACCCGCAGCCTACCGGCTTTTCAGCGAGGAAAAGGACGGTTGCATCAAAATCGTAATGAACCCGAGGCTGGCAAGCGGCGCCGCAGCCTGAAAAAAGGGAATGCCGCCCAATAAACCCAAGGAGGAACTATGGAAGCGAAACTATTTGAACTTTTGAAAAGAGACCATCGCCAGGTAGAGAAGTGGATGACCCAGATTGAGGATGGGGCCGAAAGCGAGAGGGAGGACCTCTTCACCACCTTGCAGGATGCCCTGGAAAAGCATATGCAACTGGAGGAAAAGCATTTCTATCCTCAACTTCAAAAGATCAATCAGCTGAAAGGATTGGCCGCCGACGCATTTGAGGAACACGAAAAGGTGAAGAACTTCCTGTCGCAGTTGGAAGACCTGGACGTCGATGATGACGAGTGGATCTCGACCTTCAGCGAGATGCGGCAAGATATAATGCATCATGTCCAGGATGAGGAGAAAAAGATCTTCCCGGGCTGCACTCAGTACATGAAGGCGCAGCTACTCCAGGAAATCGGAGAGAAATGCATCGAAGAGAAGGAGCGTTCCACTTCAGCGCGTAGCGCTAAAAAGGGCAAAAGCCCTAAGAGGTAAGGGCAAACAGATTTCGCGAGGTTTGAAAAAGTGTAGGGGCGAATAATTAATGCGCCCCTACACTTGTCAAGACGCTGCCGGGCCTGGAGCGCCATCCGCAGCTGGCAAAGGAAATAGTGGAAATACGGGGGGCAAGTCGAAAGAGGCTGGCAGCAGGGAGTCTGGTCTTTCCAGGTGAGCGTCACAAGAGAGGGGCCAGGCAAAGCTGGCCCTTTTTTTATGGGAAATCCGGGAGCCGCTATTTCCCCCCGGCCGCCGCGAGGAGGTAGGCTTCCAGTTCCTGCGCCCTGTGGGCTGCAGTGTGCGCCGCGAGCACCTTGGCTCGGGCACGCTGGCCCAGGGCCAGGCGTTCCGCCTCCGGAAACTCCCGCAGGTAGCGCTGCACATCGGCTGAGTTCTCCGCAATTAGGATTTCTTTCCCGGGGACAAAGAAATCCTCGATTCCCCTCCAATAATCACTGATGACCGGCACGCCGCAGGCCGCCGCCTCGAACAGGCGCATGCTTGGGGAATGGCCCATCTTCGTCATGTCGCTTCGGGTTACGTTCAGGGTAAAGCGCTGCGAGCCGTAAAAGGTGCGGTGGCGCTCTGGAGGGAGGTGTTCGAAACGCTCCGTGTTTGGCGGCCAGTTGATGGTTGCCGGGTACTGAGGACCTGCCACGGCAAAGCGACCCTCCTGCCAGCTTGCCGCAGGATGGCAAAGGAGTTGTTCCAGCGGCGGCTGACGAACTGGGCTGTAGCTTCCCAGATATCCCAGGTCCCAGAGCGGCCGGAGCTCCGTTTCCGGGTAATGCAGTTCCGGATCAACGCTGTAGTACAAAGGGCGTACGGTCTGGGCGCCGTACCGGTATTTAAGCTCCCCCAGGCATGCGCCTCCGGCGCAGGAGAGATAAAGCTTGTAGCGTGGTACCAAGTCGGCCTGCAGGTACCCGCACGCACTGGCTGCGAGCTTGGCCAGTGTGACCGGTGTGTCGAAATCATAAAAGGCTGCCGGAACGTTGCCCCGGCGTGTCACACGTTCCCCGACTTTGATCCCCTCCGGCACGTAAGAGCCGACTATCACCCAGTCCGCGTTCCCGATCTCGCCACCGTAATATCCGAAGCACTGTTCAAGCGAGGAGTAAAGGATGGTGCGGCAGTACGGGGGGGACGGGAGGTCGCGGTTGGTTGCATGCCAGGGTGCCTCCCGCTCGAAGAAGGTTATCCGGTGCCCGCGCCTTGCCAACTCGCGCACCAGGCCACGATAGGTGGTGGCGTGACCGTTCCCCCACGAGGAGGTAATGGAAAGACCAAAAATGATGAGTTTCATGATGTACCTCCGAAGTCGTTCGCCTGGAGCGGCGCGGGGCAGCAACCGGGAACTCCTTTGAGCTCGGTGGCTCGGTGTGTGTTGGCAGGCTCGGCCGGAACACGACTGCCCGTGGCAACCCACAGGGAAAAAGGCGCATCGCCGCGGTTCTCTCTAGAGTCAGGTGATTGGCAGAATGTCACAAAGGGCATGGCTTCCCCTTTTCTCCAGCCGCTTCGGGGGCCTGATGGTGCTGCGCAGCCACGCTGTACGCCTCGAGGTATTGAGCCGCCATCAGGGTGGGATTGGAACCTTGAGCTGCGCCGGTGCGCCTGGAAAGCCAGGGCTGCCCGGTGCGAGTGGTTGCTGCAGAGCTGCTGCAGGGCCGCGATCAATGCCAGGGGGTCGTCGGGCGGGACGAAGAGCGCGGCCCCGTCCCAAAGCTCGCGCAGGCTCTCGATATCACCCAGCACCAGCGCGCAGCGGCAGATGGCCGCCTCCAGCACCGACAGGCCGAACGGCTCGTAGCGTGCCGGCAGCGCATAGACCGCACCCCTTTCGAACCAACCGGCCAACTGACGGGAAGGAAGCCTCCCCAGCAGGGATACGTTTTCCATCTGCATGCTTCCGCTCTCGTGATGGTCCTGTTCTCCTGCGACATAGACCGGCCAGGGGAGAAAGGGCGCCGCCTGGGCGACTGCCGCCAGATTTTTTGCCTCATCCCAGATGCGCCCCACCGAGAAGATGTAGGCCTCCTTCGCCGCGGGATGGAACAGGTCCGTGCAGCGCGCGTTGGGTATTACCCGGACGCGGGGCAGGGCCAGGTAATGAATTTGCAGCGCTTGCAGCATCGCTGAGGTTGGCACGGCGACCATATCCGCCGCAGCGAGCCCGCGGGAGACCTCCTGCCGGTAGCGCAGAAAGCGGTCCGGAAGCTCCGTCTGTTGCACCATCGCCCACCAGGAAAGCACGCAGGAATGCGCCGTGATCAGGCAGGGCGCCTGCCAGGGGAGTGCGGCGTGGGCGTAGCCATTGTGGTGCACCTGATCCAGCTGCAGCCGGGATTCCAGGGAGAGCAGCCAAGCGCCGGCACGCTGGACGTCCTCCCAGGGGTCGTCCATCCACTCAAGACTGAAGCGGCTCTCGCACAGGATCAGGTTTTCGATCTGGGCCGCCTCGCGGCGCTGGTCCGCCCCGGGAAGCTCGCCCATGGTCGCCAGTACCACCTCGATGCCGTAGGGGGTGACCCCGCGCGCGAGTTCAAGGGCAAAGGTCCAGACGCCGCCGATGGTAACGGCGGTCATGAGTATCCGGCGGGGGAGGGTGAGGGTGGCGTCGGGAGTAATAGTCATACAGTCAGCTTTGTGCCATGGGAAACGCTCCTCCAAGAGCCCGTTCGAAAGTCCAGGAATTTGCACTTCTAAAAGCAGATGACAGCAGCAAAGTACATTAGCAAACATTAACAATGTTAACAGGTTGCCTAACACTGTCAAATTCTTTTTGAGCCAGGGAGACTCAGGGTTGCGGAGTGTGTCAAACGGTGTGCGGTAAGCAGTGAGGGGCAACTAAGTGATAATAGCAGAACTCGCATAGAGACAAATGCAGGAACAAGGTGGGCAGCTCTGGGGCGTCATAAGACTTTGGGGGATACTGGTCCAGTGTTTCAGGCTCTCGCGGTTTATTTAAAAAGGGCTTAAACCGCTGTTTAAGCCCTTCTCCTGCCAAGGCAGATCTTGGAACTTCGGCCAGGTTATCTGCGATGCGGTTGAGCCTGTTTGCTCTGCACACGGCCTTGGGGTTGTTGCGCCTGTTTCTGGCCCGACTGGAGATTGTCAAAACCTTTCATTACTTCGCTAATGTTGTCATATTCCCTGTCTTCCAGTCTCTGGACCAGGTTGATGACTTCTCTATCCGCCTGGTTTCGTTGCGCTTGTTGCACCAGCTGTTCTTTTTGTACGGGGAAATCAATCCCCTTGAGAAAACGGCTGACGTTGATAGGTGCCTGCTGGCTGCTTTTTTCGCTTACAGTTGCCATGATAGTACCTCCCTGGGACTTTGCTGATTGTCCTATTTGATTAGCCTAAAATAATACGAGCTAATGTACAATCATAATCCCACCGAGGATATTTCCTATAGCCTGGTCATCCTGTAGTACCGGATCATTTCCGGAAGCTCGATTACGAACATCACGGCGGCGGCACTGGCACCGACGGCCATCCAAAGCAGGGTCTTTTTTTTCATGTCAGGGCTCCTTTCTTATCTGTCGTTGGCTCGTGTGGTGGTCCGGACTGCCGACAAGCTGTGCGGCAAGCCGCTCCACCAGGTCCGCGGCTTTTTCCACCGCCGCGGCAACCGGTCTGCTGAGGTGCATGGCTGTTTCGGGACTCCAGTCTTCGCCGATTTCCTCGGGCTTGCAGCCGACGATGAGGATCTGGTCCGGCAAGGGACCGAGGCTGCGAGCCAGCCTCAGTACGGCCTGCGGATCCATGCGGTGCCCGTCGAGTGACGTCGCCTCTTGGTTATCCTGCTCCGCCTCCAGGAGGACGAGGGAGCCCGGGAGCCCGTCTCCGGCAATGGTATCCACCAGTATCGCCGCGTGGTAGGCCTGACCCAGCGCATAGGCGAGGTCTCTCCCCCGGATGCCAAAGTCGATGATGTCGACACCCGCAGGGAGTTGCCGTTCCAGGAGCCGCAGCGCAACGACGACCCCGAAGCCGTCGTCTCCTAGAAAGATGTTGCCGATTCCCGCCACCAGCACCCGGCGCTGCGGGACCTCCCTCTGGTTTTGCCCCAGGAGCTCCAATTCGTCCGGCGCAAAAAAGAAGCGGTGGGCCGGATGACGAACCGCCCCCAAATCCCGGCCCGGGTCATCCTCCATGATGACGGCGATATGCGGCCCGCCGCTGTCGTCCTCGTCGATCCCCTCGACGATTGCCGAGCGTCCCGCCAGGGCGCAATCAAGCAGGTCTCCGCCGGGCCGCGGCTTCAGGCGCACCCTGGCGCCGGGACGCAGGGTCCCGCCTGCCACCTCGAGCTCCTGTAGCCCGACCCGGGCCATCTGCTCCAGAAACAGATCGGGTTCCAGATGCCCGGCCTGCACGGGAAGCAGTTCCAGCACCGGGCTCTCGGCGAGCGCTGACTCGGCTTCGCGTGGCAGCGGCTTTGAGGGATCACTCTTCATGCCGGCGACAGGTTGGGCATTTCGGGCAGAATCGGATTGCGCGCCTCGGGGTTGATTCCCGTGGAGCGGCTCGCGGTGGAGCGGCCGTCAGGCTCGTGGCCGCGCTCCCTGGCATAATTTTCCGGTCTGTTCCCGGAGCGCACCCCGCAGACGTGGGTTAGCGCCGTAGGTTTTACTTTGGGGCACCCGGTCCGGATGCCGCCGTTATCCTCAGGACTGTTCATACACTGCCTCCTTAATCCTTTCTTACCCGGCCGCCCAATCCCAGGGAAGGGATGTGGGACTCCTCGATGACCTTGCCGCCCCCCAGGTACATGTGCACGCCGCACGGCAGGCAGGGGTCGAAACTGCGCACGGTGCGCATGATGTCGATTCCCTTGAAGCTGTCCTGGCCGTTCTCCTCGAAGATGGGGGTGTTCTTGACCGCTTCCTCCATCGGTCCCTGCAGCCCCGAGCTGTCCGTCGGGCTCGCGTTCCAGCAAGTGGGCGGATAGGGGTGGTAGTTGGCGATCTTACCCTCGCGGATCACCAGGTGGTGCGAGAGTACGCCGCGCACTGCTTCATGGAAGCCGACTCCGAGAGCTTCCTGCGGCACGGTGAAGTCGCTGAAGGTCCTGGTGTTGCCGGCGCGGATCTCCTCCATCGCCTGTTCCAGAAAGTGCAGCGCCATGGCCGCCGAATAGGCGACGAAGTAGATGCGGGCGCGGTCGCGCTCGATGGTGTTGCACCAGGGGGGAATCTTCCACTCGAACTCGGTCTCCGGCAGGCTTGCGCTTTTGGGGAGCTGGATGCGCACGCTGGCGCCGGTTGCCTGCACGTAGGGGGTGTTGACCAGTCCCGCCAGCGCGGTCGACCAAAGGCGCGCCAGCGGCCCCCCGCCGGTCTCCATCGCCAGCAGTTCTCCGCACGGCACCTGCCAGCGCGGGCTCATCACCCAGCTGTAATTCCCGCCGTCGAAGTCGCGCTTTTGTGGGCGCGGCAGGGTGGTCTGGTTCCAGGGGTGGCGCTGGTCCACGGGGTTTCCCCGCGGGTCGTGCGAGACCAGGGTCTCTTCCCCGGCCCAGTCGTCGTAGAACGAGGAGCCGAGCAGGATGCGCATGCCGAGGTTGATGTCGATCAGGTCGTTGGTGACGAGCTTGCCGTCCAGGACGATGCCGGGAGTCACGAACATGGCGCGGCCCCACTCCTTCATGGTGGCGTAGCGGTAGTCCGCCACCGCGGGGTCATTGAAGGCGCCCCAGCAGGCGAGCTGTATGCGCCGGCGCCCGACCTCCTCGTAGCCGGGGAGAGCCTCGTAGAAGAAGTTGAACAGGTCGTCGTTGAGCGGCACCGCTTTTTTCACGAAGTCGAGCAGGTTGAGGAGCCTCACCTGGTAGTCGGAAAAAAGCTGGGGGCTCGCGACGGTGCCCACGCCACCGGGGTAGAGGGTCGAGGGGTGCACGTGGCGCCCTTCCATCAGGCAGCACATCTCCCGGGTCAGGCGCCCCATCTGCAGGGCCTCCTTGTACATGGAGCCCTCGAAGGGGTTGAAGGCGCGCATGATATCGGCGATGGTCCGAAAACCGTGGATCTCCGCGTTGGGCGCGTGGGTGTGCTCTGCCTTGTCCAGTAGGGCGGGGTTGGTCTCCCGGACCATCTGCTCGCAGAAGTCGACGAACACCAGGTTGTCCTGGAAAAGCGTGTGGTCGAACATGAACTCGGCCGCCTCGCCGAGGTTCACCATCCACTCCGCCAGCGGCGGCGGCTTGACGCCGTAGGCCATGTTCTGGGCGTACACCGAGCAGGTGGCATGGTTGTCGCCGCAGATCCCGCAGATGCGGCTCGTGATGAAGTGGGCGTCGCGGGGGTCCTTGCCGCGCAAAAAGACGCTGTAGCCCCGGAACATGGAGGAGGTCAGCTTGCACTCGGCGACCTGCCTGTTGGCGAAATCGATCTTGGTGTAGACCCCGAGGTTGCCGATGATCCGGGAGATGGGGTCCCAGTTCTTCTGCACCAGATCGCCGTTTCCGACTTTAATCTTTTCCACGCGTCCCTCCTTTTTTGCCTTGGGCTCCCACCCGGGGATCGTAGCCACTGGTGAGTTCACTGCCGCGGTGGCGCCACCTGGGCTCCTTGTTCACCGTGATGTTGGTGATGGAGCGCAGGCGGCGGATGGTCGGACCGTAAATGTTGTGGGTGAAGGTGGAGGAAACGGTTCCTCCCGGCGGGGCATCCATGAAGGGCATGAATTTGTCCGGGAAACCCGGCATGGTGCAGCCGATGCAGATGCCGCCCACGTTGGGGCAGCCCCCGACGCCGTCCATCCAGCCGCGTTTGGGAACGTTGCAGTTGACGACCGGGCCCCAGCAGCCGACCTTTACCTGGCACTTGGGGGAGTTGTAATCCAGGGCGAAATCTCCCTGCTCGTAGTAACCGCCCCGATCGCACCCCTCGTGCACGGTTTTCCCGAAGAGCCAGGTGGGGCGCAGTTTGTCGTCCAGAGGGATCATCGGGTTCAATCCGGCGACCTGGCTCAAAAGCCAAAGCAGCGTCTCGGTGAAGTTGTCCGGCTGTACCGGGCATCCCGGCACGTTGACGATCGGAATCCCCGCGGCGCTCCGGAAATCCCACCCCAGGTAATCGGCCAGCCCCATGCTCCCGGTCGGGTTGCCGGCCATGGCAAGGATGCCTCCGTAGGTGGCGCAGGTGCCGGCCGCGACCACTGCCAGAGCCTTCGGCGCCAGGCGGTCGATCCAGTCGTTTAATTTGATCGGCTGCCCCGTCTCATGATCGTAGCCGAAGGCGGTGAAAAATCCTTCCCCGGAGTGGATCTCTTCGTTCGGGACGGAGCCCTCCAGGACGAAGACGTAGGGTCCCAGTTCTCCCCTGGCGGCGGCGTGGAAGGGTGCCACGAAGTCGTCGCCGACCTCCTTGGAGAGCACCTTGTTGTGCAGGTGCACCTTGGGAAGTCCGGGGATCAGCCCGAGTACGATCTGCTCGATGGAGGGGAGGGCGGCAGCGGTCACCGAAACAGAGTCTCCGTCGCAGCTCATTCCCTCCGAGATCCATAGGATGTGAACCTCCTCGATTCCGCTTTTGGTTTTTAGTGTCATGAGCATCCCCTTTGCTGGCAGCAGGCATACCGCACGGGAAGAAACGCCCGCATGGTCCCCATGGTCAAACGGCACTGTGCTCCCCGGTATTTAGCGCTGTGCGCGGTGGCTCTTCCCGGTAGGCGCGCAGGGCTAAAATATTGCAAGATGTTGATGTATTATAATTTGACCGGTGTGATATGCAAGGCGGTGGACTGGCGCCGTTGCCTGGAAAGATACCAATTCTCGACGAGCGTGAGAGGCAAACCATGTCCTTTCTTCGGTGGCTGCTGGCCTTGGTGTCAGCTGTAACAGCCATGCTGACGTCATTCACACCACTGGCTGCCCAGGAAAACAGTTACGGTACCGGTACTGGCGCTTTGGCAACGGCCGCCACAGGCGACAGCTTTAAAGGGAGCGTGCCGGCCGTGAAGGGTGCACCCGGTGTACTGGGACTTTCCCTGCGAAGGGCGATAGCACTGGGGCTCGCCAATAATCTGGGTCTTTTGCTGCAAAAAGACGGGACTCTTTCGGCCCGGGGGCAGCGCTGGATTGAACTGAGTAAGCTGCTGCCCAACCTTTCCAGTTCTGCCAGCGTGCACCACCTGAAGGAAAGTCTTGCCATAACGGGCATCTCGCTTCCGGGGGTGCCCCCGGTCGTGGGGCCGTGGTACTGCTCCCTGTGGGAAAGCACCGACGACGCCCAGATAGACGGTCATCTTAACCAGATTAGTGCGCGGATCAGCGGCCAGGTGCTGAAGGTCCGCTTTGATGATAACCAGTTCGTCAAAGCCGGCACGGTGCTGGTGGAAATTGACCGTACGGATTATCAGGTAGCCTACGAGCGGGCACTGGCCGAGCTGGCAGAAGCCCGCACAGCGGCAAATGCGGCACGGGTTGGTGTGCCGATCGATCACCTCGGTTGACACCTCGAGCCAGGTGGCCACCTCCAGGGCCCGGGTCGACAATGCCAAGGCTGGCATTCTTGCTGCTGAAAAGCAGTACGAGGCGGCCCGCGCGCGGCTGGCAGAAGCAAAGGCCTACAACGCCAAGTACCAAAGCGACCTGCGCCGCTACACGCCGCTGGTCAGTAAGGATATCATTTCCCGGCAGCAATACGACCAGGTGCTGGCGGCGGCACAGGCAGCCGCGGCGGGTGTCGAGGCCGCCGACGCCGCGATGCGGGCCTCGGCCCAGCAGGTGAGCCAGGCCCGCGGGCAACTGGTCCAGGTGGAGGCGGAACTGCGCTCGGCAAGGACAGCTCTGCAGCAGGTGAGGGTGGCCCGCTCCCGCTTCGAATCGGCTCGGACGGCCCTCAAGAGAGCCGACTCGGTCCTGAAACAGGCCGGGCTGAACCTGCAGTACACCAAGGTGGTGGCCCCCGTGGACGTCATCACGGGTAAAAAGAGCGTCGAGGTCGGGCAGAATGTGCTTCCGGGGCAGGTTTTGGCCTATCTGGTTCCGGTTGAGGACATCTGGGTTACCGCCAATTTCAGGGAGAACCAGCTGCGCAAGATCCGGCCGGGCCAGCGGGTGCGCCTCTCGGTCGACGCCTACGGCAAGAAATACGACGGTTACGTGGAGAACCTGGGCGCGGCCTTGGGCCGGGAGGAGATGGGGAACGCCAGCGGGATTTTCAACCTGATGCGTAACGTCGGCGGGAGCGTGGGGATCTCCATCGTCACCACCTTGCTGGCCCGCAAGGCGCAGTTGCACCAAAACGACATGGCCGCGCATCTGAACCTGGGCGATCTCCGCTTCGGGGTGCGGACCCAGTCACTGCAGAGGCTATTCCAGGGGTACTTCGACCCGTCCGACGCAGCGCGCATGGCGCAGGGGAGGGTCTACGGCGAACTGCAGCGCCAGGCGACTCTGCTTGCCTACGTGGAGAACTTCCGGCTGCTTGCCTTTGCCTGCTTTTTTTGCATCGCCGGAGTTTTCTTTTTCAAGAGAGTCAAGGCAAAGGGGCCGCCGGCAGGGGGACACTGAGGCATCGATGACGTCCCTATTCGCTATCCAGCACCTCACGTACCTTGGCCGAAAGGGAATGCACCGAGAACGGCTTCTGGATGAAATGAACCCCCTCGTCGATGGCTCCGTGATTGGCGATGACGTCGGCGGTAAATCCCGACATGAAAAGACGTTTTAACTGGGGATGCCGGGACGTCAACTCCCGGGCCAGATCCCGGCCGTTCATCTCCGGCATGACCACATCGGTCAGCAGCAGGGAAATCCCGTCGGCGTGATCCGCGGCAAGGCGGATGGCCGCGCCAGGGGAGTCCGCCGCCAGCACGGTGTAGCCCTGCCGGGTAAGCAGCAGGGTGGCGACGTTCAAGATGGCGGGCTCGTCTTCCACCAAAAGGATGGTCTCGTGGCCGCGTTGTGCAGGCTTTGGCGCACCCTCTGCCCGGACCTGCACGACCTCTCCGCACCAGCGGGGTAAAAAGACCGAGAAGGTCGTCCCCAACCCGGGTTCGCTGTAAACGTAGATGAACCCGTTGTTCTGCTTCACGGCTCCATACACCGTTGCCAGCCCCAGCCCGGTTCCCTTTCCGGTTCCCTTGGTCGTGAAGAACGGCTCAAAAATGAGGGCGAGCGTTTCCTTGTCCATGCCACAGCCGTTGTCGCTCACGGTAAGCCGCACGTATTCGCCCGGCACCACCCCCTTGTAGTCGGCGCCGTAATCCGCGTCGATGACGCAGTTTCCCGCCTCTATGGTGACTTTACCGACGTCCGAGATGGCGTCGCGCGCGTTGATGCAGAGGTTGATCAGAATCTGGTCGATCTGGGAGCTGTCCACCCTGACCGGCCAGGTGCCGGCTACAGGCAGCCAGTGCAGGTCGAAGTCCTCGCCGATGATCCGTTGCAGCATGCTGAGCATGCCGGCCACCGTTTCGTTCAGGAGCACCACCTTGGGCGAGATGGTCTGCTTGCGTGCAAAGGCGAGCAGTTGGCGGGTCAGGTCGGCGGAGCGCTCGGCCGCCTTCAGTATCTCCTTTATGTTGACATAGAGCGGTTGCTGCGGTTCCAGGTCCATCAGGGCCAGATTGGCATGTCCGAGGATGACTCCGAGCATGTTGTTGAAATCGTGCGCCACTCCACCCGCCAGCCGGCCCACCGACTCCATCTTCTGGGCGTGCTGGAGCTGGTCCTCCAGCTTGATCTTCTCCTCATCGGCCTGCTTGCGCACCAGTGCCGCTCCGAGGTGCGACGCGATCCCTTCCAAGAGCTCAACCGTCTCGAAGCTGAGCCTTTCCTGGCTCCTGCTGTTTAATTGAATCAGGCCGAGTATGCTCCCCTTGTTCCGTATCGGCACCAGTGCCATGGAGGCGTACCCCTGGTGCATGCAGACATTGCGAGGCTCGAAGCGGGGATCTTCGCCGGGGGGGAGGTCCAAAAGGGGGGAGAGGTCGTTGCTCCAGAAACTTCCGCCCGCGCTGAAAAGCGGATTGGCCGGATCGGTCTTGCCCGATAGGACCAGGCCGCAGGTACATGCCAGATTGAGGTACCCGTCCTTGTCCCGGCACCCCGTAGCTTCCTTCCCCTGCCGGGCCAGCGCGTTCTCGGTAAGCAAGAAATCACCGGAAAAACCTTTCTGTGCGAAATAGGGGTAATCGTCCTGATCTTGCAGCCGGATGCCGACGGCATCGAAGCCGGTGCGCGCCTGCAGCGAGGCGAGGACTTGCCGGATCAAGTCGTGGAAATCGGCGGTCTCACTCAGTATCTGCAGGATTTCCCGGCTCATTTCCTGGTACGCTTCCCGCTGCTTTTGTCGGGTAACGTCGCGGACGATCTTCGAGGCCCCGACGACCTGCCCCGCACTCATAAGCTGAGAGATGGTGACCGAAACGTCAATCCGCCTGGCATCCCTGGAGAGCCAAACCGACTCGAAGTTGCCGAGCGTCGCGCCGACCGCAAGCTGCTCCGGGCGTTGCAGGGTGTTCTCCTGCTCCCGGAACTCGGGGGGGATCAGGAAAACGAGGTCCCTGTTAATGACCTCGGCGGCCGGAAAGCCGAAAATCCGCTCCGCGCCGCGGTTCCAGTCGATGATGATCCCGTTCAGGTCCGTGGATATGATGGCGTCGTCGGAGGACCTGACGATTTCCGCCAGCCTCGCGTGCGCTTCTTCCACCTGCTTGTGGGCGCTCACGTCGCTGAAGATGGCTGTGAACTCGCCCGGTTGCGGGCTGTAGGCATAGATTGAAAGATACTGCCGGGTTGGCTCGAAAAAGGTCTCCACCTGGATCTCGCCGCCTTCCAGGGCGATCTTGCCGAGGACGCCAATATAATCAAAGGCAAAACTTTCCATGCCGGGGACGACCTCCCGGACGCGGTATCCTTCGATGCACCCCTTCCTGATCCCGAGGGTCGTTTCGAGAGCCTCATTGACCTGCAGGATGGTAAAATCGTCGGGCCGCCCTTGCTGGTCGCAGTTCACCCGGCAGTGGGCGATGGCGTTTAGCCTGTTGGCGAAGAGGGCTGAGTAGCGGCGCTCGCTTTCCCTGAGCCCCTCCTCCGCGCGCTTGCGCTCGGTAATGTCGTACAGTATTCCGTTCCAAAGGACCTCGCCGCTTGGCAGAGCCGTCGCAGATGACTCGACATGCAGCCAGAAAACCTCCGCCGCGCGAACCAGGCGGCCTTCCCAGACAAAAGGTGCCAGGGAGCCGTGCGCCAGCTGGTGCAGCCGGTCGAATTCCGGCCGGTCGTCCGGGTGGATGGTCTCCCGCATGAGGGAGGGGGCCTGATACATCTGCTTCGAGGTCACGCCGATCAGTTCGCACAGGCGCTCACTGACAAAGTCCACGCGAACCCCGCCCTTTTTGAGCGTGGTGTACTTGTAAACACCCAGCGGTATGCGGGCGATCAGGTCGCCCCATTTCTGCAGCGACGACTCCAGGCGTGCTTGACTCTGCTGCAGGGTGTGCTCGTACCCTTTGCGGCGCGACACGATAGCGCGTCCCACCATGCCGCACAGGATCAGGCCGAATGCGATCAACCCTCCGCCGGCAGCGGCCATTTTCAGCAGTAGCTGATGGATCGGTCCTTCAACCTCGGAGGCTGGGACGCCGATCGCCACCGTCCACCCGGTGGTCGCAGAACGGCTGAGCGCGGTATACGTGGTGGCGCCTTCCTTGGTCAACGCCTTAAACATGCCGATTCTGCCGGCGGCGATGCGCTCTCCAAGGGTCGGGGTCACCAGCGCCCCGACGTAGCGCTCAGGGGTGCGCGACCTTCCTGCCAGCTTCATGTTGGAGTCTACGATAGCGCCGGTCCAGGATCTATTCAGCCTCTGCTCGACGAAGACCTCGCTGAACGAATCGGGCTTCATAACCACGGCAAGGACGAAACGCACCGCATTGTCGCGTATCACCGGCGCCAGGAAGAGGACGATCGGTTTCTTGACGATAGTGCCGGAAGCGAAGACCCCTGCGATCATCGGTTTGCGCGTCCTGGTGACCTGGTCAACCCCCTCCGGCGAGGAAGTCATCGGCGCCGGAAAGGTCAGAGGCAATCCGCCGGCCACGATTTTATGGGTTACCGGGTCGATGAGGACCGCATTGAGCCACTTTTCGTGTGCGTTAATGGCGCGCAGCGCCTCATCGTGGAAGGCCGCAGCGGGATGCTCCGAGTCGAGGCTGGCATCGGATGCCAGTACATCCATCCCCACAAACTGATTGACCAGTTCATGGTCGACGGCCACGCGCAGGGCGCGGGCCGTGGCGGCCAGTTCATCGGCGAGCGCGGTTTTTTTCTGGTCCACGATTACCCACGCTGCGCCGCCGCCAAAGACCAGCAGCGGGAGCACGGCGACCAGAACCAGCCCGACTAGCGGCAGCCAGATGGAATTCCCCGTGCTCCTGTCATGAACAGTCTGAATTCGAAACAACTTCATTACTCCTCCTGGAACTCCAAGCCGTCATTTACCCATCAGACGTCAGCTCCCGGTGAGGAGTAGTGTCTGTTTTCAGATAATCCATACTCCGATCAGGCTGAGTGAAGGGAATGTTTGGCAACTGTCAAATGAATGAGGCACTATACTGTTCAATTAAGACTATATTTGTCCTGATAAGGGCAATAACTAATGCATTCAGTGCGCAACTGAAACCAATTTACTGCGGAACTAATCGATTAGCATAAAAATATTAGCTTGGCTATCGCTATGTTCCGAATGGAGATGATTGCATCAAGGCGGTACGTTATATTTAATCATTTGATAGCCCCCTTCTTTCCCACGCTCACCATCGACCTTTGGT
>Ga0209123_1001155_pt1 | contig 27501 bp, 23 predicted proteins | sample BarGraIncu00431A_FD_184500 | JGI IMG/M metagenome (GOLD analysis project Ga0209123, IMG submission 184500) | Arctic peat soil microbial communities from Barrow, Alaska, USA - Barrow Graham LP Incubations 004-31A (SPAdes) (version 2) | ecosystem: Environmental > Terrestrial > Soil > Wetlands >...
GGATAAATGTAGAATTGAAAACCCTCAATTACTAGCCGTGCAAGAAGGCCACAACTGTCGTTGCTGGTTATATGTGAAAGGGGGAGAGCTAGGTGATGCAAGACACAGTACTGGAAGTTAAAAACCTAAAAAAATATTTTGAGATTCGCGGCGGCTTGTTGAATCAAGTCACCGGCTATGTTAAAGCAGTCGACGATGTTTCTTTTTCAGTGAACCGTGGTGAAACACTTGGCATCGTAGGTGAATCGGGTTGCGGAAAATCTACGACTGGCAGAGCCATTCTCCGCTTATTGGAACCCACTGGAGGACAAGTCTATTTTGACGGCGTTGATTTGGCAACATTAAGTAGGGAGGCCATGCGCCAAAAACGCAAAGAGATGCAAATGATTTTTCAGGACCCTTACGCTTCCTTAAATCCTCGCATGCTGGTTGCGGATATTATTGGCGAAGCATTGCCTGCTCACGGTATAACCAATCAAGGGGAAATCATCCGTCGCGTGAATGAAACACTGGAACTTTGCGGACTGACTCTTGAGCAAGGGCAACGTTATCCCCACGAATTTTCCGGTGGACAACGGCAACGTGTTGGAATTGCTCGTTCTCTTATCTTGAAGCCTAAAATCATTATCGCTGACGAACCCGTCTCAGCTCTGGATGTATCCATTCAAGCGCAAATTATTAATTTACTGCAAGATTTGCAGGTAGAGTTTGGATTAACCTATTTATTCATCTCCCATGATTTATCAGTAGTTCGCCATATTAGCAAGCGAGTCGGTGTCATGTATTTGGGGAGAATGGTGGAAATTGGATTGGCGGAAACCTTATATGAAAATCCTCTGCACCCATATACTCAGGCATTACTATCCGCAATCCCCTTGACTGATCCTTCGGCTAAACGAGAACGTATCATTCTGCAAGGTGATGTTCCTTCACCTGCAAACCCGCCTGACGGCTGCGCTTTTTCTCCGCGTTGTCCAAAAGTCATGGATATATGCAAAACTGTGAGGCCAGAAATAACTTCCTTAGCAGATAACTACCAGGTGGCTTGCCATCTTTATCAAAAATAAATTTGTAAGTCCAATCTGTAAAAAATAAGATTGGGAGGAGTTTCTATGTTAGATGAACGAGTAAAGATACTGGCTAGAAATCTAATCAATTATTCGGTGCACTTGCAACCGGGTGAAAAAATACTCATTGAAGTCATCGACGGTGGGCATGATCTCGCCAAAGCATTGGTGGCGGAGACTTATTGGGCAGGTGGTACACCGTTCCTCACTGTTAAGAATAATGCTTTGCAGCGGTCCCTGTTACTTGAATGCAATACCGAGCAAATAAAATTGATTGCTGATTGGGAAGCCGATCGTATGGCAAACATGGATGCTTATATTTGCGTCAGGGCCTATGATAATGTGAATGAGTTATCTGACATCCCCGCCGATAAATCTGCCATTTATCAGCAGTTATGGTGGAAGCCAGTCCATACTGATGTGCGCATCGCTAAAACAAAATGGTGTGTATTACGTTATCCAGGACATTCTATGGCTCAGATGGCTGGTAAAAGCACCGAGGCGTTTACTGATTTTTATTTTAAAGTCAGTAATCTGGACTACGCTAGGATGTCTGAAGCTGAAGAACCATTGGTAAAATTAGTTGAAAAGACAGATCGAGTGCGCCTTGTTGGTCCTGGGACGGATCTAACCTTTTCCATAAAGGGTATCCCCGTGATGAAGTCTTGCGGACTGAGGAATATCCCAGATGGCGAGGTATTTACAGCGCCCCTTAAGCATTCTGTAAATGGAGTCATCACTTATAATTGTCCGGCGATTTTTCAAGGAGTAGCTTTTGACAACATTCATTTCCAATTTGAGAATGGTAAAATTATTGAGGCCACTGCCAACAATACCCAAAAGCTCAATCAGATTCTCGATATTGACGAAGGTGCTCGCTATATTGGCGAATTCGCATTAGGACTCAACCCTTATATCCACCATCCAATGCGAGATATCTTATTTGATGAAAAAATCTGTGGCAGTTTTCATCTTACGCCTGGTAACGCCTACGCTACAGCCTTTAACGGCAATCGCTCAGCCATTCATTGGGATTTAATCTCTATTCAAACCCCCGCATATGGCGGTGGAGAAATCTGGTTTGACAACAAGCTTATACGCAAAGACGGAAGATTTATATTGCCCGAATTGACAGAACTTAACCCTGAGAACTGGGTATAGAAAATTAAATACGAAACCCAAAAGGCACTTGACTGAATTTCAGTTTCAAGTGCCTTTTTCATTACTATTAAAATGATTTAAAATATTTTTTCCAGCAAAGGTGATCTATTTACCTCTGTTCTCATTTGTAAGCACCTTATCAACCCCGAGTCTAGCAAAAGCACCAATAATCCGTACTAATTCCTCATAACGCAAAATAGTTTGCCCAAGGCGTTCTTTGTTTTTCCCGTGCTTACGATAGTATGCCAGTATCGAACGTATAATAGGGGATATCTCCTCGGTAGAAACGACCCTTCTTGCAATTTGGGCTTTGAATCCTGAACTGCCACCAACCGCTAAGGTATAAACGTTGGTTGTGCCATACATGCCGATATCTTTAACGAGAGGTTGAACTCAACAGTTAGGGCAGCCACTGAGGGTCGTTTTATATTGTTGGTTAAACCTTTACTCAAAACATTCAGATGAATAGAGACATTAGGAGCGCAGGCAGTAATTTCCGCATTCATAGCCACAATATCTTCGTACTTTAATCTCTATTTGTTGTTTTGACGGGAAGCTTTTTCCTTAACTAAATCCTGACATCGACCAGCTTTCAAAACAAAGCTATCAGTCTGGCGCCCAACTATCTCTTGAGCTATACGAGCCGTTACTATGGCTTTTCCCAAGTTGATACCGGTGTATATCCCCATTTCATCTAGCATATGGACAACATCTTCGGTCGCTACATTGCCAGATGCACCAGGCGCAAAAGGGCAACCGCCCATACCGGCGAATGCTCCGTCAAAAGTCGTAATACCAGCCTCTATACCGGCGATAATATTTGCCAACGCCATACCGCGCGTGTTATGAAAATGTAGCACCCATTTTACTTCAGGGAAGGTTCTCACCATATAACTCCCGAGTTCATAAACCTGACGAGGATTGGCCATACCAGTGGTATCAGACATGGATAATTCGGTAATACCAAGCTTTAAGAAGCCACGGACAGCATTTTCTACTTGCTCTACAGGTACTTTACCGACGAAAGGGCAACCAAATGCCGTGGAAATTGCTCCTGAAACTGCAATATGGTTTTTCGAGGCGAATTCTACACAACTAGCAAAACCTGCAATCATTTGCATCGGCGTGCTGTTAAAGTTATTAATGCAGTGAGCCTCACTAGCAGATACAGTCAGTTTGGTTTTGGTGATGCCGACACTATGAGCACGTTCTACACCTTTAAGATTAGCTACTAATGCCCGGTATTCAACGCCCTCTACCTTATGCATGGCCTCAACAAACTTGTCCGTATCAGCCATTTGCGGTACGGCCTTAGGATGGACGAAAGAACCAATTTCAATTATTTTCAAGCCAGAATCAACCACTGCATTTATAAGCTTCACTCTTTCTTCCACACTGAAAATTTTCTTTTCATTTTGCAGGCCGTCGCGCAAGCCGACTTCACAGATTGTTACTTTATAAGGCCATACCATGTTCGCTTTATTCATGTTTATCAAATCCTTTCTTTTTAAACCAATTTTTATTACTAAGCCCCCCCCGACTATTCAAATGATTTATCGAGACGTACTCTTCATAAAATTTTTCATGAAAAAATCCTATATAATTACAACTCCTTGATAATTGTTATAGATACCAGCAACGTCGCCAAGCACTACGTCCGTTTTGCGCAGTATGTAAGAATTGTTTTTTCAGACCCCTTGGGTAAGCCCAAGGGGTCTGACTATTTTCGTTTATCTATAATGCTGAAATATCGGTTCCCACTGGTTGCACAGCCTTGCTATCGAGTTCTTCTAAAAGTCTGAGCGAGGGCACAACGAATAGGAGGAAAGCTGCGGCTACCAACATCCCACACCCGCCAATAGTAAGTGCTAATTGGAAACTGCCAGTCACTTTAACAATAACACCGGTAACGATCGGTGCCAAGATTCCCCCTATTGCACCAATGGAGTTGATCAAGCCTCCCACAGAACCAACGAGTTTGCCAGGTACAACATCTGAGAGGATTGTCCATGTAACTGCAGAGCATACTGATTCGGCGGAGATAGCTAAAACTAGAAAGAACATTGCAATTCCGACATCGTCAGCATATCCAGTTACAATGATCGTGGACGCCAAGATTTGAAGGGTCACTAGCACCGACTTGCGGGAACGATTAAGACTCCAACCCCGTTTAATCAGCCAGTCCGAAAACAAACCAACTAATGGCTGGGATATGCCCGCAATTGCGTAGGCCATTGACATGTAAAAACCCATTGTGACAACCGAAAAGCCTCGCCCCATGATCAAATACCCGGGAACCCAAGTCATAAACATCCACATTAAATAGTCCTGGGTGAACTTTACAACAGTAATCCCAAACAGCGCTCTGTTAGTACATATGACTTTCCAAGGAATCTTGACCTTTTCTATAGATCCGGCCGCCTTATTTTTCACATCCGATAAGTCCTTGAACCCAAAATACCATAAGATACACCACGATAAACTGGTTAAACCGGTGATAATGAAAGCCGAGCGCCAACCCCAGGCCTGGATGAGGAAGGCCATTAATATGGGAGTGGCCGCATTGCCCAACCGAATGCCGGACAGGTAAGTCCCTATAGCTAAACCGCGTTCGTTAGCAGGAAAATTGCTAGCAATGATCTTAGCATTACAAGGTATGGATGCCGCTTCGCCCAATCCAACGCCGATACGGGCCAACACGATATGTGTGAGATTCTGTGCCAAACCGGTAATGGCCGAGAACACTGACCAAATGGCTGCTGACCACCCCAACACTCGTTTAGTTCCAAACCGATCAGCCAGATTGCCCGCCGGCGTATTGAAGGCAACATAAGCCCAAAAAAATGCTGACAGTGCAACCCCCATAGATACTGTGTCCAACTGAAAATCTTTGATGATAAATGGTGCCGCCACCGCCAAACTCGCTCGATCCACAGCATTAATAAAGTTTCCTGATGTTAGCAGCGCAACTATTCCGTATCTATATTTTTTTGTATTTTTGGGATCCATTAACTCACCCCATTCATTTTAATAAACTAATATCGTTCTGCCTTGAATAGACTGGATTAATAACACTTCCATTATAGTTCAGAGGCAAGACAGGCATTGCAATTCAGAACAATTACCCATCTTGCGACTAATACTATCTTGGTAATAAATTTCTTACGTATATTACTTTTCCATCTCAGGGTTATAAAATTCACCGAAGAGTTCCGCATCGGAAGGCTTATCCTCAGGAATCGTGGTGGATACCCAAGTCGTATTCATATAATGCTTCAAATGAACATTCTCGGAAATGATATTGCCACCCCATGAGCCACAACCGAGACTTGAGGTCATAGGAAGACCGTTGTTGAATGCGCCAGCATTGGCTTTCGACTGAGGTTGGCGAACGGTAATTCGGCTTACAGGAGCCGCTAAAGCCAGTCGATGAATATGATTGTTGTCAAAGGAGTAAATGCCGCAGGAATGACCTTTCCCACCTACTTCATAGATAGCCTGCATCATTTTGAGAGCATTTTCAAAATCATTATACTTGTAAACTGCCATAAGTGTAGTCAGCTTTTCACCTGAGAAGGGATATTCTTTACCAATGCCATCACCCATAACGATAATGAATTTCCTGTCCGCAGGGATACTAAAACCAGCCGCCTCAGCCAATTTTTGAGAAGCAATTGCGACTGTCTCAGATAGCCGATGACCTTCCTTATCCCACATCACAGCACGCAGTTTAGCCTTTTCCTGCTCTGAAGCCAGATAACCTCCTACTTTTACAAGTTCCTCAAGCATACTTTCAAAAACACTTTCTTCAATGATGAGATTGCCATCTGCAGAACATCCTGACCCAAAATCCGATGTTTTGCTAAGCATATTGTTATGAGCGGCTTCTGTAACATTTGCTGTCTCATCAATAATCATCGTGGAGTTTCCTGCACCGACGCCGTAGGCTGGCGTTCCTGAACTGTAGGCTGATCGAACCAATGCCTGCCCGCCAGTAGCTATTACCATATCAGCTCTGGCCATCAAAGCTTGAGACATAGGAATGTTGGACTTTGTAAGACATTGGAGAATATCAGCAGGTGCTCCTTCCCTTTCCAAGGCTTCCCGCATAAGTCTTACCGTCTCGAAGCTTGTTTTTTTTGCACGTGGATGCGGGGAAAAAATGATAACATCCCGGGCCTTGATCCCATAAACTGCATTTCCAGCAGGAGTCAGATCAGGGTTAGTGGTGGGAATGATCGAAGCGATAATACCGACAGGTTTGCCATATTTCACAATACCTTTTTCCGGAATTTCTTCAATAATACCAACACTTTTAAGACGAAGTGCATCCCGCAAAATACCCCGGATCTTCATCCGTTTTCCCATGCGACTGACAGGATCACCTAGGCCACTTTCCTCGATTCCCATTTCAACTAAACGCCCAAAGGTTTTCTTATTAGCCACTGCCCAGGCAACAGCTTGACATAGGCGATCTACTTTGACTTGATCATATGTTTCAATAATTGCTTGCGCCTTCTTTGCCCGTTCGAAGACCATGTCTAGTTCTTGTTCTTGTTCTACTGTAAGTTCTTTTTTAACATCTTTACTCTTCATTTTTCTTCTCACAATCCTTTTTGTTGATTTTTTCTTCTATGAAAGCCAGATAAAAGTCTATATTTATTAGATATCGCCATCTCATGTAATGTTACTAATTATTTTTCATTCGGCAAACGTGAGTTCAATCTGTAATTTCCTCGGCAATTTCATATTCGACCATGTTGGAATTTCTCTACGCTCTTTTTCTGCAGCAATTCCCCTGTCAGTAAGATTTGGAATATTGATCATCTCGCAAATAGTTGACTTAGTTATACTTAATTAAACTATTGCGGAAGATTCGCAGAACCTCTGCCCTTCCAGCTGGTTCAGGATGTCGTATGAAACGATGTTTTAGCGCTGCAAATTCGCTGGCATATTCTTCCAATTCTTCTTCTGTAACCGTAATATTCAACTCTAAAAGGCTGTCAACAAAGACTCCGAATTCTTCTAAGCCGTTAAAGCCAGTCAACGCCATAATCCGATCAATTTTTTCTGTATTCTTGAAAATTGCCAAGTATTCTTTAATCAGCAGTGCACATGCTAAACCGTGAGGAATCTTTTTTTTGTGAGTCAGTACATAGCTCATACCATGGGGGAGGCAACTGCCAGTCTGTGTATTTACAAGTCCACCGATCACCGAAATCAGCATTTGTTTCTCCCTAATTTCATATGTGTAATCATCGTTTTTCATCGACTCCACACACTCTGAGAATAGCCTAAATGCAATTTCACAAATAGCTCTGGACAAGTAGCTGCTCGCAGTTGACACATAGGACTCAATATTGTGACACAAAGCATCCAATGCCGTTGCACGGGTCAGACGGATAGGCATTCCCATCAGGTAACTGGCATCGATAAAGGCGACTTCCGGGAAAATTTTCGGACTGATAGCCTGTTTTGTTCCCATGTCGTTTCTGGTCAGTACAGCCCACTGGGCAACCTCTGCGCCAGTGCCAGCAGTGGTAGGAATGGCTACAAGCGGAAGGCATTTTAGTTGCTCGCCTGCAAACAAATCCACCGCAGATTTGGCTGGATTATTAATTAAAACCCCAATGGCCTTGGCCGCATCAATTGGAGATCCCCCTCCGATACCAACCATAAAGTCGACCTTATATTCTTTGCCTAAATTTGCTAACCTTTCCACTGTCTCCATAGAAGGATTCTCTTCGACGCTGGCATCAACAATATACTCAATGCCAACCTCATCAAAAATCTCTTTAATATCATCCAGGGCATAATGCTTGCCAGGTATATTATACGTAATGATATAGGCCTTTTTGCCAAATCTAGTTAAGATGTCTTGATTCTGTTTGATACAACTCTTTCCGAAAATAATCTTGGTTGGTGCAAAAAAGGTAAAATCACCTATCATTATTTTCCCCTCCATTATCATCTAATTTTATTTAATTCTAGCTCGTAAAAGCTCCTACAACTATACATTGAAAGGTTTATACTGTTGAATAGGACGAACCACACAAATGTTGTATCAGCAGTCTCTCAATCGTTGTTTTTAAAAATGATATTTTATGTCCCTATTGCATATTTTGTACCTCCTTTCCTGAGATTTCCTTCCCCTTTCAGATAACTATTTCGTAACGATTTCACCTGTTTTATGACCGTGCTGTCGATGACGATAAATAACACTAAGGCTATTTTGAAAAGCAATTATCCCAGAGTCTCGTAGCATGTTGCTGGAACAGACTTACCTATGTAGCCAATTGAAGTATCGGAAGACGATAAGACAACCAATATCCCATAATGCTATTTTTAGAATTCTTAGAATATTTGCTACTTAACCATATGATAAGCTATCAAAACAATTGGTGCAATCGATAGTATCAATCTTATCCATTATTATTATCAATGAATATTTTTCCGACTTGGAAGTTATTGCAGGACATTGACTATAAAAACAGAATGTTGTGGAAATAAAGCTTTCCATATCATAAGATAAAAGGGTATAAATATTGTTTGTACAAATAGCCAATGGTCCTGGGAGGGATAAATATGGAAATACATCAATTACAATATGTTATTGAAGTTGCAAAACATAAGCATTTTACTCGCGCGGCTGATGAAATTAATGTAGGCCAATCCACGTTATCCCAGCAGATTGCAAAACTCGAAGGCGAACTAGGGGTGAAATTGTTTGACCGAACAAGTCGCACCGTCCATCTCACACCAGCCGGCATTGAATTTGTTCAAAATGCCCAACAGATACTAGCTCAAATCGAAGCGTTGAAGCAGTGCATGAATGCTCATGCTGGGTTGTTTAAGGGCGTACTGCACATTGGCACCATTACTTCACTCGCGAATTATAATTTTGGTAAAATGATAGCATCGTTTCACAACATTTACCCCGGGATTTCTCTAAATATCATCCAAGAAGGTAGTCTCAAATTAATCGAATTATTGCGTTCACGTGAAATCGATATTGCTTTCTTGACTTTACCACCCTCAACAGAATATGAAGACTTAAACTTTTATCACTTGGCTAATGATGAGTATGTATTAGTTACTGGCGACAAGCATCCGTTCGCGGGGAAAAAAGTTATTGATTTAGCAGAAGCTCACAACGAAAACTTTATTTTCCAAAAGAAAAACCAAAGTATGTACGCAATTTGCATGAAAGCGTGCAACAAAGCTGGTTTTCATCCGAAAATCCTCTGCCACAGTAGCGGAGCATCGATAAGTTTTGGATTAATCAGCGAGGGTCTAGGCATCGGCTTTTTCCCCATAAGAGATATGAAAACCTTTCGCATCTCAGGTCTCGCTTCAATTAAATTGCGCGAACCACTTATTAAGAACATTATGTTGACCACCCTAAAGCCGGCAATGTATGCCCCTTCCATCAATGTCTTTTACCAGCACGCCATCAAATGGATAGGCTGCATTCAAAATAATAGCCATACGTTACACCCTTAGATGTATAATGGGCACGTAATATTTTTAAAGCTTAGGTCATCGAGTGACAAATTCATTCATAAATTGTCACTCTCAACACCTTGAGCAAAAAAAATTCGGAACACTGCCTTCTTTTGACCCGGAATATCAACTTGCTTGCCCTATTTACTTAGGTATGTAACCCCCATGAAAAAATCGCTCAAACCGAAGTTTGAGCGAACGTATCCATTCCAGACGGTAATACCGTTTTTACGGAAGTTGACCACTTTTCGAAACCGATCAGCGTTGCACCATCACAATTTAACTTATTTACATGTTCTTCATAAATATCAATTAACTCAACGTTTAATCCCTCCCTTATAAAATTTTAGGGCTTACTCAATGTAACTGGACAGATGCACGTATTGTGCCAACCTGTTTTCCTTAGAAAACCCTGGGTTTGTTCACTCTTTAGTGTGTGTAAGCCTCACATGAATGGCGGGTCGATTAGAGGGAAAAATATTTTTTTTCTTGTGTTTGTACAGTAAAAGAAACAGTGTGCGAAATAATCACATACTGTTTCTTTTTACATACACTTCTATTATCATTTCGCCCTACCTGAACCATCTTTCAGTAACAGGTCAGAATTATGTTGAGGATACATGCCAGGTTTAGACACATCCGCGCCTCTGTACATAATGACAAATCGTTTGTTCAACCCCCGTATTGGACTTTCACCAACAAGTAAGTGCCCATGCTGGGCGCAAAAGAAAAGCCTTCAGTTAATGCGAAGGCTTAAAGTTCTTAGTGTTGGTGTGCCTGGAGCGACTCGAACGACTGACCCACACATTAGAAGTTATAACGCAATAGTCTTTAGGATTATAGATAAACTACTGGTGTGATAAGTCACCTGTACATGAAATAACCTTCTACGAGTATATCATCCATCATAGCTAGTGATTGAAGAAGAGTTTCCCTAAACAGTGGTAGTATTCACCGAATAACCTAGGTTTTGCATTTGACATACGACATCGTCTATATTACAAATACACTTATCGCTTAATTTAACATAAGCAATTTTAACAGTAGGATCGATAACAACCTCGATAACACCCTCTAAAGCTAGAAGCTGCTTTTTCATGACATCACATTTCTCGCCAGACCGCAAATCCTGAACAATTAAGTCCATCTTTTCCATATATATCAACTCCTTTCTCATATAGCTTTGCATACTCATCAAACTATCATTTTTTCATGATAGTGGCTTTTCCATCGACCACCAATACGCCGACCTGATTCGTCACAGTTGTACGGAAAATCAGACGATGTTTTTCCTCAATCTTTTCTATCACCTCTACGGTGGCGGTAACAGTATCACCAATTTTCACCGGAGCTTTAAAACTTAGTTCCTGATTTAACTAAATGGCGTTGGCCCCTGGCAGAGTCGTACCATATCCATGTTTTTCTTTAGCGCAAAATAGACCCAGAGATAACCATACGCTGAACTTGGTTAGTTCCTTCATAAATTTGTGTAATCTTAGCATTACGCATCAGACGTTCAACTGGATATTCCCGGCTATAACCATAGCCACCGAAGATTTGTACTGCATCTGTCGTGACTTCCATTGCAATATCTGATGCAAATAATTTCGCCATCGCTGCTTCCTTAGAATAAGACAACCCTTGATCTTTAAGATAAGCAGCACGATAAACCAGTAAACGAGCGGCGTCAATTTTGGTAGCCATATCAGCCATCATAAAGGCAATGGCTTGATTACTAGCAATTGGTTTACCAAATTGCACCCGTTCTTTGGAATACTTGATAGCGTGGTCAAGAGCAGCCTGAGCAATACCTAGGGCCTGGGCAGCTACACCGATACGACCGCCATCTAAGGTGGACATGGCAATTTTAAAGCCTTCGCCAATTTTACCTAATAAATTTTCTTTTGGAACACGTACATCTTGGAATACTAATTCATTGGTTAAGGACGTATGTATGCCCATTTTGTGTTCTTTTTTGCCAAAGCTAAACCCTGGCATGTCTTTTTCCACGATAAAGGCGCTAATGCCCTTCATGCCTTTTGATTTATCAGTCATGGCAAATACGATATAGGTTTCTGCCTCACCAGCATTGGTGATAAAAATTTTGCTACCGTTAATAATATAATCCTCACCATCAAGCACTGCCATAGTCTGTTGACCACTAGCATCAGTACCAGCATTAGGCTCAGTAAGTCCAAAGGCACCTAGTTTTTCACCTTCTGCTAAGGGAACTAGATACTTTTGCTTTTGCTCTTCCGTACCATACGCATAAATCGGCCATGCACACAATGATACTGTCGCTGATAGGGTTATACCCACGCCATCATCAGCTTTGCTTAGTTCTTCAACGGCTAGAATATAGCTCAGGACGTCACCACCACTGCCGCCGTAGCTTTCTGGAAAGCAGATCCCTGTTAAACCCATTTCACCCATTTCATTAGCTAATGAGCGAGAAAACTCTTCCTTGTGATCTCTTTCAGACACAGTTGGTGCCAATCTTTTCTCAGCAAAATCACGTGCAAGCTTTTGCACCATATTTTGATCTTCAGTAAATTTAAATTGCATAATAATAACCTCCATATATTTTAATTATGTTGTAGAATTCTATCTAAACCATATCCTGACCGCTATTATTAAATTACTATATACGTTCAATAATTGTTGCTACGCCTTGTCCGCCACCAATACATAACGTCGCTAGCCCTAACTTTGCATCTCTGGCCTCCATAGCATACAGCAAGGTGACTAAAATACGTGCACCACTAGCACCAATAGGATGACCAATTGCAGTAGCACCACCATTAACATTCACTTTTTCTTGATCGAAACCCAGTTCTTGGCCAACTGCTAAGAACTGGGCAGCAAACGCTTCATTAGCTTCAATCAGATCAAGATCAGCAACCGTAAGGCCCGCCTTGGCTAATGCCTTACGGCTAGCTGGTACAGGTCCCATACCCATAATACTTGGCTCAACACCGGCTGAAGCGTAAGACCGAATACGGGCCATCGGCTTAATGCCAAGTTCTTTGGCTTTTTCAGCAGACATGAGCACTATGGCAACGGCTCCATCATTAATTCCTGACGCATTGCCAGCAGTAACAGTACCGTCTTTTTTAAATGCAGTGCGTAAAGCCGCCACTTTTTCAATTGTTGTACCACCCTTAACATATTCATCCGTAGCAAAAATGGTATCGCCTTTTTTGCCTTTAATGGTGATAGGCATTATTTCTTTGACAAATGCACCACTTTCAATGGCTTTAACAGCCTTATTCTGAGAATTAACAGCCAACTGATCTTGCGCTTGGCGGGTAATTCCAAATTTTTCAGCAACATTTTCAGCGGTAATACCCATATGATAATCATTAAATGCACACCACAGGCCATCTTTAATCATAATATCTGTTACTTGTGAATGGCCCATGCGAAAACCTTGGCGCGCTTTGCTGTCCAGTACATATGGAGCATTCGTCATGCTTTCCATACCACCAGCAATAACAATATCAGCATCGCCAGACATAATGGCCTGCGCAGCTAGATTAACTGTTTTTAGTCCTGAACCGCAAACTTTATTAACAGTAAAGGATGGCACTTCGACTGGAATACCAGCCTTTATAGAAGCCTGACGGGCAGGATTTTGTCCTAGACCGGCCTGGAGTACATTACCAAAAATAACTTCATCAATACTTGCTTTGTCAATACCAGCCCGCGCTATAGCCTCTTTAATGACCATACTACCAAGGTCTACAGCGGAAAAGGGCGTTAATGAACCATTAAAACTACCAACTGCAGTACGCACTGCACTAACAATAACTACCTCTCTCATAACCACACACCATCCTTTAAAAAATAGTTCAACATAAGGCGACTAGCACTTTAATCTAATTGCATCGTCCACAGCAGCTCAAATCCAACTGCAAACTCCTTGAGAATAAGCCCCATTTGTTACTTCAAATACATGAGAAACATATAGTACTCATCTGTGGATGATGCCCAGGCACAAAATAATTGTTATAATATTACTATCAAGAGCTGTTAGAATAGTTTTTCAGACTCAATACAAAAAAATCTATCAATCGATTGGAGAAAGCCTATTTAAAGTTCTGCTTAGCCCAATTCATTATATTTTCTGTTTCATTAGGGGTGCTATTATATCCGTAAGCATTTTTAGCTTCTCTTTTAATTCTGCATTTTCAGTTTGCAATATTTTAATTGCCATTTTCATCTCCAATGGAGATGAAATCACTTCAGATGAAAATGTATTCGGTCTGCTAAATAATGTCACTTGAGACATATAATCACCCCTATAATTTTTTCCCCCACAAATAACTACGTCAGAACGCACCTTCATTCACTTCACAGTGTCCTTCATTATCCCTAGTAGGCGCAAAAACACCTTCCTCATTTATTGTTCAGCCTTTCTGCTATATGATCCAATTTGACTGCCATCGTACCAATTACTTGCATGGTTTCTGCGACATGATTGACAGCTTCAGCAACTTGAGCAGTCATTTCTCCAATGCGGCTCAGTTCAAGCTGATTATATTTGCTATCAGCTTGAACCCCTTGAATATTAACCCCAGTATCAATTTCGGAGCTGATTAAGCTGAATATATACTTATCTCGATCACAAACAGCCATTGTGACGCCTGTTCGAATTAGTTCTTTGACAAGAGGTAACACTTGAAAATATTTGTCAAAAATAAGGGAATTACTCTCGGTGCTCACTGCCCTCATCTCCCTATCCCATAGCAATGGCTTTTAACGGATATTAAACGATTGGCATGGTGCACACATGAGGCCCTATCACAAATTCGGCCGCAGTATGAGCCCTCACTTCGTCCACTGTAACCCCCGGTGCAGTCTCCAGAAGGATTAAACCTGCTAAAGTTACTTCAAATAGACACAAGTTGGTAATAATAAAATTCACGACACATTTGCCGGTCAGGGGAAGAGTACATTTTTTTAAAATTTTTGGTTTCCCGTCTTTTGCAGTATGTTCCATGGCGATAATTACCTTCTTGGCCCCCGATACCAGATCCATGGCTCCGCCCATACCCGGCACCACCTTTCCTGGCACCATCCAATTGGCGAGATTTCCTTCTTGATCGACTTCTAATGCCCCCAAGACAGTCACATCCACGTGCCCGCCCCGGATGATAGCAAAGGACATGGCACTGTCAAATACCGCTCCGCCAGGCATCATGGAGACTGGCTTGCCACCAGCATTCACCAAGTCTGCATGGGCTGGACCGTTCAAAGGAATCAGCCCTAAGAAACCATTCTCTGACTGGAGAATAACATTAACACTATTTGGCAAGTAATCGGCTGCCAACGTGGGTATCCCTATGCCGAGATTCACAACATACCCATCTTTAAACTCTTGAGCTACCCGTTTCGCTATAATCGTTTTCGCATCCATTTTTATATCCCCCATTATCCCTGGATAATCCAATCAATAAATATCCCAGGCGTTATCACTTGATCAGGGTCAATCTGACCTACTTCTACAATGTTCTCAGCCTCAACGATGACCACTTTGGCTGCCATAGCCATCAAAGGGTTAAAATTGCGGGCTGAGCGGTAAAATAGTAGATTTCCGGCTGTATCAACAGTATGCGCCTTAATCAGTGCCACATCAGCCTTTAACGGTTTTTCCAACAGAAACTCCTTGCCGTCTACTGTTATAACATCCTTCCCCTCGGCAACAATGGTCCCAAGGCCAGTTGGCGTGAGTATTCCACCGAGTCCTGCTCCACCAGCACGAATCTGCTCGGCTAGAGTGCCCTGGGGAATCAGTTCCACCTCAAGTTCTCCAGCATTCATCTGCCGCCCGGTTTCGGAGTTAGTTCCGATATGAGAAACAATTGCTTTCTTTAATTGACGGCTCACCACAAGCTTGCCGATACCTTTATCAGGCATAGCTGTATCATTGGCAATGACGATCAAATTTTTCGTCCCTTTAATAACTAATGCATCTACCAGACGTTCAGGCGTCCCCACTCCGAGGAAACCACCGATCATAACTGTCATATTGTCCTGCATAAATTCAAGTGCTTGTTCAATCGTTGTAATTTTGGACATATCTGCCTCCAATTTAACTTTATCAGAAGAATAGCCAGAAGCCTCCAGCTTTTCTTCTGATAAAAATTCCCTAGTATTTGTTGCAAGGTAACCGACACACCTTGCGTCTATTGTTTGATTCATTCGTCAAGCTTTTACAACTAGCTGAAACTATTTACTCTCCAACCCATCTGATCTTTTGTCACCAATTCGCTAACTTTTTGAAAAGGCGGGCATATTATATTCCCGCCTTCTCCATCAAATAAGACTGTTGCTATGAAAACATGAGCCTACATCCTATAAAGTCTACACCCATTGCTGGATGTCTCCTTATATCCTTATATAATACCTGTCGCCAAATGAATAGCGATAACAACAAAGGCGACTATCGTTTTAATACCAACTATTGCACCGATATCTCCATAGGACGATCTATGCGTCAAACCACATACTGCGATAATGGTAATAACTGCCCCATTATGCGGCATACTGTCCATCCCGCCTGAAGCCATAGCTGCAACGCGATGAAGTACCTCAGGAGACATGCCTATGGCATTTGCCCAGGCCAGCCAATCTTTGGCCATCAGATCAAGAGCGATGGACATCCCCCCGGATGCAGAGCCAGTAATACCAGCTAGCGTGGTTATCGTTATAGCTTCTGAAAACAGAGGTGATGCACCGATGTGGATACCTAAGAGTGCATCGGCGATGGATCTAAAACCGGGCAATGAGGCAATAACATTACCATAACCCACTTCAGAAGCGGTGTTCATAATTGCCAAGAGTGATCCGATAGCACCTGTATTTAACGCAGTTGCTAAACCATTCTTGGGCAAGTTGCGGTAACCTAAAGCGATTGCTAGGCCAATGCCCACGACAACACCGATAATCAGCGACCAGATTGCTATAACATTCTTAACCGCAGGAGCTACCAGTGGTAATTTCATACTGATGAACGGAGCCAGAATATCTGGATTCCATTGATAGACGTTGGTCATAATATAGTTTACAGACAATACGGCAATTAAAGGTAATATCGCCAATTTCCAGTTAGGGAGAACAGTATCGCTGGCTTCGTCTGGTTCTAGGATATGACCTTCGCCGTAAGTTTCTCCTGCTGCATTAGCTGTTTTAAGACGCCATTGGAAATACCACATTCCAAAACCAAAAATCAGTATCGATCCAATAATCCCTAACACAGGTGCGGCATAAACATTAGTTCCGAAATAAGCCGCCGGAATAATATTTTGTATTTGTGGCGTGCCTGGTAGAGCATCCATCGTATAAGTACATCCACCTAGTACAATAATTCCCGGTATTAATCGTTTGGGAACACCAGCTTCCTTAAACAATACCGCGGCAAAAGGATAAATTACAAACACAATAACGAAGAGACTGATCCCGCCGTAGGCCAAAACACCACCCGCAATGGTCACCGCTAAGATGGCGCGATCCTTGCCTACGATTTGCAGTATCTTACCAGCTATAGCCTTGGCAAAACCCGTTCCTTCCATGAGTTTCCCAAAAACAGCCCCCAGCATAAAGATAGGGAAAAATGACTTCACATAAATTACGGCCTTGGCCATGAATAACTCAGTGTATGAGGGCATCACCGAAAAACCTTGGCTTGAAGCAGCCAACAGTGCAAAAATCGGTGCAAATAGAATGACGGAAAAACCTCTGTACGCAAAGAACATCAGCATGAACAGACTGAGTACTATCCCAAATACTTCCATAACAGATTACCTCCTCATATTTTATATCTATTGGCTCCCTCTCCCATAAGGGGGAGCGTTCTTCGTCCCCTCAGTAGGGGTAGAATCCCCTGCTGAAGTCCCGATGTCTAACTTTATCCGGACGAGTTCACTTTATATTAGCCAACTTATTTTGCATTTTCGATAATATCATTGAATCGATCGAGATAACTGAAATCATTTACGCCGCCTCTGGCTTCTGCTTCTTTAACCAACTTGACGACCATATCATTAAAGGGAGTTGCTACCCCGCATTTTTTCCCACCCTGACATACAATACCATTGATATAGTCAATCTCAGTCTTTTTGCCCTTTTCCAAGTCTTGGAGCATACTTGCCTTGTTATTATGTCGGCCCCACACTTTTTTGTACAAATCCATTTTTGATGGAATATCAGCCTTACTAGTTAGCTCCAAGGACTCCATGTCAGCTCCCTGCATCTCTACCATACGATACCCCAGAACGTGACATACCTTGATAACCTCGTCTGCAATGTGGGCAATACAAATCATAGCCTTGGGATTAGCCAGAACGTCGCTGAAAGAACAAGCCAAAGCAGCAGACATACCGCTAAACGTTGAATTCATCAGCAATTTGGTATAGCGAATGCCCATCAGGTTAGTTAAGATTGTTGTCCCGCCAGCAGCACTTAGAGTTTCTTTCACCTCTTCCAACCGTGGACGCAACACTCCATCAATTTCGCCAATCTCAAAAGCAAATTTTTCCACCGCTTCCAAGGTTGAAGTAAGCTCAGATACACCAGGCTTAATCCAAGTAGCGCCGAATCCTACTGCACCACCAATGGTTCTTTCCTTGCCAACATATGAAGCTACAGAATCTTCAGGAACTCCATTTTGCAACGTACACACAATACTATCCTTGTGCAAATATGGTAGCAGTTTGGGTAATGCTGTCGCGTTGGCTGTTTGTTTTGTCAGTAAAAGGATAAGATCATATTTTCCTGTCATCTCATCAGGCGTGATTGCCTTTACAGCCTGATGTAGTTCAAGATTACCAATAACCGTTGCGCCATTCGCATTAAGTCCATCAACGTTTTCTTTAAAAGCATCAATCAACTCAACTTGCTTGCCGTTCTTGGTCATCAGAGCACCGATGATAGTACCCAGTGCCCCTGCTCCTAAAATAGCTGTTCTCATATTAATACCCCTCCAATCTAAATTAATAATTGACTTTATCTATACCCTTAAGATTAAGAATTTGTCGAGCCTCTTCAGAGTTAGCAATTTCCAATCCGAGCCGCTCGGCGATTTCTTTAATCTGAAGAACTTGTTCCGCACTCGATTTTGCCAAAACTCCTGGCTTCAAATAAACATTATCTTCCAATCCAACTCGTGCGTTACCACCCATCGTCAAAGCTGCGGTAACCATAGGGAATTGAGCCCTACCCGCTGCCGCGCAGGACCAAACATGATCCCCGATCTGTTCACGAGCTGTTTTCGCCAAATAAACGAGATTGTCCACAGTCGCAGGAATTCCGCCTAAGATCCCTAGTACATATTGCAGATAAACCGGTCCCTTGACCAACCCTTTTTCCTTAAAGTAGGCGATGTTATTAATCATTCCTACATCGTATACCTCAAACTCAGGATGTATGCCGTGCTCATTCATCGTTCTCAGGTAATACTCTAGTCCTGTGAAAGTGTTTGAAAACACCAGTTCATTCGTTTTCTTAAGGTAAGGAACTTCCCAGTCAAATTTTGGGTCTTTAAGCTTTGCTGCAAGATCAGCAAACACAAAGTTAACTGATCCTGCGTTACAAGAAGCCAACTCCGGTTTCAACTCTACTGCAGCGGAGAGGCGTTGTTCTGAGGTATCTCTAACTGCCCCGCCAGTGGTAATACAAACGACTGCGTTACACTGCTGTTTAATGGAAGAAACGATTTCTCTCATAATGTTTATATCAGGGGTTGGACTACCATCCTTTGGATTCCTAGCATGAACATGAACTACTGCGGCCCCAGCTTTATGAGCCTCCACCGCATCCTTAATGATTAGCTCCGGTGTATAAGGAAAATAAGGACTCAAACTTGGAGTATGTGTTGCTCCTGTAACTGCTGCGGTGATAATGATTTTGCTTTGCTTTGCCATGTAAACTCCTCCTCGATAATGAAATTTCTTTGCTGTACCGTGTTAATTACTCCATATAATAGAATAATAGAAGTCTGCTTCTGATTCCGATATACTGTTGTAAGCTCTCGCATTCACTATTTATTCTTTTATCAGACCTCATTACTCTATCAATGCAATTAGCATGCCAACGCTAAAAAAGGCATGCACATTGTGTTCTTTGCTATAGATATCATGGATTTTGTTGATTTTTTTCGTTTCATTAAAGTTGCTCCAAGTGTCAGTATATAATTACGCAATTTTTCTGAAATCAATGAATATTCCTATAAAGCGCCTTCGTATGAAGGATCGAGTTCAGTGTAATCGTTAACTTACAATGTTATTCTATACTTACACTTTCAATACCCGCGCGTTTGGAGACACTGGCTTTGACTCGGAGTATTCAATAATCATTACGTAGCACTATTGTGCTCATGATTTGCGAACATTTTACGGCAATTTTTATGTTACTGAATAAGTCTTGGCATAAAATATAAAGCACAGAACACTGGAGTAAGTATCGACTTACCCCAGTGTTCTGTGCTTTATATTTTTAAATAGTATTTTCTCCATTAATGCCAAGACGATGCATTTTTTGGTAGAGCAGTGGACGAGCAATACCCAACAATTCCGCAGCCTTCTTTTTATTCCCCTGAGTAGATTGCAACGCGTTCAAAATAATATCTTTTTCCGTAGCCGCTTTCGCCTCTTGAATTCCTCGACCGGCAGTCATCTTTCCTTGTTTCTGGATCTTTGGTAGTAACCATTCAAAATGACTTGGCTCGACAACACTAGAATTGCAGAGATTAATCGCCCTTTCAACTGCATGTTCTAGTTCCCGAATATTTCCTGGCCATTCATACTCCATGAACATTTTTATGGTCTCAGGAGCAATCGTCACATTTCCTAACCCCGCCTGGTCTCCATATTTTTCGATAAACTTATCTACGAGCAGGGGTATATCGGTTTTCCGCTCTCGCAGTGGCGCAAGTTTAATCGGAATGACATTCAGCCGATAATATAAATCAGATCGGAAAGTCCCCTGCTTGATCTTATCTTCCAAATCATCGTTAGTAGCCGCTACAATTCTTATGTTAACAGCTATAGAGCCCACTCCCCCAACTCGCTCAATTTCCTTTTCTTGTAATGCACGAAGCAATTTTGCTTGAGCAGCCAGCGACAATTGACTAACTTCATCCAAAAACAATGTCCCTTTCTCCGCTAGCTCAAATTTACCCTTTTTACCTGCCCGACGAGCTCCAGTGAAGGCCCCCTCATCGTAACCGAACAACTCGGATTCGATGAGTTCATGAGGTATAGCCGCGCAATTGAGCTTAATAAAAGGATACTGCGATCGCCGACTTTCCTGATGCAAAGCATGAGCGACTAACTCCTTGCCAGTACCCGTTTCACCTTGAATCAAGACAGTGGAATTGGCACATGCAGCTCTTACTATTGTTGAGCGCATTGCAACAACAGCATCGCTGGAGCCGATAATATTTTCCAAAGAATACTTTATTCCAGAATTACTTTTTAGTTTTTCTTTATAATAGCTAAGTTGGTTGCGTAATTCCTCTACAGAATATAGCAGTTTGTCAACCCCTTCAAAAACCGAGAAAGACATGGCACCGATCATGACACCATCCTTAATCAAAGGAACTCGATTGCAAATCAAAGGTTTACCTTCACTATAAAATATATCGCCCAGGATGGGTTTTCCTGTTTCAAGAACTGCAGGAAGTCGACTTGTTGGGACTACATCCTTAATGTATCGCCCAACAATATCCTCCATTTTCCATCCCTTAAGCTTCGCATAACCCCCTTCTACAAAAATAATTCGTCCTTGATGATCTACCACTACCAATCCAAACAGATGGGTGCACACTTGCTTCATGATTTCATTGGGTCTTGCCACTACAATTCCCCCTTACAGATAAAGCGAGCATATTCTATATTTTCTATATAACTCGAATAACTTTTTTCAGGAGATACACCATCAGCCTCCTATCTAGAATAGACAAATTACACGTCTAATTTTAGCACTATATTAACATTTTTTCAATTTATTGGTCGTTATTATCGAGAAGGGGTACAAATTGTTCGGGGGAGGGTCCCCGGTTCTTGCTACTTCGTCAAAATCTTCCTTTCAATACGTTTTCGTTAGTTAGCAAAATGAGACACGTTTAAACTTGGATGATACAAGCATCCCCCTGCGTAAGACCTCCACATATAGCACAAGCAGCCACACCACCACCACGTCGCCTTAACTCAGTGGCCGCAGTCATCATGATCCGAGCGCCACTGGCAGTGTTGGCGTGCCCCACTGCAATGGCCCCACCATTAACATTTAGCTTTGCAAGTAACTGTTTGTACCGAATTTCACTAAAACTGTCTAACGGGTAATTATCAATCTTACGTAATGTTTCCTCTTCATCTTCCTCGATAAAGCTGCTGCATGCAAGCAGTTTACATGAAACTAGCGGCACACATGCAAATGCTTCGTTAATCTCAATAATGTCTAGCTCGTCAATTGACATATTTAATTTATTTAAGCATTTTTTAATGGCAAGTGCTGGTGCCACAGGGAGTAGATCTGCATTTGCCGCAACTGAACACATTCCGCGAATCATATAGAGTGGCTCCAAGCCAAGCTCATCGGCAGTACTTTTGGTCATAAGAATTTGCGCAGCTGCCCCGTCGTTTAATCCAGGAGCATTACCCGCAGTAACGGTAGGGTTGCCATATATAGTTTCAAGCTTTGCTAAATCTGCTAATGTTACCTTGGGTCGGTATTGCTCATCAATATCCAAACAAAATGTCTCTGTATTTCTCCCTTTTTTAACAAGAATATCCAATGGTATCATTTCATCCTTATAAAAATCACTCGCATATGCTTTGCCGTATTTTAGGTGACTGTTATATGCAAATTCATCCTGTTCTTCCCGCGAAACTTTAAACTTACTAGCAACATTGCCAGAGTCAACGGCTACAGGGGCAAAATCTTTATACCCAAGAGGGAAAAGTGGATCTTCAAGTTTAATTCCACCTACCTTATGTCCCTGCCACCTTAAATTACGAGCTAAGTATGGCACTGTGCTAAAGCTTGTCGCACCTCCTGTTAGTACAACTTTCACTTCTCCAGATTTTATTCTGCTCATAGCATAATAGGCTGCCGACATTCCTGAAACACAAGCTTTATCAATCGTTATCGAGGGTGTAGAAACAGGTAACCCCGCTTTCATTAACGATTGCCGAGCAACGACCGGCGTATAGGGATCTTTGCAATTTGTAGTATCGCCGCATCCCCACCATACTTCATCAATCACAGTTGGGGACAAACCGATTTTTGTCATTGATTCTTTCATTGCTATTGATCCCAAATCATAGATATCAATATCTTTCATTAACCCACCGAATTTACCAAAGGGCGTTCTAACTGCACTTACAACCACTATTTCTTCACCATTATAGTTCATTTTAAACTCTCCTCCCTGTGTAACAACTTGTGAATTCATCTCGCTAGGAAAACTGCCTGCCTAAATAATCAAAAACCCACCACATACTGGCAATTCCACTCCAGTAATAAAGCTTGCTTCATCTGTTGCAAAAAAACATACGGCGTTAGCAATATCCTCTGGTTGCCCCATACGAGCGATGGGCATCAATTTAAGCCAGCCATCTTTGATCGATTGAGGTACATTTATAAGCATATCTGTTTCTATTACTCCAGGCTCAATAGCATTGACTGTAATGCTATATCTCCCCAGTTCTTTTGCCAAAGTTTTTGTTAAACCAATCATCCCGGCTTTTGCCGCAGAGTAATTAGCCTGACCAATATTGCCATAAGCAGATGTCGACGAAATATTAATGATACGCCCCTGTTTCTGTTCACGCATATATGGCACGACAGCACTAGTCACCAAAAATGTCCCCGTTAAATTAATGTCAATGACTCTTTTCCACTGCTCCAGAGTCATTTTGTGAAACATACCATCAGCTGTTATGCCTGCATTGTTTACCAAAATATTTACTGTTTGAAATTTCTCGATAATTTTTGCTATAGCCTGATTAACAGAGTCCTGATTACTAATATCACAGGAAACCGCCAAACTTCTACTACCTGTGGGATCAATAGACTGTGCACACTGGGATGCGGCTGTTTCGTTGATGTCAAGAATAACAATTCGGCATCCTTCTGCAAATAATTTTTGGGCTATGGACGCACCAATACCCCGTCCTGCACCAGTAATCACCGCTACTTCATTCTGAAATCTCATAGTTTTATCCTCCTACTTTTTAATATTTCCCTTTGATAAGGTAGAAAAGCTGGATTAATCCAGCTTTTCTGTGGTTATAATGAAACTACGACTTTATTACTCATTACCAATGATATCGTTAAAGAATATCATTAAACCTTTCTAGGTAAGTGAAATCATTTACACGACCCGCCGCTTCGGCCTCTTTAACCAGTTCAACTACCTTGTCATTAAAAGGAGTAGGTATCCCAAATTCACGCCCCTTGTCACTGACAAAGCCATTAATGTATCCGATTTCAGTCTTTCTGCCTTTTTCTAAATCCTGGAGCATACTGGCCTTAAGCTTGACGTGATTCTCCCACACCCGGTGATACAAGGCCATTTTCTCAGGAATATCGGCCTTGCTTTGTAACTCCAAGCTTTCAAAATCTTCGCCAAAAGCTTCAACCATACGATAACCTTGGGCGTGGCAGACTTTAATGACCTCATCGGCAATTTGAGCTAAACACTCCATCGCTTTCGGGTTGTGTAGTACATCGCCGAAAGTACAGCCTAGTGCAGCTGACATTCCACTGAAGCAGGAATTCTGCAGAACTTTGGTCCAACGGATTCCCATAAGGTTATCCATGACTTTTGTTTCGCCAACTGCCCCAAGGATATCTTTAATTTGTTGCTGGCGGGGACGAATCACTCCATCCATTTCGCCGATCTCGAAAGCCAGCCCCTGTACTATATTGAAAGGTGTTGTCAGCATGGAAACACCAGGTTTAACCCAAGTGGCACCAAACATGACCGCTCCGCCGGAAGTTCTTTCCTTGCCGACATAGGAGGCTACTGCTTCTTCAGGAACTCCGTTTTGCAGTGTGCATACAACACTGTCCTTATGTAGAAACGGTAGGATTTCCGGTAATGCCGTTGCGTTAGCAGTTTGCTTCGTCAATAAAATGATGAGGTCATAGTACCCTTCCATATCTTGCGGTACAAGCGCTTTTATGGGAACATTTAGGTCAAGAAAACCCGTAATCGTAGCACCATTTGCATTAAGCGCATCAACATTTTCTTGGTAAGAATCAATCAAATCAATCTGCTGCCCACTTTTCGCAATGAGGGCACCAATAATTGTGCCTAGCGACCCAGCTCCTAAAATAGCTGTTCTCATTTTTTCCCCTCCGTATCATTATCGTATCATCAACATTATCTTCACGATACTGGTTAACTTCTTATTCAGCCTATTTTCCTAAGCACAATATTTCCCTAGCCTCTGCTGGCGTAGCTGGCTCTAGGTCTAGATCGGCCATCATCCGTACCATTTTCGCTACCATTTCCCCGTTGGATTTCGCCAGTTTGCCCTTACTTAGATACAAGTTGTCTTCCATGCCCACACGTACATGACCACCCAGGATCAGCGATAACATCGCATCAGGATACTCTGCCTTGCCAGCCCCGATAACCGACCAATTATACTGGCCTTTGCCAAACAGCCGCTCTGCAGTTTGGTGCATAGTTATGATATCATACGGGCTGGAAGCAATCCCGCCGAGGATGCCGGTGACAAACTGCAGGGTAATCGGCGCTTTGACGATCCCGGCCTGAAGCAAATAGGCGACATTATGAAGATGTCCGACATCGTACGCTTCCAGTTCAGGCTTTGTGCCGTTTTCATCCATGATCTTACACATTGCTTCCATCGATGCGAACGTGTTTGGAAAGACAAAATCTTTGGTCGCGTGCAAGTATTCCCCTTCCCAGGGAAACTGCAACTCTTTGAATTTTTCAAGTAAGGGGAACATACCCCAGTTCATTGATCCAGTGTTCATAGATGCCAGTTCAGGTTTGAACTCCGGCACAACCGCCATTCGCTGCTCAGGAGTCATTCCTGCGCCGCCGCCGGTGGTTATACAGATGACAACATCCTTGTTTTTTGCTTTGATTTGATCAACAATCTGACGATAAAGGTCTAAGTCAGGCGACGGTTGACCAGTCACAGGGTTGCGAGCGTGGATGTGTACGATGGCCGCCCCTGCACTAGCCGCGTCTAGAGCATTTTGAGATATCTGTTCGGGAGTAATGGGAAGATAGGGCGACATAGTCGGAAGATGAACAGCACCAGTAATTGCACAACTGATTATCCTTTTACTTTTTGATATAGCCATTTTTATATTCCACCTCGTTTTTTTGTATTGATTATTCAGACAGTTACATAATTTCCGCAGGAAACTGTCTGAATAATACATTTTTTTATGTGCCAGAGAAACCTAGTGGGTACAGCAGAACGAAATGCTATAACCCGTTGGGGAATAACAGGAAGGCGATGCATGATACGATACCTGCATATAGCCAAATCATAAAAGTGTAAGGTAAAATATCTTGGAACCGCACTCTAAATGCTCCCAAAACTGGCAGCGCCCAAAACGGCTGAAGATTATTCGCCCACTGAGCGCCTGTACTATACGCGTTAATAATCTGCGGCACCGAAACACCCAATTGTTGCCCTGCGGGAATAATATAAGGAGCCTCGATGACGAATTTGGAGCCGCCGGAAGGAACAAAGAAATCCATAAATCCTGTATATAAATAGATAATCAAGGAATAATTCCCAGGTGTCGAAATCGAAACAAACCAATGGGTTATAATCGCTGACAGACCGGAATTGCTGATCATGCCGAAAATACCAGCGTACATTGGAAACTGAATCATAACACCGGAAGTCGTGGTGACACCTTTTTTCACCGATGCCGTGAAACTACGCGGTGATCCATGCAGGATAAGCGACAGCCCGAGGAAGAGAAAATTAAGTGAATTGAGATTCACCTTACCGAAGCCTTGGGTGTAGATCAAGTTGACCACCCATGATAGTATACCCAGAGCTAATAATGATTGTAATATCTTGGACCGATCCCAGCGCTCCGCCGGCCTTAAAATCGTTACATCTTCTTCAGGCAGAGTGGCCGTAAATTCTGCGTGGAGCTCATCACTCATTTCTACTGCCCGCTCTTTCTTAGGCATCATGTATATCGCCAAGATGGGAAGAGTGATAAACATAAATAGCTGGAGGGCAAGCAAAAACGGAGATAAAGCCGTTTCGTTCAGAGGAATAACCCCTATCAAGTTTTCCAAAAAATTGCCGGGAGTCGCAACTAGCAACGGCGCCGACTGTGAAGGGCCGTTGCACATAACATTGGTAACCCCATAGGTCAAAGCGGCAACAAAGGGGTAATGGATTCCGAGACCACGCTTGCGGGTAGCCAGTTCTTTGCCCATAATCAAGCAAAACATAAGTCCAACACCCCAGTGGACCCAAGCAACAGCACCACCTGCCAAACAAAACATAACAATGGTTCCCTTAGCCGTTTTGGGATAATCTAGCAATGCGATAATCCCGCGTTTAATCAGCGGTGAATCGGCGACAACAAAACCGGTAATCATCAGTACGCACAATTGCATTGAAAATGTTAATAATATCCAAAAGCTCCCTGCATACCAATTAATCAGATCGAAAATTCCGCTTTTTGTCAAACCTAAGGCCGCGATAACCACTATGAATGTCAAGACGAGCACAAATACCATAGAATC
>Ga0209123_1001156_pt1 | contig 27466 bp, 18 predicted proteins | sample BarGraIncu00431A_FD_184500 | JGI IMG/M metagenome (GOLD analysis project Ga0209123, IMG submission 184500) | Arctic peat soil microbial communities from Barrow, Alaska, USA - Barrow Graham LP Incubations 004-31A (SPAdes) (version 2) | ecosystem: Environmental > Terrestrial > Soil > Wetlands >...
AATCATCCCAAGGAGGATATGAAACCATGGCTGCAAAGATCATTAAATTCGACCAGGACGCACGTAACTGCATCCTTAAAGGTGTAAATACTCTGGCAGACGCAGTAAAAGTGACCCTGGGCCCCAAAGGGCGCAACGTCGTCATCGAGAAGTCCTATGGCGCGCCGCTGATCACCAAGGACGGCGTCACCGTCGCTAAAGAGATCGAGCTGGAAGACAAGTTCGAAAACATGGGCGCACAGCTCGTGAAGGAAGTTGCTTCCAAGACTTCCGACGTGGCCGGCGACGGCACCACGACCGCTACCGTGCTGGCTCAGGCGATCTACCGTCAGGGTTCCAAGCTGGTTGCCGCGGGTCACAACCCGATGGAAATCAAGCGCGGCCTGGATAAGGCTGTCGAGGCGTTGGTTGCCGAGCTGAAGAACATCTCCAAGCCGATCAAGGACCACAAGGAAATCGCGCAGGTCGGCACCATCTCTGCCAACAACGACAAGACCATCGGCGACATCATTGCCGAAGCCATGGAAAAGGTCGGCAAGGAAGGGGTCATCACCGTCGAGGAAGCCAAGGCGATGGAGACCACGCTTGAGACCGTCGAAGGTATGCAGTTCGATCGCGGCTACCTCTCCCCTTATTTCGTGACCGATCCCGAGCGGATGGAAGCGAACATGGAGAACGTCAGCATCCTGATCCACGACAAGAAGATCTCCAACATGAAGGACCTCCTCCCGGTACTGGAGCAGACCGCCAAGTCGGGCCGTCCGCTTTTGATCATCGCGGAAGACATCGAAGGCGAAGCGCTGGCTACCCTGGTAGTCAACAAGCTGCGCGGCGTGCTGAACGTCTCGGCAGTCAAGGCTCCGGGCTTCGGCGACCGTCGCAAGGCAATGCTGGAAGACATCGCGATCCTCACCGGCGGCAAGGTGATCTCCGAAGAAGTTGGCTTCAAGCTTGAGAACACCACGCTGGACATGCTTGGTTCCGCCAAGAAGATCACCATCGACAAGGACAACACGACCATCATCGACGGTAACGGCGCAGAGGCTGAAATCCAGGGCCGCGTCAAGATGATCCGCGCCCAGATCGACGAGACTTCCAGCGATTACGATCGTGAGAAGCTCCAGGAAAGGCTTGCCAAGCTGGTAGGCGGCGTCGCCGTCATCAAGGTGGGAGCTGCTACCGAAATCGAAATGAAAGAAAAGAAAGCACGCGTCGAAGATGCTCTGCACGCAACCCGCGCAGCAGTCGACGAGGGCATTGTCCCCGGAGGCGGCGTAGCTTACCTGCGCGCCATGGTTGTTCTGGAGGCTCTGCAGCTTCCCGCCGAGCAGCAGTTCGGCGTTAACGTCATCAAGCGCGCCCTCGAAGAGCCGATCCGTCAGATCGCTCAGAACGCAGGCGTGGACGGCTCCATCGTGGTCGACAAAGTGAAAAACGGCAAGGGCGCCTTCGGCTACAACGCCGCTGACGACACCTACGTCGACATGATCGAAGCCGGCATCATCGACCCGACCAAGGTTTCCCGTTACGCGCTGCAAAACGCAGCTTCCGTGGCTGGTCTCATGATGACCACCGAGGCGATGATCGCTGAGAAGCCGAAGGAAGACGGCGGCATGCCTTCGATGCCGGGCGGCATGGGCGGCATGGGCGGAATGGGCGGCATGGGCGGCATGATGTAATTTGCAGTCCGGTAGCTTGAAGTAAGTGAAAGGGGGAGTCGGCATGGTGCCGGCTCCCCCTTTTTGCGCATCGATACGGCGACCCGCCCGGAGCTGCGTTTTTCCCAAGAGTAGTGTCGTTGGTGCAACCCCATCCCCACCCTGTCCCTCCCCTTGAAGAGGAGGGGACCTGCATGAGAAGTAGCGCGCATGGGGGACGCCAAGGGAGGCAGTTACAGGATTCAAAGAGCTACACAATTCTCAACCAAACTCTCCCTCCCCTTCAAGGGGAGGGTCGGGGTGGTGATGGGGGAGAGCGAAGGGACGCAGGAGCGTCCCCGGACATTCCCACGCGAGAGCGTCGGAATGATAAGGCGCTAGCGTGTGGGCGATAATGAAGGAGCGGGGTGACGATACTGAAGGAGCTTGGGAGCGAGGCAGAATAACGCGCGATATTATGTGCATTCTCTCATGATTTATCTGCTGGAATTGGTATACTTGGACCGTTAGCAGCTACCGGCACCTGAGCGATACCTGGAACTTGGAGACCCCAATGCAGCCGATCGTTCGCAACTTACAGATCGTTGGGGAAAACAGCGTGATGAACGCGCTGTTGGCGGCCTTCCTGAAAGACGCAGTCCAGGCCGAGTGCCGGTATTGCGCGACGCTTGAGGACGCTATCCGGAACCGGGGTGATGAGGCGGAAAAACAGCTGGTCCTGATTGACTGTTACGGCATGCACAAGGATGCCATCATCTCGCTGGTCGAATCGGCGCCGCTGCGTAAGGCGGCAGGCTGGCGTCCCACCTTGTTAAACCTGCACCCCGAGTCGGGAGTTGAACAGGCGGCCATCGGGTCGGGGGTGCGCGGGTTTTTCTACCTGGACGATCCGCTGGACTCTCTTGCCAAGGGGGTCATTGCCCTTTTCGAGGACCAGTATTGGATTTCGCGCAAACTCCTGGTTGATTTTTTGGCGACCCCCAACCATCCCGTCAATTTTGTCTGCTTGCACCCCGAGTTGACCTTGCGGGAATCGGAACTGATCGGTCTGCTCACCCAGGGCCTCTCCAATCAGGCCATCGCCGATCTTTTATTTATCAGCATCCCCACAGTAAAATCCCACCTGAGCAGCATCTATCGCAAAATCAAGGTCAGTAACCGGCTTCAGGCGGTTCGCTGGGCCGAGCGGGCGACCGCAAGTTCATTGTTCACACCCTGACGATACCATCCCGAAGTATGAAGGTAATGTGTGTGTCCTACCCAAGTCGTACCGGGTCATACCTGGGCATTATGCACACAGCTTAACCAGTAACGTCCCTCGTCGGGCCCCCCACAAAACCGCACGGGGAATGGCCTCACGAGATTCGGTTCCCCCTCGAGTTGCGCTCTGCTCTGCAAGGACCGGAACTCGCAGAACTCCGTCGGATCCCCCCCCGCACCTCATACCTTGCAGAGCTCTGGTCCCCCTCAGTGCAAAAAGTGCCAAACCTTTTTCATACCATGAACCATCCGTCCAGTCGATGGAAAGGCATACGCCAAAGTCCTAGAATTGCAGGTAAATCGTTTGCCATTCCAGTTTTTTTGCCTACAGGTGCGCAAAATGAGGCTAGCGGGATTGGGGAAAAGAGGAATAATTATCTTCGGTGTAATCTGCACGCAGCTGGCTTTGGCACCTGTCCAGGTGCAGGGAGCGGTGGCGCAGGGAAGGAGCACTGCAGAAGTCGTGAATCCTGCGGCGCTTGATACCGCGAGTTTGCTGGCAACAGCCGCGGCAGGGGCGACGGGAAGGGGAGGCGCTGGTCAAACGGTGCAGCAGGTTCAGCCGGAGGTGAGCCTACTGACTGTAAATGGGGTGGCTTGGCTCTACATCGACTATAATTAACCGCAACGAGGACGAAGTTGAGCGTTAGACCCCAATAACGAGACCCGCCGGAGCAATCCTGCGGGCCTCGCTGTATTGCAGAGGATTAGTGATAGGTGACCACCAACAAAGGCGCTCGATTGACTGTTGTGTCATCTATCTCTACCAGGCCATCCTGAATATTGCTGCCAAAATCCTCCAGAATCCGGACCTGGAAGTGGGTCAGACCGCCAATCTGGGCCTGCACCATTAACGAGGTGACATCTATCGTTACATGATGATTGAGGTCCGCCGGAACGATGAAGGTCCTGGCGAAGGTCAAAGCCGGTTGGACCGTCCGATCATAATCCGAAGCAAGCAAGGTCTGGGGTGGGAAGGAGACCAAATCGATACGGATCGGAATGGAGGCAGCCGTAGGTTGGGTGATGCTGTCTAGGAAAATGTCGAGCGTTGCCGATTCGATGACTGCATTGCCGGGGACTCCGCCCGCCCCGGTCAGGGGGAAATCCAAAAAGGCGCGAAACTCAGAGCCCGTGGCGGCATCTATACCGGCAAATACACTGGAGACGTTGCCCTGCGTCACATGGAAAGCCCCAGCGGCGTCATTCTCGATATCTCCATCATTGGCCGCGGTGCTGAGAATTTGTGTCGTTGACGACGGCGGAGAGCTACTCCCCCCACCACACCCTGACAAAAACAGCGTGATTGACAGAGCTAATGCCGCAAAAAATATCCTTCTCATAACTCCCTCCCTTTAGCTCATTTCTGAAATTGATCTTGCTGATGAGTCATGATTAATAGTATCAGAGGAGCGTCAAAACAAAAGAAGGGCTAAAAAAAACGCTGTGGACACTTTTCTCATGACAGCATCGGAACTTTCCTGGTTGGAGTCGGCATTCGTAGATATTTCGGCAATGCCATGGATGTTAAATTATTCATTGGGATGTCGAACTAAAACACGACTCTGACTCTTGCACAAAATAACTGAGAGGTTAAACTTCAGCATCTAGTTCCGCTTCAGAAACCCCTTTTGACGGGAGACCGCCTCTTTCGCGACTTCGCAGACAGAGACCGAGGGGGTTAAAAATTTATTGGCACAAAAACCGCTTAAAGAGGTATCATTTTTTAAGACGCTTCAGACCAATGAGAGAAGCATCAAGGACAACCACGCGGAGGAAACCATGACTGCGCAGAAGAACTACACGACGCTCCGGCAGCATCTGGCCGCCGTCAAGGCGGGAGACAAGGTCTTTGAAAACGCCTTTCAGGGCATTATCCGAATGATTTTGGAACCCGGTTTCGAGAAGGTCGTGGTAAACGCGAAGACGACCTACGACTTCAACATCTTTAGGACAGGACGCAAGCACACCATCGGGATGTACGACGAGATCAACAGCTTTGTCTCGTTTGTGAAGGATGCGGCGGAGGGCGGCTCCAGCAAGGAGATGGCCTTCGTCCTGGTCGGCGAGCCGGGTAACGGCAAGACCTTCTTCGTGGAGTTCCTTTGCGCCCAGTACCGCAACTTCCTGGCCCGGGAGCGCAACCGCAAGTATAGCTTCCGGTTCCTCGGCATGGAGCGGTTAGGCTCCTACGGCAGGATCAAGGAAATAGATTCCCAGACCTACGAGGACCCGATGATCCTGGCGATGAACTTGTTCGACGACCAGGAGCAGAACCGCCGCTTCCTCGCTGAACAAGGTGGCTTCTCCGAAGATGAAATGGAGCACCTGTACCGGAACTACCGCCCGCTAGGTGCCTGCAGCGGCTATATCTGGAACGACATCCGCGAGCACGTGGACTACGACCTGGAGGCGATGCTGGACTCCGTCGCCCTGGTGCCGGTCCCGATGAGCGAGAGCCTCGGTACCCTGACCGGGAAATACCCGGCGAAGGACAAGATCACCTCGTCCGCCGTCGACCTTTTGGGTGAGGAATCGATCCAGCGGCTACTCCATATCTCAGACACCAATAACCCGTACCGCTTCGACCTGCGCCGCGGCGCCCTGGCCCGGGTGGCAGGCGGCGGCATCCATTTCTCCGACGAGATCTTCAAGAACAAGAAGGACCTGGTACAGGTCTACCTCGGGGTGATCCAGAACCGCGCCATCGAGATCGACGGCTACAAGTGGCCGATCGACTCCATGATCATCGCGACCAGCAACAACTCGGAGTTCAACCGCTTCCTGGCGGAGAAGGAGGAGGCCCCGATCGTCGACCGTTGCCGGATCTGCTACGTGTCCCACAACACGAACTACCGGATGCAGGAAGGGCTGACCGCGTACGCCATCGGGGGCGAGGCGAAAACCACCCTCACCAAGGAGGTGCTGCACCAGGACCCGAACCTGAACTATGCGGCATCGGTCGGTGTCGTGCTGACCCGGCTTCCGAGAAGCGAAAAGCTGACCACCATCGAGACCATGAAGCTTGCCGCCGGCGAGGTTGCCGGGGAAAAGAGCATCAAGGCGCTCGCCGAGGTGATCGATACCCTGGGACAGGATCCCGACATCACCAAGCGCTTCGGGCAGCGCGGCCTGGGACATCGAAGCCTCGGCCGCAGTATCCAGATCCTCAAGGAAAGCTCGGACACCAATGAAGGGCGCTGCATGGTCGCCTACGACATCTTCAAGACCCTGGAGCGGGTCGTACTCGACTACGTGGTGGATACCAATGAGCGCGCCAAATACCTCGAGGACCTGAAGACCGGCAAGAAGCTGTACCGGGAACGGATCATGACGGAGATGTTCAACGCCTACATGGACGAGCCTTATGCGATCAGAAAGGACGTGCAGAACTACGTGAACATGATCATAGGGATCGACGCGGAAAACCTGGGACCGGACCGGATGTGGAAATACAAGGACCCCCAGAGCGGCGAACTGCGCGCCCTGAAGATAGACGAGCGCTACGTGAAGAGCGTGGAGGAGCGCATCGGCTTGAAGACCGAGGAGCAGCGCGCCTCATTCCGGACCTCCATCCGGAAGATTTACGGCCAGAAGATTTCGGTCGACCCGAACTACGACTTCATGGATAACCTGGAGCTGGTGAAGGCCGTTACCGACGTCAGACTGAAGTCCGACATCGCGGGGGCGGGGAGTCTGATCGGTGCCCTGGCCAACCGGACCAATGAGGAAAACCAGAAGCTCTACGACCGGATGATCGTCACCATGCTCGGCAAGCTCGGCTACTGCCGCACCTGCGCCCAGAAAACCATCGAGTACTTCTGCACCCAGGAAGACGAAAGCTGATGAGCTGATCGGACCCACTCGTGCTCGTTCTTCACTCTTCTGTATGAGAACCCCTCGCCCTCCGGGCGAGGGGCAGGGGTGAGGGGTGAGGGGTGAGGGGTATGCCACAAGTGACAAGCTGTGCAACGAGGGATGGGAGCAGGATTCCCCCTCCCTGACCCTCCCCCTTCGGGAGAGGGGATGCTGGTGCGAGTCAGTTTGAGATGAGATGCTGACAGGGAAATAGCTGAGTAGTCCAAGGGCTAAGAGGGCGGACCACGCCATGAAAGATCCCCAAAAATATCTGGAAGAATTGAAACGAAAGGGGCTGGCCCCTGAGCGCGAGGAGCGCTTCAGGGCGGAACTGGCTGGCCCGCAACGCAGGGAAATCCCGGCGGTCGGAGCAGACGCCGGCGGGCCGTTCCCCGGTTTTTCACGGGGACTCTACGCCTGGCACGACCTGGCCGTACTGCAGGATCAGGGCCGGGCGCAAAACCCCTTCATATCCCAGATGAAGGCGCTGGACGAGCTCCTGGAGCGGGACCGCCAGCGCGAGAAGGACGGCTTCCCCCGTAAGATCAAGGTCGGAAGGCTAATCAAGCCAGGCAAGGGGGGGAAGGGAAAGATCGTCGTGGTCCCCTCCACCGAGGAGGAGAAGTTCGTTCATGACCCGACGATCCGGCCTCCCGGCGAGGGTGGCTCCACCGGCGGCTCCGGCAAGGGGGAAGAGGGCGAGGTCATCGGCGAGCAGAAGGTGCGCGAGACCGGCGATGAAGCGGGTACGGGCCCGGGGCAGGGCGAGGGTGAGAGCCATGAGATGGATGCTTCCGCCTATGAGCTGGGCAAGGTGCTGACCGAGCAGTTCCAGCTCCCGAACCTGCGCGAGAAGGGGAAAAAGCGCTCCTTCACCCGCTACGTCTACGACCTGACCGACCGCAACCGCGGCAGCGGGCAGGTGCTGGACAAGAAGGCGACCCTAAGAAAAATCGTGGAGACCAACATCGCTCTTGGCAACCTGCCGGACCTCTCTGACATCGACCCGACGCGCTTTCTGATCTCCCCGCGGGACAAGGTCTACCGGGTCTTCTCCAAGGAGAAGGATTACGAGCCCCAGGCGATGGTGTTCTTCCTGCGCGACTACTCCGGCTCCATGGCGGGAAAAGTGACCGAGCTGGTCGCGACCCAGCACGTCATGATATACAGCTGGCTGCTGTACCAGTACGCGGGGCAAGTGGAGTCCCGCTTCATCCTGCACGACACCGAGGCGAAAGAGGTCCCCGACTTCCACACCTATTACAACTCCCGGGTCGCGGGTGGGACGGAGGTGGCGAGCGCCTACAAACTGGTGAACGAGATCGTCGCCAAGGAAAACCTGGCGTCCGAATACAACATCTACGTGTTTCACGGCACCGACGGCGACGACTGGGACACCGGCGGCGACAAGTCGATCCCCGAACTAATGCAGATTCTCACCTACGTGAGCCGGATGGGGGTCACCATCGCCGAACATAGCGGTACCCAGTGGACCGAGGTCGCCCGCTACCTGGAGAACTCCGGACTGCTGCGCGACAAGCCCGACCTTTTGAGGTTGGACGTGATGACGGAGGATGCCGAGGAGGCGCGGGTGATTGACGGGATCAGGAAGCTTATTTCGTAAAGCCCCCTTCCTTGAACGGGAGTGGGCCGGGAGGAGGGTGAATCTGCCAACGAAGTCGCACGTGGCGCCTTCCCCCTCACCCCGACCCTCCCCCGCAAGGGGGGAGGGAGGTTTCGTGCGAAGCTGCACCCTTTAAATTCCCCTTTAAATAGGTGGCTACGAGGGCATAACCGAGGCAGTCATGGAACTTATCAACCAGCATACCAAAGAGATTATGGAAGGGTGCAAGGTGCGGGCACGCGCGGCGGGGCTCACCTTCACCGACGAGAGCCTGGAATATATCGTAACCAACCGGGACCTGATCGAACTCTCCCCGAAGGTGATGATACCGACCCTCTACGATTACTGGGTCCACGACGTGGAGGTGCTGCGCGGCAAGGGGGAGTACGAGCTCTATCCTCATAACCCTTACGAGACGGTTATCAACACCCGTCCGGCGATCTCCTTCTACAACGACAACAACCCGGACTGGCTCAACGTGATGATCTTTTATCACGTGCTGGGGCACATCGATTTCTTCCAGAACAACCACTGCTTCCGGCACACCTGGGAATACGATTTCACCGGGCAGGCTCTCTCGGACAAGAGGGTCATCGCCAAGTTGCGCGCCGAAAAGGGGCGTTGGGTCGACTACATCATCGAGTTCGCCCGCTCGCTGGACAACCTGGTAGGCTATCACTCCGAGCTCTCCCCGCTCTTTGCGCCGAGTAAGGTCGCCTGCTCGAGCCGACTCAACTATTATTTCGACGTTTTCCTGCAGACCGTTAAGAAGCTCCCGATCGGCGAGTACCTGAAAGAGGTGACTCGCTTCAACGAGGCCGTTGCAGCCCACGGCGCGGAAAAGGGGGAGGAAGTCTTCTTCTCGGACGTGGTGGCGAAATACCCGGAGATGGAGGCGCACTTCATCAAGAACGCCGGGGCGAAACGGGTGGAGCGGCACGACCTGCTGCGCTTCCTGGTGGAGAATTCCGAGTTCCTGGGGCGCGACGAGAACGTCTGGATGCGCTCGGTGCTCGAGGTGGTGCGCAAGACCTCCATCTTCTTCCAGCCCCAGATCCGTACCAAGATCATGAACGAGGGGTGGGCAAGCTACTGGCACGAAAAGCTCTTTCTGGTGGACGACCGCATCAAGGGGCACGAGGTCGACTTCGCCCGGGTACACGCCGGCGTGACCTCCATGCCGCGGGTCGGGATGAACCCCTACGCGCTCGGCATGCGACTCATGCAGTTCCTGAAGGAGGCGGGGGACGCGGGACGGGTTGGCTTCACCTACCAGCGCATCAACGACGCCGAAAAAAGGAAGAAATACGACACCAAGGTGGGGCTCGGGGACGAGCTGATCTTCCAGGTGCGCGCGGACCTCTCGGACTACCTTTTCATCAAGAATTTTGTGGACCAGGACTTCACTGATCGCCACGACCTGTTCGTTACCGGGAAGCGGCTGGACCCCCAGCGCATGGTTTGGCAGTACTACGTCAAGAGCCGGGACGCGGGGGAATACCGCGATATGGTGCTCGCCTCGCTGTACCATCCGCCGCACATCGAGATTGCCCCGGAGCGCGGGGTGGGAGGAGCGCTCTACCTGGTGCACCACTTCGAGGGGAAACAGCTGGTGCAGGAATACATCGCCAACACCATGGTCGGCATCGAGTTCCTCTGGGGGGGCGAGGTGCAGCTGGAGACCAGCGAAGCGGTGATGGAAGCGCCCCGCAGCAGGGAAGGCGGGGAGGAGCCAGAGATCACCTGGCAGCGGGTGCTCTATAGCATGAAAGACAAGACCTTGAATCGAAAGGTGCTGTGACAGGCGGGAAAAGCTATGCCAGACATCGAAACGATACTCAAACAGTTAAGCCGCACCATCGTGGAGAGGGAGAAGGGCGGCACCCTTTCCTACCAGGAATTCATGCAGCTGGTCGCCGAGCGGCCCGCCTCCATGATGCGCAACGTCTTCCAGGTCTTCCACGACATGGTGAAGAGTTATGTGACCGAAGGGGTGGACGAATATCCGGACGACCCCGAGTCGATCAACTTCGCCAACTACGATACCCGCAGGCTTTTCGTCGAGAACTCCGACCGTCCCTTCTTCGCCGACCGCCTCTTCGCCAACCGGCTACTGAACCACGTGACGGCCATGAAGAGCGGGGCGCGCCAGAACAAGATCTACATCTTCGAGGGGCCTCCCGGCTCGGGGAAAAGCACCTTTCTCAATAACCTCCTGCTGAAGTTCGAGGAGTACGCCAACACCGAGGCGGGCCGCACCTACGAGGTGGTCTGGCACCTGGACCGCCGCATCCTGGCCAAGTTTAAGGACCAGCAGGTGGGCGCTTTCATGGAGAAGCTGTCGCACTTATTGGACGAGTACGAACTGGACCCCCAGGAGTTTTCAGAGGCGAAGAGCGCCCTGCACCGCGGCGGCGACGTCGTCGAGATCCCCTGTCCCTCCCATGATAGTCCGCTCCTCATGATCGGCAAGGCGCAGCGCCGCGCCTTTTTCGACGACCTGTTCAAAAACGACGCCTTCAAGTGGCAGCTCTTCACCGAGAAGGAGTACGACTGGGTTTTCCGGGATACCGCCTGCACCATCTGCTCCTCGCTGTTTCAGGCGCTCTCGGCGCGGCTGGAGAACCCGGCCGACCTGTTTCAGATGATCCAGGTGCGCCCCTACCGCTTCAACCGCAGATTAGGCGACGGGATCACCGTGTTCAACCCGGGCGACAAGTCGATGAAGCAGAACGTGCTCACCAATGAGCTACTGCAGAAAAAGATCGACCACCTGCTGGGTGACAGCAACGAGGTGAAGTACATCTTCTCCAACTTTGCCCGAACCAACAACGGCATCTATGCCCTGATGGACGTGAAGTCCCACAACGCGGAGCGACTCCTGGAGTTGCACAACATCATCAGCGAGGGGATCCACAAGGTCGAGGATATCGAGGAAAATGTGCGTTCGCTCTTCATAGCGCTCATGAATCCCGAGGACGAGCGGAGCATCGAGGGGGTGCAGTCCTTCACGGACCGGATCGAGTTCATTAATATCCCCTACGTCATGGATCTGAATACCGAGGTGGAGATCTACCGCAACATCTTTGGCAAGCATATCGACGCGAGCTTTCTGCCGCGCGTGTTGCACAACTTCGCCCGGGTAATCATCTCCACCCGGATGAACATCAAATCGGACGCCCTTTTGGAGTGGATCGGCGACCCGGAGAAATACCGGCTTTACTGCGACGAGCACCTGCAGATTCTCAAGATGGAGATCTACACCGGGCATATCCCGGACTGGCTCACCGAGGAGGACCGGAAGAGACTCACCGCCAAAAGGAGGAAGAAGATCATCGCCGAGAGTGAGCACGAAGGGGATCACGGCTTCTCGGGGCGGGAATCGATCAAGATCTTTTCCGATTTCTACGCGGCGTATGCCCGCAAGGACAAGATGATCACCATGTCGCACCTCTCGACCTTCTTCATTCGCTGGCACAAGGAGCTGAAGGAGTCGATACCGGAGGGGTTCATGGAGTCGCTGGTGCACAACTACGATTACGTGGTGCTCCAGGAAGTGAAGGAGGCGCTCTACTACTACAACGAGGGACAGATCGAGCGCGACATACTGCACTACATGTTCGCAGTGAACTTCGAGACCGGTGCCGTGGAGATCTGCCGCTTTACCGGGGAGAAGTTGGAGATTACCGAGGAGTTTCTGGCGGGGATCGAAGGGAGGCTGCTCGGGCAGAAGGGAGACCGTGAAACGCGACTCGCTTTCCGTCAGGAGACCCAGCGGGAGTACACCGGGCGCGCGCTTACCCAGGAGATTCTAGTGGAAGGGAAAAAAGCGCAGGAGACCGAGCTCTTCGCGGCGCTGCATGACCGCTACGTCTTCAATCTGAAAGAAAAGGTGCTGGAACCGTTCCTGGAGAACGCCAACTTCCGCCGGGCCATCAAGGATTTCGACACCGAGGCCTTCCGGACCTACGACAAGCGGATCAGGGACGACGTCACCTTCCTGATCAACAACCTGAGTTCCGAGAAGTTCAAGTACACCAAGCAGTGCGCCAAGGAGGTCTGCGTCTACGTGATAGACAACGATCTCGCCCGCAAGTTCCACATCTAGGGAGAAACCGGGTAAAGCGTCGAGTCGTTGAGTCGTCGAGTGGGGATTGGTAAACCGCCCACCCCCTCGACTCAGCGGCCTGCCGGCCTCTCCAGATTCTCTACTCAAGCCAACAGCGGTACTCGGCAACAACTCAACGGCTCAACGAGACTCAACTACTCAACTACTCAACTACTTTGATTCCGGCTCACGCCACCAGCTTGAAGCGGCTCACCACGGTCTTGAGCGCGAGCGCCGAGCGCGCCAGTTCCGTTGCGGCCTGCTCGGAATGATGGGCTCCTGCCGCAGCATCGTGCACTACCCCGGTGATCTGGCGCATGCTCTCTGTGATGTTGGCGCTGGTCGCCGACTGTTCTTCTGCTGCTATCGCCACCTGCGACACGTGTTCCAGAAGGGGCGCTATCTGCTCTTTGATGGAGCCGATGGCCCGGCTTGAGTGCTGCACGTCCTCCGTCCCGGTCCGCACGCTGGTGGCGCTGCGCTCCATGGAACCCACCACGTTTTTCACGTCCCCCTGCAGGGCGCCGATGATGGACTGGATCTCCCGCGTGGAAGAGGTGGTCCGTTCGGCAAGCCTTCTCACCTCGTCGGCCACGACTGCGAAACCGCGTCCCTGGTCGCCGGCGCGGGCCGCCTCGATTGCCGCGTTCAGCGCCAACAGGTTGGTCTGGTCTGCGATATCCTCAATGGCAATCACGATGTCGCCGATCCGCTCCGAGTTGGTTCCCAGGGCCTTGACCTCGTCCATAGTTCCCACAACCATACGCTCGATCTCGCCCATCATGGCTGCCATGTGAGCGATGGTTTCCTCGCCCTTACTGGTGGCGCTGCTGGTGTTGCCGGCCTGCTCCGCCATTTTCTGGCAGCTGAGTGCTATGTCGTTGCTGACGGCTGCCATCTCGCCGACCGCATTGGACACCGAATCCGACTGGTGTGAGGCATGCTCGGTCCCCTGCGCAATTTTGCTGGAACTGGAACTGAGCTCCCCGGAAGCGCTGGTCAGTTGATCCGCGGTAACCTGGATGCCGGCTATGATTTCACCCATCGACCCCTGCAGCTTCTGCATGGCCTTGAGCATGTGGCTTATCTCGTTGCGGCGGGTCACCACGATTTTCTGGGTCAGATCCCCATGCGCCATGGTTTCCAGGTATCCTACCGCACGCAGCAAGGGGTTCCTGATCGACCAAATATTCAACCATCCGAACAGGGCGCCCAGTAGGATGAACACGACGATGGACCCGTGCCGGATCAGAGGCGAGCCGTACTCCGTCACCAGTCCTGCCGCGATGATGCAGAAACTGTAACAAACGCAGAGCAGGCTCAGCCGGAACCTGATGGTGAGATTGAGATAGTAGTTGCAGATAAGATCCATAAGTATCCTCGCCAAAAAGCCATGCCGCTATGGCGAACGCACCATTGCGAACGATTAGGTGCGGCCCCGTCTGACTCCCATTAAACTTATCGGAATCCTCTGGGTAAACTTAAAACTAATCGTGACAAATATGGCACATGGAGTTTGTTTAATGACGGGGTGGGAAAGAATGGCGCTACCTTGGATTGGTTAGATTCATGAAAGCTGGGCGGGTTCTTAACCTGACAGCTCTGACCATAATGGCAAGAGCGTTGCGGGTTGGGATTGGTAGGTCGCGTTGGGTCCTGAACGCGACAGCTCTCAAGCTTTGTAACGGCAGCCTACCTTTGCAATTGTGCCGCGGAAACCACCGTATCCAGCAACCCAGGGAAGCGCGCTTCCAGGTCATCCCTGCGCAGAGTGTTGACCCATTCCTTGCCTTCGCGCCTGGTTGCGACGACTCCGGATTCACGAAGGACCCGGAAATGATGCGACAGGGACGATTTGGGCATGGCTATTTCGAACGAGCCGCAGGGAAGTTCGCCTGCGGCGGCCAATTTCAGCACGATCACCAACCTCACCTCGTCACTGAGTGCATGCAGCACCTTTGGCAGAGTCAGTTCGTCGCGCGCCGGCAAATCCTGAATGGCTTTGGTCAAATGAGTACCTCGCTTTTATGCAAAACACTCTACAGAAATATGCTTGACTTGGCAAGACAGTTCGATTATTGTCGAACAGAACGGTACGAGTTATCTCGAACTGTATACGAAAATGCCTGACCGGACGAATTGCCGGAACCTGGAACCAAGGCTCAACTCAGGAGGAATCTTGAAAGTATTAGCCGTGAATGGCAGCCCAAGGAAGAAATGGAACACCGCGACCCTGCTGGAAAAGGCCCTTGACGGAGCCAGGGAGAGCGGCGCCGAGACGGAACTGGTGCATCTTTACGACCACGCCTTCAAGGGTTGCCTCAGCTGCTTTTCCTGCAAGGAGATTGGCGGTAAAAGTTACGGCCGCTGCGCCGTTCGGGATGAACTGGCGCCGATTCTAGAGCTGGCCGCCGAAGCTGATGCGCTGATCCTGGGTTCTCCCATTTATTTTTACGCCGAGACCGGCGAGATGCGCTCCTTTATGGAGCGGCTGTTCTTTCCTTATGTGACCTATACCCCGGGTTACCTCGCGATCTTCCCTCGCAAAATTCCCACCGCACTGATCTACACCATGAACGTCACGGAAGAGAACCTTCCTGAGAAAACGATCCAGGTTTCCCAAGGGGTCATGCAGCGCGTGTTTGGAGACTGCGAGGTGCTGCTGAGCACCGACACCTACCAGTTTGACGACTACTCGAAATATGTGTCAAGCGCCTGGGATGCCGACGCCAAGGCCGCACGGCGCCGGGAAGTGTTCCCGCAGGACTGCGCACGTGCCTTCGATCTCGGTGCGCGTCTGGTGACAGCTTCCTGGTAAGGCGACCTGCGGTCGCCCATCGCAGGCGACCGCGGTACGCAGGGCCATCATTGCCGGTTGTCCCGTCGCTGCAGCGCAAATAAATCATGAACAGAAATCATCATTTCGCTAAACGGGCGAGTGGTTAATCGTCCCAACTCAAGTTAAGGAGAAACTCAATATGCTTCAATTCAAAATCAACCAAAGCCTCTGCACCAGCTGTGGACTTTGCGCCGCGGACTGCCCGTCCAGGGTCATTGCCATGGTGGACGGCGTTCCGTCCATTTCTCAGGAAAACCAGACGGTATGCTACCAGTGCCAGCACTGCCTGGCGGTCTGCCCGACTGCTGCTGTTTCGATCCTGGGGCTCGATCCTGCGCAGAGCCAGTTGCTGCCCGGGAATTTCCCCCATCCGGATCAGATGGAAACCCTCATAAAGGGACGGCGTTCGGTGCGAAGTTACCGGAAGGAAAATCTGGAACCGCAACTGCTGCAACGGCTCCTCGAGGTGGCCTGGCATGCACCTACCGGCATCAACTCGCGCCAGGTTCGCTTTACGGTGGTGGATGACCGTGAGAAGCTCGCCGTGCTGCTTACTGACATAATGGCCGGGCTCGGGCGCCTGCTTCCTGCGGGAGCGCTCCCCGAAGGACTGGAGTTCTTCGCGGGCATAATCCAGTTGTGGGAAGAGCAGGGGGTGGATACCCTTTTTCGCGGCGCGCCGCATCTGTTGATCGCCTCCGCGCCCCGGGGCGTAGCGACACCCCTCCCGGACTGCCTGATCGCGCTGTCTTATTTTGAGCTCTTTGCGCAGGCCAACGGGGTTGGTACCGTCTGGGACGGTCTGGCCAAACTTGCCATCAATGACCTGCTGCCGGAAACTCTCAAGACCCTCGGTATTCCGGAGGACCATCTGGTCGGTTATGCCATGGCTTTCGGCTACCCTGCGGTCCATTACCCAAGGGCGGTGCAGCACGGGCCGGCGCTCATTCACCGGGCGCTCTAGCCCCGCGGAAAATGACCTGGCGCTATGGTCGGACGGACTTCCCGACCGGTCAGCCTAAGAAGCTAAAAAAGTAAGAACTTTATTCCAGGAGGATGAGCGATGAAGGTCCTAGCATTTAATGGCAGCCCCAACAAGGAAGGAAACACCTGGCACGCACTCAAGATGGTTGCGGCTGAACTCGAAAAAGAGGGGATCGAAACCGAGATCGTGCAGGTTGGCAGCAAGGAACTCAGGGGCTGCGTCGCGTGCGGCGGGTGCGTGAAAAACAAGAACGAACGCTGTGTGCTGCCTGGCGAAGACGTCAATGAATGGATCCAGAAGATGAAAGAGGCGGACGGCATCATCCTCGGGTCTCCGACACATTACGCCGCCATCGGGGGGGCCATGAAGTCTTTTCTGGATCGGGCCTTCTACGTGACCAGCGTCAACAACGGCATGTTGCGCCACAAGGTGGGTGCTTCCGTAGTCGCGGTGCGACGTTCCGGAGGCCTGCCGACCTTTGACCAGTTGAACAATTATCTCAATTATTCCGAGATGCTGATGCCGACCTCGAACTACTGGAATGTCATTTACGGGACGCGCCCGGGAGAGGTGACTCAGGACGCCGAGGGCGTACAGATCATGCGTGTGCTGGGTAAGAACATGGCGTGGCTGATGAAACTGGTGCAAAACGGGAAGGGTGTGGTCCCCGCACCGGAGCGCGAGGCAAAAATCTTCTTCAACTTCATACACTGATGAATCCTGAGGATACCCGCAAGGGGTATACCTACAAAAGCATCTGTAGGGGCACCCCTTGCGGGTGCCCTCTTCAGTGGACAGTGCCCCCCTGCAGGTTTGAACCTTACCCTGTGGTAAAACCCGCCATCTCCTGCTGGAGAACCTCCACCTGCGCGCCCAGTCCAGCCACGGCCTGATTCAGCCCGGTGCTTGCCTGAAGGTTGCCGCTCGCTGACTGGGTGATGTTCTCCATCTCCCCGGCAATGCGCACCCCGCATCTGGTCTGCTCGCTGCAGGCTTCCTTGATCCTTTCCACCATCGCGGTAATCTTCTCGGTGGCATGGGCAATGTCCGCGCTGGCTCCGTTATGCTCCCTGGTAGAGTTGCGCACCTGGTTGTTCAACCCCTTCATGCGCTCCACCGTGGCGAGGATGAGCTCGCCGCCGCGCTCCTGCTCCCGGGTGGCAGTTCTGATCTGCCGCACCATTCCCGACATGTCTTCCATGGCTTTCTGGATCATCTGGCCGCCCTTGGCCTGCTCGATTGTCGCACGGGCGATGCCACCGGCCTGGTCGGCGGAATTCTTCACGCGCTCCACGATTCTTTCCAGCACCTCTCCGGATTTCCGCGACAACAGGGCTCCTGAGTTGATGCTGGCCTGCGCCTCGCCGATGGTCTGCACTGCACAGGCGGTTTTCTCCAGTACGTCGTTGATCACCTTGCCGATTTCTCCGGTGGAAAGTTTAGTCTGCTCGGCCAACAGTTTTATCTCGCCCGCCACGACGGCGAAACCCTTGCCGTGCTCGCCTGCCTGGGCGGCAATGATAGCCGCATTCAGAGCCAAAAGGTTGGTCTGGGTGGTGACCCCGTCGATGACGCCAAGAATGGCGCCGATGCCTGCGGCGCTGACTGAAAGGGCGTCGATGACCTCGGCCGTGGTGCGCGAGGACCGACGTATCTCCTCAATCCCGGCAATGGTTGCCTGCACCGATTCTCTGCCGGCTTCCGCCTCCTCCAGTACTTCACGGGATATCCTCGCCGTGGTCGCCGCGTTTTCCCCTACCTGTCTGATGGACGAGTCCATTTGCGCAATGGAGGAGCCGGTTGTGGAAGAGACCTCCATCAGCCCCTGAACGCTCAGCCCGATCTGCTTCACGGCGGCGCTCATCTCCGTAATGGAGGAACTGACTTCGTCCACCGCATAAGCCAGGTTCTCCATGTTCAGCCCGACTTCCTCCACGCTCGCCTTCATTTCCAGGGTTGAAGTGGAGGTTTCCGTCGCCGAGATCGAGAGGACGTCGACTCCCTGCGCCACCTGCTGCACCGACGCGAGAATGGCATCAACCGCCTGGGAGGCCTGTGCTACGGCCGCGGTCTGTTTGCCTGCGACCTCCGTCACCTGGCCGGCGCTTCCCGAAATGGTATCCGAAATTCCCGACAAGGAGCTACTGCTGGCATTGATGCGGACTACCATGGAATGAAGTCCCAGCACCATGGTGCGCTGCGCCTCGATCAGGGCACCTACTTCGCCTCCCGCCGCTTGACGGCCCTGGGAAAAATTCATGGTCAGGTCACCGGTGGCCAACCGGTCGGCGACGTTGACCGCTGCCTGGACCGGCGCGGCGATCCCCCGGAAGATCCAGACCCCGGCGATTGACAACAGCGATATGATCACTAAGGCGCCAACCACGTTCCATTTCAGAAAGCTTGCCCGAAGTTCATCGAAGTAGTCGGCTTTATTAACTCCCGGCACGACCCAAAGCCCCCAGGGGCGGATGTAGCGGTAAGCGACAATCTTGTCCTGGCCGGTGGTCTTGGCGGTGTACTCGTAGAAGCCGCTTTCCTGGTGGCTCCGGATATGGTCGATATGCGGCTGGCCGGCGAGGTTTTTCCCTTCATCCTTGTAATGCACCACCAGGGTGCCGTCTGCGTCCAGCAGGAACGGGTAGCCGCTCTTGCCGATTTTTATGCCGTAGATGGCTTGTTTGAAGGCTTTATCGTGCAGGGCGTCAGGCTTTATTGCTGCGATGTAGTCAATGCTCTTTTCCAGGGCGTCGGCAACAGCTGCAACATCGGTCCGCATAATGTTCTTTATTTCGCGAACGGCAATGAAATAAGAAATTGAGACGCTGATCACCACCGCCAGAAATCCCAAGGCAGAAAGCAACACAAGTTTTGCTTTAATACTAGTGAACATACTGTACCTTGTGGAGAATGGGGAGGGGGGAACTGAATCATTAGGGGAGCAGGGACGAATAGAGACCTTGCTCCAAGTTGAATTGATGTCATCGGAAGGCAGATTCTTGCCTTTGTGCGTTTCGCAGAGTGAGCCCCGCTCTCACAATACGGAACGTCGGAAGTCTATCCCTTTACCGACCAGGATGATTGCCTCTCAATTAGTTAGGCCGCAGCAGTATTACACAGTTATCAGCTAATTCCAAGCTGTTACAGTGTAGGTTAGCCTTTTTTGTTAGTTGGTGCCAAGTTTTGCTTGCGGTAATTCGCGAAAGAGGCTGTCTGGTAGTCTCGCCCTTTGTGAGGGTAAGGGCGGGGGGGAACTGGGGAAAGTCTGACGCAGAGTGAACAGCTCCCTTCTGAAGGGCAAAAGGAAGCTTGGTGAGTCTTTGGGGGCGGAGAGAAAACTGTTATCCCAAACCGAGCGCCATAAAAAAGGCCCTCCCGATTGGGGGAGAGCCTTTACCGAGCTGTTATCCTGACCGGTTCTTCAGGTTGTTTGCCGGAGCCTCGCGTCCGCCAGCGCGGAGAGCATCGCCTCGCCCATCCGGGTCGGGCTGGTCGCGACGGTCACCCCGCACTCGGAAAGGGTGCGGATCTTGTCCTCCGCCTTCCCTTTGCCGCCGGTGATGATGGCGCCCGCGTGCCCCATCCTCTTACCCGGAGGAGCGGTGACGCCGGCGATGAAGGCCGCCACCGGCTTCCTCATCCGCTCCCTGATCCAATAGGCCGCCTCCTCTTCCTCTGCGCCCCCGATCTCCCCTATCATGAAGACCCCCTCGGTGTCGGGGTCCTCGTTGAAAAGGGACAGCACGTCGATGAAGCTCATCCCGATGATCGGGTCCCCGCCTATGCCGACGCAGGTCGACTGCCCAAGGCCGACGTCGGTCAGCTGTTTCACCGCCTCATAGGTGAGGGTACCGCTACGCGATACCACTCCGATGCTGCCTGGTTTGTGGATGTGCCCCGGCATGATCCCGATTTTGCACTCTCCGGGGGTGATGACGCCCGGGCAGTTCGGGCCGACCAGCAGCATCTTGGAGTGGGTAAGGTTCGCTTTAACCGGCACCATGTCGCGCACCGGAATCCCCTCGGTGATGCAGACGGCGAGATCGAGTCCGGCGGCGGCAGCTTCCAGGATAGCGTCGGCCGCGCCCGGCGGCGGCACGAAGATCATAGAGACGTTGGCCTCGGTGTACTTCACCGCCTCGGCGACCGTGTTGAAGACCGGGATACCCTCTATATGGATGCCGCCCTTGCCGGGAGTGACGCCGGCGACGATGTTGCTGCCGTAGGCGCGGCACTGCTGGGTGTGGAACAAACCGCTGCGGCCGGTGATCCCCTGTACGACGATTCTCGATTTCTTGTTGATCAGTATGGACATGAAAATCTCCCGTTTCGAATTTACCCCAGCATGCTGACGATCCTCGCCGCCGCGTCCCCCAGGTTGTCGCCGCACTGCACGTTCAGCCCGCTTTCGGTGAGGAGGCGTTTCCCCTCTTCGACCTGGCTGCCGTCCATGCGAACCACGATGGGAAGGGTGCAGTTCACTTCGCTTGCCGCCTCGATGATGCCGTGGGCGATGACGTCGCAGCGCATGATGCCGCCGAAGATGTTGACGAAGATCCCTTTTACGTCGTGATCCTGCAGGATTATTTTGAACGCCTCGGCGACTTTCTCGCGTGTCGCCCCGCCTCCGACGTCCAGGAAGTTGGCAGGCTCGCCGCCGTACTCCTGAAGCACGTCGAGGGTCGCCATGGCGAGCCCGGCCCCGTTCACCAGGCAGCCGATGGAGCCGGCGAGCTTTATGTAGGCGAGGTCGTATTTGCCCGCGGTGATCTCCAGCGGGTCGAGCTGCGAGTAGTCCATCATGTCGGGGTATTCCCGGTGCCGGAATATGGCGTTGTCGTCGAAGGTGATCTTGCAGTCCATCGCCATGAGCCAGCCGGCCTGGGTGACCACCAGGGGGTTGATCTCCACCAGGGCGCAGTCCTTCTCCAGGCAGACCCGGTACAGGTTCAGGATGAGGGCCACGCAGTCCTCGCAGATGCTCCCGGTGAGCCCCAGCTGCAGGGCGACGTGGCGCGCCTGATAGGGTCTCAGTCCGGTATAGGGGTCGATGGCCAGGGTGTGGATTTTTTCCGGGGATTTGTTGGCCACCTCCTCTATTTCCATGCCACCCTCGGCCGATGCGATCAGCACATAGCGGGAGGTGCCGCGGTCCAGGGTGATGGAAAGGTAGAACTCCCGGGCGATGTCGACCGCCTCCTCGACCAGGATGCGCCGCACACGCAGGCCCCCCGGCCCGGTCTGCGGCGTCACCAGGGTCTTTCCGAACAGCTCCTTGGCGAGGTTTTGCGCCTGCTCCGGGTGGTGCACCAATTTGACGCCTCCCGCCTTCCCCCGCCCGCCTGCATAGATCTGGGCCTTGACGACGCAGCGCCCCCCCATCTCCTTGGCGGCGCGCTCCACCTGGTCCGCAGTCAGTGCCACGCGGCCGCGCGGGATGGGAATGCCGTAAGCATTCAGAATCTCCTTGGCCTGGTATTCATGGATGTTCATCATGATCTCCTGTTCCAGTGATAGATTTTGCTCATATTGCAGGTAGGCGGGTAATGACACGGACCAAGCTTGATACTTCCAGTTGCCGACACTTGGTCTTTGGCTGGGTAGTGCGCAGCGTTCTTTGTATCATCAGCGGCTGCAACTGTGCCTGTAACTTTTCTAGTTACTAACACTACAGCCGATTGCACTACTGTCAATAAGTTAAGAAATACCCGGTGCAAAGGGCGGTGCCTAGTCCCCCTTATGAAATAGGGGGGAAGCCGAACGTTAGCGAGGCAGGGGGGTGTTTTGCCGGGCTAAATACCCCCTGTCTCGCTACGCGAGCCTTCCCCCCTGTTACACAGGGGGGACAATACCAGGCCCTAACTTAACGGCACTGCCCGACGGGGGGAGGGAGGTTTATATGTCCCTCCCCTTCAAGGGGAGGGACAGGTGGGGATGGGGCGATGTATAGTTGAAGTTCTGGCCTACCAAGGATGACCATGCAAAAACCCCCTAGCTCCCCCGGGGAAGGGGGGAACTAGGGGGCTCGTTGTCACTTGCTACTGGGTGCGGAAACCGGACCGCTCCTGCTGCGTCTTAGGCTGGTGTGGCACTCACCAGGGGGGCTTCAGCCGTGTCGCCGAGGATCAGCCCGGCATCGGGTTCATCCGGATCGACGACCAGGTAGCGGCCGTCCAGAACTGCGTGCATCCGGTTCGTGTCGACTGAATTCTCCCATTTCGCCACGACGATGCAGGCGACCGCGTTGCCGATCATGTTGGTGAGGGCCCTGCAGGTAGCCATGAACCAGTCCACGCCGAGCAGCAGGACAAGACCCGAAACCGGCAGGGTGTGCAGGGACGCCAGGGTGGCTGCGAGGCAGATGAAACCGCCGCCGGCAACGGCTGCCGCTCCTTTCGAGGTGAGCAGCAGGACGAGCAGGATGGTAAGCTGCTGACCGATGGAAAGGTCGATGTTAAAGGCCTGGGCGATGAAGACGGCCGCCATGGTCAGATAGATGCTGGTGCCGTCGAGGTTGAAGCTGTAGCCGGTGGGGATGACCAGGCCGACGACGCCCGGCTCGATGCCGAGGTTCTCCAGTTTGGTCATCAGACGCGGCAGGACGGTCTCCGAGGAGGACGTTCCCAACACGATGAAGAACTCTTCGCTTATGTACTTGAACAGTTTCCAGAGGCTCACTCCGGCCAGGCGGCAAACGATTCCCAAAATGACGATCACGAAGAGCGCCGCGGTGCCCCAGACGCCCAAAAGAAGCTGCCCCAGGCCCGCCAGTGTTCCGGTGCCGAATTTGGCGACTGCGAAGGCGATTGCAGCGCCTGCGCCGATCGGTGCCAGCTGCATGATGTAGTGGATGCACTTGAAGAAGCCGTGGGTGACGTCCTCGATCAGTTCGACGACCCGCTTCCCTTTTTCGCCGATGGCTGCCATCGCCATGCCGAAAAGGACCGCAAAGAAGAGGACCTGCAGGATGTCCCCCTTGGCGAAGGCGTCGACGACGGTGTCCGGGATGACATTCATGAAGAAGTCGGCGGTGCTCAGGTGCTTGGCGCCCTCGGTGAATTTGGCGATCTGTCCCACGTCGAGCGCCTTGGGATCCGCGTTGATGCCGGCTCCGGGCCTCAGCCAGTTGACCATGAATAGGCCGATCACCATGGCGAAGGTGGTCAGCACTTCAAAGTAGATGAGCGCCTTTACTCCGACCCTGCCGACTTTCTTCATGTCCCCCATCTTGGCGATACCTACCACGACGGTGCCGAAGATGATCGGTGCGATCACGAACCGGATCATTTTTATGAAGCCCATGCCGAGCGGTCTCAGGGTCTTGGCAAGCTCGGGAGAAAGCAGACCGACGCTGATACCGATGGCAATTCCTATCGTAACCCTGAACAGTAGTGAGCTAAAAAAAGCCCTCGTTTTGCTTTTAGTTGCTACCACTGCCACATCCGTGCTGCTCGACATCCCTTGCCTCCTTGATAATCCATTGGTCAAATAAATCCAAAACCGGTGAAAATCTTTTAGCCTGCCGACACCCTTTGAGCCTGAAAACTGCAGTTTGCTTCCGGCATCCCAGGGCCGCTTTGGGGGCGGTTAGCCTGCTAGGGCGCTAAAACGTCTGCAGTTTTCTAGAACTATGTTAGCAATCGGCATACCAAGGAAGGCCAAAGATGCTAACTGACTGTTTTTGTATGTGTGTAGCTATTTCTGGTAGCACATTTTTGCAAGTAAAGGATATAACCTGGGTGGGCGAATGAATTAATAAAATCAGAATGTGCCCGTATTATTAGGTGCTTGAGGAGGTATAACCACTGTTATGCCTATAGCTCAGGTTATACCCTTTGGAATGGTTGAATCGGAAGGACGCGTTTGCAGGGGTGCGGGATGAGAGACAGCGGTTTATAGTGCCGTAGACCGTAGAACTCTTCAGGGGGGGGCCGGCTGGGCGCTGGAAGGTCGTAAAAGGGAGGGTGCCCTGGGGCACCCTCCCGGAAAGTTGCTTATTTCCTTTAGATCTCGTCGGACAGCGGATCCATGGCCAGTTCGGGTTCTTCGGCCTCGACCTCGGATTCGTTGTTGAGGACACGGTTCATCTTGGCGACGTCGAGCTCGTTTTCCCAGCGCGATACCACGACCGTTGCCACACCGTTACCGACCAGGTTGGTGAGCGCACGCGCCTCGGACATGAAGCGGTCGATGCCGAGGATGAGGGCGAGGCCTGCTACCGGAATGGTCGGGATCGCGGTGAAGGTGGCGGCGAGTGTCACGAAGCCGCTGCCGGTGACGCCGGCGGCGCCCTTCGAGGTCAGCATCAGCACGGCGAGAATGGTAACCGTCTGGCCAATGGTGAGCGGGGTGTTGGTCGCCTGCGCCACGAAGACGGCTGCCATGGTGAGGTAGATGGAGGTCCCGTCCAGGTTGAAGGAATATCCGGTCGGAATGACCAGGCCGACGACCGACTTGGTGCAGCCGAGGTTTTCCAGCTTGACCATCATGCGCGGCAGCGCGGATTCCGAGGACGAGGTCCCCAGTACGATCAGGAGTTCTTCCTTGATGTAGCTGATGAACTTGAAGATGTTGAAGCCGCAGAGCTTCGCGATGGTGCCCAGCACCACGAAGATGAAGAGCAGGCAGGTGAGGTAGAAGCAACCCATGAACGCGCCGAGCTTGGAGAGCGAGCCAACCCCGAACTTGCCGATGGTGAAGGCCATGGCGCCGAAGGCGCCGATCGGGGCGGCCTTCATGATGATGCCGACCACGCCGAAGAAGGCGTGCGCGGTCTTGTCGATGAAGCGGTACACCGGCTTACCCTTTTCGCCCATCGCGGAGAGCGCGAAGCCGAACATGAGGGCGAAGAGCAGCACCTGGAGGATGTCACCCTTGGCGAAGGCGTCAACGACCGAGGAGGGGATGATGTTCAGCAGGAAGTCGACGGTGCCGGTCGATTTGGCCTGGGTGGTGATAGCGGTAAGCGCCTTGGTGTCGATCTTGGAGACATCTGCGTTGAAGCCGGTACCGGGGTGGAGCAGGGTCACCACGGTGAGGCCGATGGCGAGCGCCAGGGTGGAGACGATTTCGAAGTAGAGCAGCGCCTTGGCGCCGACGCGTCCGACCTTCTTCATGTCGTCCATGCCGGCGATGCCGGTCACCACGGTGCAGAAGATGACCGGAGTGATGATCATCTTGATCAACTTGATGAAGCCGTCGCCGAAAGGCTTCATGGCCACGCCGGCTTCCGGGTAGTAGTAGCCGAGCGCAATGCCGATGGCAATGGCCGTCAGTACCTGGACATAGAGGTGCTGGTAAATTCTTTTCCCGTTCATGCGCTTCTCCTTGTATGCAAAAAAGTGAACTTCCGTTGTTTTTCCGTTGTTTGGCTGCCGAAAGCGATGCCTTTTTAACCGGTCCTACGGCATGCTTATCGGCATAATTTAAAACAACGTTAGCAACTTGTGTACCAAGCATGTGTCTCAAGCATACGCTCATAGCGCGGCAAGCGCACGCACGGGGTTTTTGTGTATACGCGGGGCCGGCAACCAGCAGCGAATGGGTATAACCTGATTATTGTTAGCGAACGCTAAAGGTGGTATAACCTGCCGTTGTAACAGGCGAATGGGCGGGTATAACGAGGGTTATTGTCATAACCCAGGTTATACCCATTGATTGGGAGGTCTGCGGTGCGCCGGAGGAGGTTTCATTAAAAGAGACGTTGGTTGATTTTTATCCGCGGGTTGAGAGCCTTTTACTAAGGGCGGGCTGCGAAATGCACAGTAGGCGCGCGGCAATGGTCTGATTGCCGCCGGAGCGGGCCATCGCCTCGGTGACTAGCAACTCCGCCGCCTCGGCGAAGGTCGGCAGGCGCTCGACTCCGGAGAAGATGCTGCGATCCGGTGCGGGAGTCGGCGCCTTGGCCTTGACCGGACCGATCGCCTTAATGAAGGTGTCGAGCGAGAGGATGCGTTCCCGGTGCACGCTGACCGCGTCGTAGACCATTGCCCTTAGCTCGCGGATGTTGCCGGGAAATCTGTAGGTAGCAAGCAGTTGGGCGAGTTCCTTTGGGGGGGTTGGTTTTCGCTTTCCCAGCGAGTTGGCCGCCTCGCCTAGGAAGAAATCGAGTAATAGCGGGATGTCGCTGGCGCGCTCGCGCAGCGGCGGGAGCAGGATCTGGTGGGTGCGCAGCCGGTAATAGAGGTCCCGGCGAAACTCTCCGGCCTCCTCTTTGCTATGCAGGTCGCGGTGGGTCGCCACGATGATCCGGGCCTTAAGCCTTTTAGGGCGGTCGCTTCCCAGGGGGAAATACTCGCCTTCCTGCAGCAGGCGCAAAAGCTTCACCTGGGAGGGAATGCTCAGGTCGCCGATCTCGTCTAGAAAGAGCGTGCCGTCGGTCGCCTCCTCGATCATGCCGCGGCGCGCCTGCTCGGCGCCGGTGTAGGCGCCCCGCACGTGCCCGAAGAGCGTATCGGCGAAGACGGTATCGTCCAACCCGGCCACGTTCACCGCGACCAGCGGTCCGGAGTTGCCACTTAATTCGTGTGCGGCCCGGGCGACCAACTCCTTGCCGACCCCGCTCTCCCCGGAGATGAGCAGCGGCTGGCGGCTCACGGCGACCGCCTCGATGTAGCTGAAGATGCCGAGCATGGCGCGGTCGCCGGTGACGATGTTGACGAAGGCTTCCGGGTGGCGCAGTTCGCTGGAAAAGATGCGGTCGGAAATGGCCTGGTTCTCGCGCTCCAGTTCCAGCATCCGGATCGCCCGCAGCACGCCGGTCACCAGGCGGTCCTCTTCGACGGTTTTTACGAAGTATTCGAAGGCCCCCAGCTTCATGCAGCGCACGGCGGTTTCGATCTGGTTCATGCCGCTCACCACGATGGTCAGGATTTCCGGGTGGCGCTCGGCGATAAGGGTCAAAAGCGCCTCTCCGGGGAGGTGCGGCATGGTCAGGTCGAGGAGCACCAGTTTCACGCCGCCGCGGGCCAGGATCTCCGGAACTTCCCGGCTGTCGGAGCAGGTGAGGATGTTGTTGATCCCGGCGCGGGCCAGGGTGAGGCTCACCGAGCGGAGCCAGGCCGGCTCGTCGTCCACCAGCAGGATGGAAAAATAGGGTACCAGGGATTCCGTCATCTAGGCGTTTTCCTCCTTG
>Ga0209123_1001157_pt1 | contig 27448 bp, 24 predicted proteins | sample BarGraIncu00431A_FD_184500 | JGI IMG/M metagenome (GOLD analysis project Ga0209123, IMG submission 184500) | Arctic peat soil microbial communities from Barrow, Alaska, USA - Barrow Graham LP Incubations 004-31A (SPAdes) (version 2) | ecosystem: Environmental > Terrestrial > Soil > Wetlands >...
TTTCCCATTACTCGCACGTAAGTGCGGTGTAAGTAAGACTCCTGGAAGAACACCAGGTTGATAGGTTAGAGGTGTAAGCATGGTAACATGTTCAGCTGACTAATACTAATAAGTCGAGGGCTTGACCTTAATAAATAGAAATAATGCGAAAAATTAATTTCACTGTGCAATTTTGAGAGAATATTTATTTTCTCAATCTAGTGATTATGGCATGAAGGTAACACCCGTTCCCATACCGAACACGAAGGTTAAGCTTCAATGCGCTAATGGTACTGCAGGGGTGACCTTGTGGGAGAGTAGGTCGTCGCTAGGTAATGTTCCGCGATAGCTCAACGGTGGAGCACTCGGCTGTTAACCGATAGGTTGAAGGTTCAAATCCTTTTCGCGGAGCCATTTTTATTTAAAGTATACAAAAGCTTATTAATAGCTTTTTTTTTTGCAAAAAATTATTCTGTTATATCATATACTCCATAAATTTTTATAGTAAATAGAAGTTAGTATTAATAACTTCTATTTACTATAAATATATACTTAAGTATCAATAATTTTATGTTATTGATACTTTTATGTTTTTTAGGGGATAAAGCATATAACATAATGTATGGTAATACTTTCAGACTATTTAGAAAATTTAGTTATTTAGAAAGGATTTTTTATTTAAAGGTAGAATATAAGATAGAGGTAGTATAAATGAATATATATCTAACGAAAAGCTAGGAGGTATTGTATATGAAAGAATATAAAAGCAACAATCTAAGAAATGTAGGAATTGTTGGACATAGTGGTTCGGGAAAAACTACAATAATGGAATCAATACTCTATTACACAAAAGCTATAGATAGATTCGGTAAAGTTGATGATGGTACTACAGTTAGTGATTATGATAGTGAAGAAAAGAAGAGAAAAACATCTATTTCTACATCGGTAGCTTTAAGTGAATGGGAAGATGTGAAAATAAATTTAGTGGATACGCCTGGATATTTTGATTATATAGGTGAAATGATTGAGGGGTTGAGAGCTGTAGATATGGCGATGATAACTGTCTGCGGTGTATCAGGTATAGAAGTTGGAACTGAAAAAGCCTGGGAATATATCAATGAACATAAGCTACCTAGAGCATTTTTTATTAACAAGCTAGATAGAGAAAATAGTAATTTTGAAGTGGTCTTGCAGCAGATAAAAGAAAAATTTGGGATATCAGCAGTACCAATTCAATATCCTATAGGGCGTGAAGAAAATTTTATAGGAGTAATAAATGTCATATCTAGAAGAGCGCGAATATTTAATCCTAAAACACATAACATGGAAGATAGCGATATACCAGAAGAATTAATGGATAAAGTAGATGAGTGTAAACAAATGGTTATGGAGGCTGTAGCTGAGACTGATGAAATTTTATTAGATAAATATTTTAATGAGGGGTCTCTAAGTGAAGAAGAAATATACCATGGGCTTATAAAAGGAGCGTCGCAGGGAGAAATTGCACCTATAATGTGTGGATCTGCATTGCTTGGTATAGGAATTAATACATTACTAGAAGATATGGTTGAATGTTTTCCTTCACCAATTGATACAACTCTGTACAGTGCAAAAGATATAAAAAACAATAAATATATGCAAGTTAAAATTAATGATACTGATCCATTCTCTGCATTAGTATTTAAAACTATTGCGGATCCATTTGTAGGCAAATTATCTATGTTTCGTGTAATTACAGGTAAAGCTAAGAGCGATACAATGGTATATAATACTAATAAAGAAAAAGAAGAAAAATTAGGTAATATGTATTTCTTAAAAGGTAAACAGCAATTTCCAACTCATGAAATTGAGGCAGGTGACATAGGTGCTGTTTCAAAACTTCAACACACTACTACAGGGGATACACTTTGTGATAGTAGCAGACTATTAATGTTTGACACTATGGATTTTCCACAACCAGTATATTCAAGGGCTATTGTAACTAAATCTAAAGGTGATGAAGATAAAATATCTAATGGATTAACAAAATTATTAGAAGAAGATCCTACATTCTCAATAGCTAGGAGTGCAGAAAACGCACAAACTATAATTTCGGGGTTAGGTTCAACTCACCTACAGGTAATAGTTAGTAAATTGAAAAATAAATTTGGAGTTGATGTATCATTAGAAATTCCAAGGATTGCTTATAGAGAAACAATTAAAAAAGCTTCTGATGTTCAAGGCAAACACAAAAAACAATCTGGAGGCCATGGTCAATATGGTGATGTAAAAATTAAATTTGAACCTAGAATAGATGGTGCAGATGATTTAGAATTTGTTGATGCAGTAGTAGGCGGAACAGTTCCAAGGCAATATATACCTGCTGTTGAGAAAGGTTTAAAAGAATGCATTCAGCATGGTGTGCTTGCTGGTTTCCCAGTTATAAGGCTTAAATCTACATTACATGATGGGTCATATCATGCTGTAGATTCTTCCGAAATGGCGTTTAAAATGGCTGCCACCTTAGCTTATAAGAAAGGTCTTCAGGAAGCACAACCTGTTATATTAGAACCAATTATGCATGTGGAAGTAACATGCCCAGAAGATTATATGGGTGATATTATTACAGATATAAATAAAAAAAGAGGTAGAATTCTAGGGATGGAGTCTGTTGAAAGAGGACAGAAAGTCATAGGAGAGGTACCACAATCAGAATTATTTAATTATGCAACAGATCTGCGTTCAATGACTGGTGCTAGGGCAAATTTCAGAGTGAAATTTGAAAGATATGAGGAAGTACCTCCAGAGGGAATGGATAAAATAATTGAAGCTAATAAAATCGTGGAATAGAAATAAAACATTAAGGAAATAAAACCGTAATTATACGGTTTTATTTTTTTGTTTTAAATACAAATTTTTCAAGATACTATAAAAATTAAAAATATTATATTATATACGTATAATTTAACTAGAATTACAAACCCTAATGTTAAATATGTCTAAGAGGGGAGAATTGAATGTCTGAATATAGATTAGACCTTATTTCTGATATTAGCTTAAGTGATTATAGCAGCATTCATGATTATATGGGGATAATTGAGCAAAATGATAAGTTCACAATTACTTCAAAAATGAAAAGTCCTGAAGAAATGAAGTTATTATGTAAAATGTTAGAAAATAATTATTTTACTATTGTGGAGCAAGGAGGTACGCAAAATGGCGAGTATTATATCACATCTCAAAGGGAAAGGTAAAGTATTGAAGTAAGTTCAACCTTTATAAAAAAATATTGAATTTTTTTAAACTGGGTGTTATGTTATAAAGAGGATAAGACAAGGTCAAAATGCATAGTCTTTATATTTTTATACACAATTACTCAGAGGGGGATTCCAATGAAAAAGCTATTATTTACTAAAAACAGAAAAAACCTATGGGATAAATTAGAAGAAAATTCTATAACCTTGATGTTTGCAGGTGAGGCACCATATAAATCAGGAGATGAAACATATGCCTTCACACCAAATAGAAACTTTTATTATTTGACAGGTATAAATACAGAGAAAATGGTTTTAATGTTGGTGAAAAGAAATGGCAAAGTTGATGAAACACTATTTATAGAAAAAAATGATCCTGTTATGGCTAGATGGGTAGGAGAGAAAATGCCTGAATCAGAGGCAAAAGAAATTTCGGGAATAGAAAGTATTTTGTTTTTAGAAGAATTTGAAGAAGTTTTTGGCGAAATTATGGATAGAGCAAAAATAGATAATTTATGTTTGGATCTTGAAAGACAACAGTTTCATTTATCAATGACTTCTTCCCAAAGTTTTGCTAAGGTTGTATCGGAAAGATATCCATATTTAAGAATAAAAAATATATACCATGAAATAGCAAATCTTAGACTTATAAAATCAGAAGAAGAAATTGAGCTAATAAGGGAAGCTATAGATAATACAGATAAAGGTATAAAAGCACTAATGCAAAATGCTAAAGCAGGTATGATGGAATACCAATTAGAGGCACATTTCGATTTTACATTAAAAAGTAATGGTATAACAGATTATGCCTTTCACACTATTGCAGCTTGTGGCGTGAATGCAACTATACTTCATTACGACAAGAATAATAGTGAACTTCAGGAAGGTAAATTAATATTATTTGACTTAGGTGCTCAATATAAATATTACAATGCAGACATAAGCCGTACATTTCCAGTTAATGGAAAATTTACAGAGAGACAAAAGCAAGTTTATAATGTAGTGCTAAGAGCCCAAGAAGCAGTAAAGGAAGTTGCAAGGCCAGGCATATTGTTCTCAGTTTTAAATGAAACTGCTAAAAAGGTACTTTCCGCCGGGTGTATAGAGTTAGGACTTATTAAAGAAGCTAGTGAACTGCCTAAGTATTATTTTCATGGTGTAAGCCATTATTTAGGACTAGATACCCATGATGTAGGAAGTCGTGACGTAGAACTAAAACCAGGAATGGTACTTACTAATGAGCCAGGACTTTATATTGAGGAAGAGAATATGGGAATTAGAATAGAAGATGACTTATTGATTACTGAAGATGGATGTGAAAACCTTTCAAAACAGATAATTAAAACTGTAGAAGAAATTGAAGAGTTTATGGCAAAGTAGATTTTTATAAATATTGATACATTTGTAAATAAGTAGTAATTTAAAATTACTGCTTATTTTTTAGAGAGAACAATTATTATGTTTTAATGTGATTTAAGGTTTGTTTTAGTAAAAGCTTAGCTTCTTATTTTTAGAAGGTAAGCTTTATATTTTTTAACAAATAACTGTGAATATTATGTACAAAAATGTAAAAAAAGTCATTACGAAATATATTAGTCAAACAAGGGAAAAAAAATGTTTTATAGAATAGTAAATATATGGAAATTAATTACATGAAATTATAAGGAATAAGTAAATAATAAACTTTTTAAAAGAAAATTTATACGAGGGGGATCAAAATGATTAAAAATAAGAATAACATAAGAGAACTATTAGATGACATTAAAAGTTTCACATATTTTAAGGATAACGCAGAAATAGACGTGGTTTTAAAGGAGAGGGAAAGCATTAACATTAGATGCTATGATGACAAATGTATAATTATTAATTTTTTTGATTATAAAGAAGGAATTTCCATGTTATATAAAGACAGGAAATATATAAATAGGAGAAAGGTTTTATAGGATATTAATATTCTATTATGCTATGCAAGAATGAAATAAAAGTGGGCATAATTAAAAGTATAGTAAATTGATTTCAAGTGGGGTGTAAGAATATGATGTTTAATAAATTTACAGAAAGAGCACAAAAAGTTTTGGTATATGCTCAAGAAGAGGCTGAGGGATTGAAGCATGGCTATGTAGGTACAGAGCATATACTTTTGGGTCTTCTAAAAGAACTAGATGGAGTATGTAAAAAATCATTAAATGATATGAAAATTTCTTCAGAGGGGGTAAAAAAATTAGTAGTGGAGTATGAAGGTGAAGGGGACGTAGAAATGCGCAGAAGCGAGATACCTCTAACTCCTAGGACAAAGCGATTACTAGAATTAAGTCTTATAGAAGCCAGAAATTTAAATCATAATTATATTAGTCCAGAACATATTCTGTTAGCTTTAATTAGAGAAGCAGAAGGAGTCGCCTATACAATTCTAGCCAATTTAGGAGCAGATTTTAATAAACTAAGAAATGATATACTAAATAATTGGTGTTCTGAGGATAATCCAAAGACAAGTATATCAAAAGAGAAAAAACATCATGCTACAGAAACCTTAGATCATTTTGGTAAAGATTTAACTGAAATGGCGAAAGAGGGCAAACTAGATCCTGTTATAGGAAGAGATAATGAAACTCAAAGGCTACTCGAAATTTTATGCAGAAGAATGAAGAACAATCCTTGCCTTATAGGGGAGGCTGGCGTAGGTAAAACAGCAATAGCAGAGGGCCTTGCACAAAGAATAGCAAACGGTAGTATTCCTGAAATCTTAAAAGGTAAAAGAGTAATAACTTTGGACATATCCTCCATGGTTGCAGGTTCTAAATACAGAGGAGAATTTGAAGAAAGGCTTAAAAAGGTTATGCTAGAGGTAGTAGAATCAGGAAATATTATTATATTTATAGATGAAATTCATACTATTATTGGTGCAGGAGGAGCAGAAGGTGCTATTGATGCTTCTAATATATTAAAACCAGCCCTTGCTCGTGGAGAAATACAATGCATAGGTGCAACAACTATAGATGAATACAGAAGGTACATTGAAAAAGACTCAGCCTTAGAGAGAAGGTTTCAACCTATAACTGTAGGAGAACCAAGTAAAGAAGAAGCTGTTAATATATTAAAGGGGCTTCGAGATAAGTATGAAGCACATCATAGAGTTAAAATTACAGATAGCGCAATTGAGGCAGCTGTTACTCTATCTGATAGATATATATCTGATAGATACTTACCTGATAAAGCAATAGATCTTATTGATGAAGCTGGCGCGAAAGTAAGAATTCAAAATTTAACTGCTCCACCAAACTTAAAAGATTTGGAAGATGAAATAGATAAAATTTCTAATGAAAAAGCTGATGCTATATCAGTACAGGACTATGAAAAAGCAGCTAAACTAAGAGACACCGAAAAACAATTAAAGGATAAACTAGATAATTCCAAAAACAATTGGAAAACTCAAAACCAAGGGGATGAACTAATAGTTTCGGAACTTGAAATTGCAAATGTTGTATCAAAATGGACTAATATTCCTATAGAGAAATTGACCCAAAAAGAATCAGAGCGGCTGCTAAAGTTGGAAGAATCACTCCACAGGAGAGTAATAGGACAATATGAGGCTGTTAAATCTATTTCAAAAGCTGTTAGACGGGCAAGGGTAGGGTTAAAGGACCCCAATAGACCTATAGGTTCTTTTATATTTTTAGGACCCACTGGTGTAGGTAAAACGGAGTTATCAAAAGCACTAGCTGAGGCTATGTTTGGTAATGAAAATAACATGATAAGAATAGATATGTCAGAATATATGGATAAGCATACTGTTTCAAGACTTGTTGGTTCCCCACCGGGATACGTAGGGTTTGATGATGGTGGTCAATTAACAGAAAAGGTTAGAAGAAACCCTTACTGCGTTATACTTTTCGATGAAATTGAAAAAGCTCATCCAGACGTAACTAATATTCTGTTACAGATATTAGAAGATGGAAGGCTAACAGATGGTAAAGGAAAAACAGTGGATTTTAAAAATACAGTAATTATAATGACATCAAATGTAGGCGCATCCACTTTAAAAAAACAGAAGTCTCTAGGTTTCGATATAAAGGAGAATGTTGTAAACTCGGAATATGAAAAGATGAAAGAAAATATAATGGAAGAGTTAAAACGTTCCTTTAAACCTGAATTCTTAAATAGATTAGATGACATTATTGTATTTCATTCACTAGAAGAGGAGGATCTATATAAAATAGTAGAATTAATGCTTGAGGTAGTGAAAAAGCGTCTTAAAGATCTACAAATTAGTATTAGTTTTGATGAGGAAACTAAAAAACATTTAGCTCTTTCTGGACTCAATACTACTTATGGAGCTAGACCACTTAGACGAGAAATTACGAGGGCTGTGGAGGATGTGCTTTCTGAAGAAATACTTAAGGGTAATATTAATAAAGGGGATAATGTAAGTGTTTTTATTGAAAATAGTGAGTTGATTTTTAAAACTCTATAAATTTTAAAACCTTTTTAGAATTTTAAAACTTTGAATATTTGATGTTGTTTATATACAGTATAAAGTATATACTTGAAAAGCATAGTTTTTTCTTAAACCACTCTTGAGTGGTTTTTTAATTTGTATGAAATTACAAAATTTATATTATTAATGATTTTTATATGACATAACTGTTTGTATAATTCAAGATTGAGCCTTATTCTAGCGGTATTAGAAAAAAAATTGAAAGTACCATTCTATAATTGTGATGTTTATGTTAATGTAGTAGGAGGACTTAATTTAGATACGACTTCCGGAGATCTAGGATTGACTATTGCACTATTGCACTATTGTCTAGTGTAAAAAGTAAAGCAATAAAGCTTGACAAAACAATTATTGTAGGTGAAATTGGCCTTACGGGTGAAGTAAGACCCATAGCCCAATGTGAAAAAATAAATATCTATTAAGTAGGGAGAAAAATATGAGAGAAGAGAAAAGCAAGGAACTTATGAATATGCTAAAATTAATGGCGCCTGGGACTTCCCTTAGAGAAGGGCTTGAAAATATTTTAAGAGCTAAAACCGGTGGGCTTATTGTATTAGGAGACGGAAAGGAAATATTAGACATTGTAGATGGTGGTTTTGGAATAAATGCAGAGTATAGCCCAGCGTACATATATGAACTAGCAAAGATGGATGGTGCTATTGTAATAAGCAGTGATTTAAAAAAAATATTATATGCAAATACTCAACTTATGCCTAGTCCTACTATACCCACTTTTGAAACTGGAACAAGGCACAGAACTGCTCAGAGGATAGCTAAGCAAACTGGATCCGTTGTTGTCGCAATATCACAAAGAAGAAATATCATAACAGTTTACAAAGAGGATATAAAATATGTTTTAAGAGACAGTAGTGTTATTTTAGCAAAGGCAAGTCAAGCTATTCAGACCTTAGAAAAATATGTTTCAGTTCTTGATCGAGTAGTAAGTAATCTAAACCTTTTAGAATTTCAAGATTTAGCTACCCTCTTTGATGTTATATCATCAATACAAAGAACGGAAATGGTTATGAGAATAGTTGGCGAAATTGAAAGGTATATCTGTGAACTTGGGAATGAGGGTAGATTGATTTCAATGCAACTAAATGAGCTAATTAGAAGTGTTGAAGAGGATGGAATACTATTAATAAGAGATTATTGTCAAAGTGGTATGAATTATACTGACATGTATAGACAAATAGAAAATATGAGTTCTGAGGAATTGTTAGATTTAGATTTTATTTCTAAAATTATTGGATATATAGGCGTTCCACTAGTGGATACTTTAATTTCTCCAAGAGGATACAGGATGCTAAATAAAATACCTAGAATACCTGCAAATGTTATAGAAAATTTAGTAAAACACTTTAGAGAGCTAAAAGGTACAATGGAAGCTTCTTATGAACAGCTTGATAGTGTAGAGGGTATTGGTGAAGCAAGAGCTAAAGCTATTAAAAATGGATTAAGAAGATTAAAAGAGCAATTTATGTTAGATAAACAAATATAGCACAAAATAAGTTTTAACTTATTTTGTGCTATATTCCTATCTCATATTATATTTGCCTAAGGTGTTAATCTTGTCATACTCTTTTAATATAACATCGTATAAATTGAGGTCCAAAAGATTACATAGTGAGGTAGTATAAAAAAGGTTGTTTCCGAGTTCTCTCTCTAAGACTTCTCTACAGTTTTCACAAAGCTTACCTTCCATATGAGTATCAAGCGAAGCGCCAAGGGTATCCAAATTCAAATCTTCTATATCATCAGGAGTATACTGCTTTTTTGCTTCAACTTTAATACAACCACAATTGGTAATAGATTTCACAACAGCTCTATTAACCCTTGCCTCAGATTCTTGAAGTTTAGTAATTATATCCAAAATACTTCTATGTCGTAATAGTGATTCATCCACAGAATTTTGAAAATTATCAAATATACAATCTTTCATTGTGTTCAACTCCTTATAAAGATTTAAATAACTAACATATATTAATTATAGGTTTTATATTATGTTTTTGTCAATAAATTAAGTACAAATTTTAGCTTATGAATATATAATAAACCAATAGCAGTTTTATTAATAGGGGGATGTTATGTTAAATATTGGTGAAAAATTATTTATAGCAGATTATGGTGCTGGTTATGTACAGGATATAGATAGCAATGAATTATATTTTATTAAAGACAAATATGTAAACATTTATCTTTTATTAGATAATATGAATTTTATGATTCCTATAGATAAAATCGAAAATTATAAAATAAGAAATATTTTAAATGAAATAGAACTAGAAACAGTCTTGTGCACAATATCAAGCCGTTTTGATTATATAGAAAGTAATTGGAATAATAGATATAGAATTAATAAGAAAAAAATCCAAAGCGGAAATACTCTAAAAATGTGTCAAGTAATTAGAGACTTATATTATTTAAAGAAGGAAAATATGCTTCCACCAGGAGAAGCAAAAATTTTAGAAAGAGTCGAAGGTATGGTAGCTAGTGAAGTAATGTTAGTATTTGGAATTAATATGGAAGAAGCATTGTGTAAAATAAGGAATATAGTTTAACAAATTGTTAATTGTATGATACATTTTATTGAAATGTAGAAACTTATAGTATATATTAGATAATAACAGGATATAAATTGAAATAAGTGTTAATAATTTAGAAGGAGGTGAAATTTTTTGTTAAAAAAAATATTAAGAGGACTTTTTACAATCATAGGGTTAATTATAGGATACTTAGTTGGGGTAATGCTCCTAAGCACAAAATATTTAGCTGGACTTAATAATTTTAAAAGTGGTACAATTCAAGGAATAATTTTCATTGTTTTTTCTATTTTAATTTTTGGAATTATTTTATTTCTAATATCTCCTATAATCGTATCTTATATAGTGAAGTTTATGGATTACGTGGAGAAAAGCACACAAAAAATGCCAACGTCTCAAATTATTTTTGGTACGGCTGGCGCAATAATAGGTCTTGTAATTGCATCTTTATTTGCAGGATTATTTAAATATCAGTCTCCTATATGGAATATTATTGCTGTTATTTTTACAGTAATAATGGCAGCTTTGGGAGCGGATATTTGTGCTAGAAAAAGAGATGAAATCTTATCTTTCTTTACAAGCACTAAAAAGAAAGATGGATTCAAAGATAAAAAAGTCAAGGGGTATACTAATGAAAACCCAAAAGTTCTAGATACATCCGTAATAATTGATGGTAGGATATTTGATATCTGTCAAACGGGTTTTGTTGAAGGTCCACTAATAATACCTACTTTTGTATTAGAAGAGCTTAGGCATATTGCTGATTCTTCTGATGGGCTTAAGCGAAATAGAGGAAGAAGAGGGTTAGATATATTAAACAAAATTCAAAAGGAATTGAATATTGAAGTTGAAATTTGGGAAAAAGATTTTCCGAATATTGCAGAAGTGGATAGCAAGCTCCTAAAATTAGCTCAGATTTTGAATGGCAAAGTAATTACGAATGATTTTAATCTTAACAAGGTAGCTGAATTTCAAGGGGTCCCAGTTTTAAACATTAATGAACTTGCAAATGCAGTAAAACCAGTAGTCCTGCCAGGAGAAGAAATGAAAATTCAAGTGATGAAAGATGGAAAAGAATCGGGGCAAGGAATAGCATATTTGGATGATGGCACAATGATTGTGGTTGAAGGTGGAAGACGTTATATTGGTGAAAATATAGTTGTTATTGTAACATCAGTACTTCAGACTGCTGCGGGTAGAATGATTTTCGCTAAAAATAAGGATTCTTTGGTAAAAAGTTAATCATATTACGTAAGTGAGGTTTTTTATGAGTAGAAACTGTGCCATAATTTTGGCGGCTGGTAAAGGCAGTAGAATGGGTGAGTCTATTAATAAGCAATATTTAGAAATTAAAAAGCATCCCATTTTGTATTATACTTTAAAAGCCTTCTCACAAAGCAATTGTATACATGAGATTATAGTAGTTGTTGCAGAAGGTGAAATGGACTATTGCAAAGAAGAAATAATTAATAAATATAATTTTTTAAAAGTGAAGGATGTAGTTGTTGGTGGCAAAGAGAGGCAACATTCAGTACTAAATGGTCTAAAGGCTGTATCAGATTGTGAAATTGTGCTTATTCATGATGGTGCAAGGCCTTTTATAAATGAATCTATTATTAGAAGTGCTGTTATGTATGCTAATTTATATGGAGCCACTGCCTGCGGTGTAAGGCCTAAGGATACTATTAAGATTGTGGACCCTTTGGGATTTTCTATGAAAACTCCTGATAGAGAAAGGCTTTTTTGTGTTCAAACACCTCAAGCATTTAAATATGACCTTATATTAAAATGTCATAAGAAAATTAGTGAAGAGGGTATCATGGTAACTGATGATACCATGGTAGTTGAAAGGTATGGTAATAAGGTATACCTTTATGAAGGTAGCTATAATAATATAAAGATTACAACTCCAGAGGATTTAGAAATGGGAAAACAAATATTAGAAAGAACCCCCAGTTGACACTATAACATTTAATAGGTATAGTTATTTATAAGTATACAGAATATTTTTTATAATTAAATATTAAGCAATGATAAAGAATAGTAAAGGTTAACTCGCCCTAAAACAGGGTGAGTTTTTTATTTTTTTGCTATCTTATAATTTTGAAGAAGGCATCTTAAAAAAATAGACTAGTTTTCCGATTAGTTATTTTTTTAATGTTCCTAAGATGTAAGGAGGAATATTCTTGAAATTATCAAAAATGTTAATAAGTACATTGAGAGAACAACCAGCTGAGGCAGAAATATGTAGTCATAAATTAATGCTAAGAGCCGGAATGATAAGGAAAATGTCTTCAGGAGTTTACAATTATATGCCATTTGGAATAAAAGTTATAAAAAAGATTGAAGACATTGTTAGAACGGAAATGGATAAGGCAAATGCGCAAGAGTTTTTAGCATCGGCGCTGCTCCCTTCAGAACCATTAATAGAATCTGGTAGATGGAATGTTTTTGGGCCAGAGATGTTTAGATTAAAAGATAGAAATGAAAAAGAATTATGTTTAGCACCCACGCATGAAGAAGTATTTACAGATATAGCTAGGAATGAAATTAAATCTTATAAACAACTACCTTTAAATCTATACCAAATTCAAACCAAGTACAGAGACGAGAAAACACCAAGATTTGGTGTCATGACTTCAAGAGAATTCATAATGGGAGAAGCTTGTAGTTTTGATGATAGCAATGAAGGACTAGATATATCTTATAATAAAATGTATAATGCTTATAATAATATTTTCACAAGATGTAGACTCAAATGCGAGGATGTAGAGGCAGATTCTGGAGCAAGGGGTAGTTTAGCTTCATTAGAATTTGTTGTTAAATCTGAAGTTGGCGATGAGGAGATAATTATCTGTAATGCATGTGGCTATGTAGCTAATATGAAAAATGCACCAAGTACTCAAGATTCTGCGGAAAAAGAGGAGTTTAAAGAATTTAAAAAAATATTAACTCCGAATGTAAAAACTATAGAGGATTTAGCCAAATTCTTTAATACTACAAATAAAAAATTTGCTAAAACCCTTATCTTTAAAGCCGATGATAGAGTAGTTGCGGTTATGGTACGTGGGGATAGACAATTAAATGAGAGTAAGGTAATAAATGCAATAGGTGGAGCTATTAAATTTGAATTGGCAGATGAAGTGGCTGTGAGGATATCAACTTCTGCAGAGATTGGATTTGCAGGCCCAATTGGTATAGTATCTGATATATTATTAGTAGACGCAGAAGTAGCTAGTATGTATAATTTTATTGTGGGCGCAAATGATACAGGATATCATTACGAAAATGTTAATTATGAGAGAGACTTTAAAGGCATGGTTGGAGACTACAGAAAGACAACTGAGGGAGACAAATGTAGTAAGTGTGGATCTTCAATTACCATTGATAAAGGTTTAGAAGTAGCACATATTTTTAAATTAGGAACTGCTTATTCAGAATCAATGGGTGCAACTTTTATAGGCCAAGATGGAAAAAATAAGCCGCTAGTTATGGGGCGGTACGGTATAGGTATAAGCAGAACAATGGCAGCTATTATTGAACAACATCACGATGAAAATGGTATAAAATGGCCTTTGACCGTGGCACCATATCAAGTTGTAGTAGTACCGGTATCTATAAAAGATGAAGAGCAGATGAGGATTGCGGTCGAGATTTATAATAGCCTGAAACAAATAGGTATAGAGGTTCTTCTGGATGATCGAAATGAGAGAGTTGGAGTTAAGTTTAAGGATTTAGATTTAATTGGAATTCCAATGAGAATTACTATAGGTAAAAAGATTTCTGAAGGTAACGTTGAGTTTAAATTGCGGTGTGCCGGAGATAATGAAAGCGTGGAAATAGGTTCAGTTATTGATAGGGTTAAAGAAGAATTTGTAAATAATAACATAACACTGTAGATATAAAGAGGAGAATAAACATGGAATTTAATATTCTAAAAGGAAAATTTACAAAAGATCAAGTTAAACAGTTAAACCCACTTGTTCTTGCAATAGTTGGAGATGCAATTTATGAGGTATTTATTAGGGCCTATCTCGTAGAACAAAATAGAGATATGAATGTTCATAAAATTCATATTAAAACAGTTGCATATGTAAAAGCACATGCACAAAGTGAGTATATGAAATTCGTTATAGAAAATTTAAGTGAAGAAGAACTTAGTATATTTAAAAGGGCTAGAAATTCCAAAAGTGGAACAACTCCCAAAAATGCAGATTTGAATGAATATAAGTGGGCCACGGGATTTGAAGCTTTAGTAGGCTTCTTATATTTAAGTGAACAAAATGAAAGGTTAAACTATATCTTTGAGAAAATTATAAATTTTGATTTGGGGGATGAGTAATTATGCTAGTGGTTAAATTAATAGAGAACACACCAAATCCTGAAAAAATTGTAGCAGCAGCAGCTAAACTTTGTTATAGTCAAGTAGGTGTGGATGAAATATTAGAAAATTTAGATGAGGAAAAAACTGGGAAACTTTTGGATATGTTGATGACTTATGGACATCATTCACCAATTGAACATGTAAGTTTTACTTTTGCAATTGAGGGTATATCTAGAAGTTTGACCCATCAATTGGTGAGACATAGGGTAGCTTCATATTCTCAGCAAAGTCAGAGATATGTAAAGCTTGAGCAATTCGAATACATAATCCCTCCAAATATTGAGAAAAATGAAAATGCAAAGAAAATTTTTATAGAATCTATGAATCGTGTTCAAATAGAGTATAATCAGTTAGTGGAGATATTGTGCAGGGATGAGTTAGATAATCTTATAAAAGAATATTTAAATCATAAAAAATTGACAAGTCCTGAAGAAATTGAGGGAAAACAATACATAATTCTTAAGGGCAAAGCAGAAAAAAAAGCTATTGAAGATGCACGGTATGTGTTTCCAAACGCCTGTGAAACTAAAATAATAGTTACTATGAACGCAAGAGAACTAATTCATTTTTTTAATCAGAGATGTTGTAATAGAGCTCAGTGGGAAATACGTCAAATGGCAAAAACAATGCTTATGCAAGCGAGAGTTGTAGCACCAATACTGTTCAAATATGCAGGACCAAGTTGTGTGAATGGACCATGTCCTGAAGGCGGTATGTCTTGTGGAAAAACCATGGATATAAGAAAAGAATATGCAATTAAATAGATAAAGAAAGAGGTATTTAAAATGAGTGATAATAAAAAGTATCAAGAAAACAAAGGAAGTAGAGGAGCTTCAAGTAGTAGAGAAGAAAAAGGTGGAACAGCTTCTAAAAGATTTAAGACGGGCGATGCGGCTGCAAAAGAAAGCAAAGGCTTTTCAAGTAGTAAAGGTGGTTCAAAAGAAGGGAAAAGTTTTTCAAGTAGTAAATATGAAAAAAAAGCAGGGACAACCAGAAGATATAGAGGCGACGATGCAAGTTCAAAAGAAAGCCGCGACGGCTTAGTTAACAAAGAAGATAAAAACAAATTAAAAATTACTAGAGAAAGAACTGAAATAAATCCTAGAAATAATAATGCTAATGAACAAGCTGAACCTCAAATTATTAGAGAAGACTTAATTGAAGGAAGAAATGCAGTTATAGAGGCATTAAAATCAGAGAGGACAATAGAATATATTCTTATTGCAAAAGGCGATATGGTAGGGTCTATAAGCGTAGTATTAGCCCTGGCCAAAGAAAAGGGAATTGTTACTAAAGAAGTTGACAGAAGAAAGCTAGATGAAATGTCTCAAACTTCTGCGCATCAAGGAGTTATGGCAGTAGTAACACCTTATAAATATTTTGGATTAAATGACATATTTAAATATGCAGAAGAAAAAGGAGAAAAGCCTTTTATAATTGTGTTAGATGAAATTGAAGATCCTCATAATTTTGGATCTATAATAAGAACAGCAGAGGTATGTGGAGCTCACGGTATAATAATACCTAAGAGAAGGAATGTAGGAGCTACGCCAACAGTTTATAAAACCTCAGCTGGCGCCATTGAACATGTAAAAATTGCAAAAGTAACCAATATAAATGCAGCCATAGAAGAAATAAAAGAACGTGGAGTATGGGTATATGGTGCTGATATGGAGGCTGAAAATTATATTTTTGATACTGACTTTACTGGTGCGGTAGCCCTTGTTATTGGAAGTGAAGGTAGAGGTATTTCTAAACTTACAAAAGAAAAATGTGATGTATTAGTAAAAATACCTATGGTTGGGAAAATAACCTCTTTAAATGCATCTGTTGCGGGTGGTATAATAATGTATGAAATAATGAAACAAAAAATCAAGTAATTCGTGAAGACATTTTTTGTTGATGGGTATAATGTTATTAATAGCTGGCCAAATCTTAAAGTAATTAAAGATTTCAGTTATGAATCTTCCCGGCAGCAACTTATTGATACACTTCAAAACTACTCGGAATATAAAGGTTATAAAATGATTATAGTTTTTGATGCACATATGGTTAAAGGTAGCCTTGAAAAAAAAGAAAAACAAGGGGATTTAGTTGTGATCTTTACAAGAGAAGGTGAAACAGCGGATAATTACATTGAAAGAATGGTAAATAACATTGGACGAAAATCCGAAATATGCGTTGTTACATCAGACTCTTTAGTACAACAAGTTACTTTTCAAAGAGGTGCAATTAGAATGTCCTCTATTGAATTTTATCATGAAGTAATTAGTATCGAAAAAAAAATACGAACTAAGACAGAAAAAAAGTATTTAGAGAAAAGGAATAGCATAGAAGAGAGAATAGATGAAAAAACATTGGAGAAACTTGAAAAAATAAGAAGGAACCATTGAATTGTCTTGACTATAGAAATTCGTCTAAGGTATAATCATTTATATGGCTCATGTTTGGTGTGGAGGGGATATTTGTTGGAAAAAATAATTAGAGTAAGTGTAGATATTTCGTGCTTTGAAGATAGGTTAGATGAAGAAGTAGTTATTGAAGCACAAAAGAGAAATGTTAGAGCACAAGAATATTTAATTAATAAATACAAAAATTTTGTTAAAGCCAAGGCTAAGTCATATTTTTTGATTGGGGCAGATAAAGAAGATATTTACCAAGAAGGAATGATAGGTCTCTACAAGGCTATTAGAGATTTTAAGGCAGATAGATTGTCTTCTTTTAGGGCTTTTGCAGAAATTTGTGTTACAAGGCAGATAATTACAGCAATAAAAACAGCCACTCGCCAAAAACACATTCCTCTTAATACATATATCTCTTTAAATAAACCAATATATGATGAGGAATCAGATAGAACATTATTGGATGTGTTATCAGGTGCTAAAATTACTGATCCTGAAGAACTAGTTATAAGTCGCGAAGAAGTAATAAGCATTCAAAATGAAATTGGGGAAGTTCTTTCAGAATTAGAAATGGAAGTGTTGATGTCATACCTAGATGGTAAATCTTATCAAGAGATCGCTTGTGATTTAGATAGGCATGCAAAATCTATTGATAATGCTCTTCAAAGAGTAAAAAGAAAATTAGAGAAATGTCTAAGTAAAAGGTAGAAATGTATTGACAAGGAAAACAAACAATAGTAAAATTAATAACTGGTGTATAACTTTTAGTTGTACGTCAGCGGGAGTAGCTCAGTGGTAGAGCACCAGCTTCCCAAGCTGGGTGTCGCGGGTTCAATACCCGTTTCCCGCTCCAAATTAAGTGCCCATATAGCTCAGTCGGCAGAGCGTCACCTTGGTAAGGTGGAGGTCACCGGTTCAATCCCGGTTATGGGCTCCATAATTATTAAGGTCCTACAACACGCTAGGATAAGTTTACTTGCACTAAAGTGTAATTATTTAAATAAGGAGGAATACAAAATGGCAAAAGCAAAATTTGAAAGAACTAAACCACATGTAAACATTGGAACAATAGGACACGTAGATCACGGCAAGACAACACTTACAGCAGCAATAACAGCAGTACTTGCAACTAAAGGATTAGCACAAGTAGCAAGATTTGACCAAATTGATAAAGCACCAGAGGAAAGAGAAAGAGGAATCACAATAAACACTGCACATGTTGAGTACGAAACAGTAAACAGACATTATGCACATGTTGATTGCCCAGGACATGCAGATTATGTAAAGAACATGATTACTGGAGCCGCACAAATGGACGGAGCAATCCTAGTTGTTAGTGCAGCAGATGGTCCAATGCCTCAAACAAGAGAGCATATACTACTAGCAAGCAGAGTTGGAGTAGGATATATAGTAGTATTCTTAAACAAAGCAGATATGGTAGATGATCCAGAATTATTAGAACTAGTTGAAATGGAAGTAAGAGAACTATTAAGTGAATATGACTTCCCTGGTGATGATATTCCAATAGTAACAGGATCAGCATTAAAAGCATTAGAAAATCCAACAGATCCAGAAGCATCAAAATGCATATATGAATTAATGGATGCTGTAGATACTTATATTCCAACACCAACAAGAGCAACAGATAAACCATTCTTAATGCCAGTAGAAGATGTATTCACAATCACTGGTAGAGGAACAGTAGCAACAGGAAGAGTTGAAACTGGTATACTTAAGGTTGGAGAAGAAGTAGAAATAGTTGGACTCAGCGAAGATAAAAGAAAAGTTGTATGTACAGGAGTTGAGATGTTTAGAAAGCTTCTAGACCAAGCAATGGCAGGAGACAACATCGGAGCATTATTAAGAGGAGTACAAAGAGCAGATATTGAAAGAGGCCAAGTACTTGCAAAACCAGGTTCAATACATCCACATGATAAATTTGTAGGTCAAGTATATGTACTTAAAAAAGAAGAAGGCGGAAGACATACTCCATTCTTCGACGGATATAGACCACAATTTTACTTCAGAACAACTGATGTAACTGGATCAATCAAATTACCAGATGGAATGGAAATGGTAATGCCAGGAGATCATATTGATATGAATGTTGAATTAATTACTCAAGTAGCAATGGATGAAGGATTAAGATTTGCTATCAGAGAAGGCGGAAGAACAGTAGGTTCAGGCGTTGTTACTTCAATAGTTAAATAATATAAAGAAGAAAACACAATTAAATTAGATATAGACTAGGGCTAGGCTTAGTTCCTAGAAAATAAAACGTGAATGTTGAATTAGAGTTAAAAGGAACGTTTAATGAAAAAACACCTTGAACTAATCCATTGACATATCTATTAAGTTGTGATAAATTGTTTAAGTAAAATAAAAATACTAAAGATGGCATAATGCATATTGTGCATTGGCTTTCTTAAATAGATGGAAAACCGGGAGGTGTAGATTGTGAGAGTAAAAGTAACCTTAGCATGCACTGATTGCAAACAGAGAAATTACAATACAATGAAAAACAAAAAAAATAACCCAGACAGGATAGAAATGAAAAAATACTGTAAGTTCTGCCACAAACATACACTTCATAAAGAAACAAAATAATACAGCTTAAAACACAAAACACAAAACGCTGGGGGATGTGAATGATATGGCTGTTAATGGTAACATTAAAGTAAAAGAGAAATCAAACCAAAAGGGAATAGTTAAGTTTTTCAAGGACCTCAAGGCGGAAGTGAAAAGAATAACTTGGCCTTCAAAAAAAGATATTCAAAAGGCAGCCACTGCGGTGGCAAGTTTTTCTATTATTTTTGTAATTTTGGTAGGTCTGTTGGATTATGGTTTTAATAACCTCTATAAACTAATCTTTAAATAAGGTAAAAAAAGGAGGTAGGGGACGGAGCACTCCACCCTTTGAGCTATGGCAGATAAAGCTAAATGGTATGTTGTACATACATATTCTGGTTATGAAAATAAAGTTAAAGCCAACCTAGAAAAAGCAATCGAAAATAGAAATCTTGAAGAGTACGTACATGATATTCAGGTTCCTATGGAAGAAGTAGTTGAAGTAAAGGATGGAAAGAAGAAAATAACTTTTAAAAAAGTTTTTCCAGGTTATGTAATGGTTAAAATGCTTATGACAGATGAATCATGGTATATAGTTAGAAACACTAGAGGTGTAACAGGGTTCGTAGGACCAGGTTCTAAACCGGTGGCTCTTACTGAAGAAGAAGTTAGAACTATGGGAATAGCAGAAAAAGTAATAGTTGTTGACTACGAGATAGGTGAGAATATTCAAGTAACATTTGGACCTTTAGAAGGGTTTGTTGCTTTAATACAAGAAATTCATTTGGAAAAGCACAAAGTTAAAGCACTTATTAATATGTTTGGCAGGGAAACTCCTGTTGAACTAGAATTTAATCAAATACAAAAATTAGACTAGGTACTAAGTGGGAGGATTTTTAATCCGCATCACCACAATATAGGAGGTATAAACTCATGGCTAAGAAAATAACAGGAATGATAAAACTTCAACTTCCTGCAGGAAAAGCAACACCAGCACCACCAGTTGGCCCAGCACTTGGACAGCACGGTGTTAATATCATGGGATTCTGTAAAGAATTCAACGCAAAAACTGCTGATCAAGCAGGCATGATAATACCAGTAGTAATAACAGTATATCAAGACAGATCTTTTAGTTTCATACTAAAAACTCCACCAGCAGCTATACTATTAAAGAAAGCAGTTGGACTTGAAAGTGGTTCAGGAGTTCCAAACAAAACTAAAATTGCAACAGTTTCTAAAGCTAAAGTTAAAGAAATAGCAGAAATAAAGATGCCAGACTTAAATGCAGCATCAATTGAAGCTGCTATGAGTATGATAGCTGGAACAGCAAGAAGTATGGGAATAGTTGTAGAAGAATAAATTTCTATTAATTACGTGGGAGGTAATAACCGTTATAACCACGAAGGAGGATACTAATATGGGAAAAAATTACATAGAGAGTTCTAAACTTGTAGATAAAACCGCTCTATATACACCAACAGAAGCTATGGAACTTGCGGTGAAAACAGCTAAGGCTAAATTCGATGAAACTATTGAGCTTGCTGTAAGCCTTGGTGTTGATCCAAGACATGCAGACCAACAAGTTAGAGGAGCAGTAGTGCTTCCTCATGGAACAGGTAAAACAGTTAGAGTTCTAGTTTTTGCTAAAGGTGAGAAAGCTAAAGAAGCAGAACTTGCAGGCGCTGACTTTGTTGGAACTGATGAATTAGTTGATAAGATTCAAAAGGAAAATTGGTTTGAGTTTGATGTTGTTGTTGCTACACCAGACATGATGGGTGTTGTTGGTAAGTTAGGTAGAGTACTCGGACCTAAGGGATTAATGCCAAATCCAAAGTCAGGAACAGTAACATTTGATGTTACTAGAGCAATAAATGAAATCAAAGCTGGTAAAGTTGAGTATAGAGTTGATAAAACTTCTATAATTCATGTACCACTTGGTAAAGCATCTTTTGGTTCTGAAAAATTAGTTCAAAATTTTCATGCTTTAATGGAAGCAGTAGTTAAGGCTAAACCAGCAGCAGCTAAAGGACAATATTTAAAGTCAGTTTCAGTTTCTAGTACAATGGGACCTGGAATAAAAGTCAATCAAGCTAAAGTATTAGACTAGTATTGACAATTAGACTTAAACATGATACAATTCACAAAGTAAAATAGATAATATTCCGTAGATAGTAGGTGCGAAAGCGTAAAAGACAACATACCTACCGAGGATTCCAATAAATGTACTTTTGTACGGTTATTAGGTCTCTTCGTGTCTGCGGAGAGATTTTATTTTTTATAAAGCAGTTAAAAACTGTGAGGAGGTGGATACACAGTGTTAAGCAATAATAGACAACTAAAAGAAGCAAAAGTAGCAGAAATAAAAGAGAAATTAGAAAAAGCTCAAGGTGTAGTACTTAGTCAATATCAAGGTCTAAATGTAGAAGATGATACGCTGTTAAGAAAAAACCTTAGAGAAGCTGGAGTGGAATATAAAGTTTATAAAAACACACTAGTTATTCTAGCGGCTAGAGAATTAGGAATTGAAGGTATAGTAACACACCTAAAAGGTTCTATTTCATTAGCTTTTGGATATGAAGAACCAACAGTTGCAGCTAGAGTTTTAAATGAATTTGCAAAAACTCATAAAAAATTAGAGCTAAAAGCAGCTATAATCCAAGGAGAAATATTTGATGCTGTTCAAGTTAATCAATTGGCATCAATACCACCAAGAAATGTTCTTCTTGCAAAATTACTTGGAAGCTTCAAAGCTCCATTATCAAATTTTGCATACGTATTGAACTCAATTAAAGAGCAAAAGGAATTAGCTGAATAATATTTTAATTATTAGGCTGAAATACATAACAAATAATTTTAATTGATTCAAATTATTAAGATGAATAAAAAAAATAGATATTAAAAAAATTCGGAGGTGCATTTATAATGACAAGAGAAGAAATTATTCAAGCTGTAAAAGATATGAGTGTTTTAGAATTAAATGAATTAGTAAAAGCTTGCGAAGAGGAATTTGGCGTAAGTGCTGCAGCACCAGTTGCAGCTGCAGGAGCTGCTACAGCTGCTGTTGAAGAAAAAACTGAATTTGATGTAGTTTTAACAAGTGCAGGCGCTAGCAAAATTAAAGTTATTAAAATTGTTAGAGAATTAACTGGACTTGGATTAAAAGAAGCTAAAGATATAGTTGATGGAGCTCCTAAAACAATTAAAGAAGCTGTAAGTAAAGAAGACGCTGAAGCTATAAAAGCTAAACTTGAAGAAGTTGGCGGCGGAGTAGAAATAAAATAATTTATTATAAAATTGGGGGTACTTTTACATAAGAGTGCCCTTTTTTAAAATGTTATGTTGACATAGAAATATAACTATGATAATATAGCATAATGCACTGGAAATTAGTAGTATATCATTAAAAAAAATGTAATTACTGATAAAAGTGAATTAAATTAACATAAATGGTTATAATAACATGATGAAAATGTGTGAATCCAGAAACACAAAGTCCTAGGGGAAAGTGTGTTTTTGGTTATTTTAGTTTATACAAGGGGTGAAAGCTGATGGTACATCCTGTCCAATTAGGTAAAAGAACAAGAATGAGTTTTTCAAAAATAAGAGAAGTAACTGATATGCCAAATTTAATTGAAATACAGTTAGACTCTTATAATTGGTTTTTAAAAGAAGGACTTCAAGAGGTTTTTGACGATATAAATCCTATCCAGGATTATACAGGTAATCTTGTTCTAGAGTTTGTAGGATACAAACTTGATACAGATAATATTAAGTATTCTGAAGAACAATGTAAAGAAAGAGATACAACATACGCAGCTCCTCTAAAAGTTAAAGTTAGATTGCGTAATAATGAAACTGGTGAAATCAAAGAACAAGAAGTCTTTATGGGAGATTTCCCGCTGATGACACCTCAAGGAACATTCGTTATTAATGGAGCAGAAAGAGTTATAGTAAGTCAATTAGTTAGATCACCAGGAGTTTATTACAATTATTCTGTTGATAAAACTGGAAAAAAACTTTACTCCTCAACAGTAATTCCAAATAGAGGTGCATGGCTAGAGTATGAAACAGATTCTAATGATATTGTTTATATTAGAATTGACAAGACAAGAAAATTGCCTATAAGTATTTTGGCTAGAGCTATGATGGATAATGGTAGCGATTTAGACTTACATGAATTATTAGGTGAGGAAGAAAGACTAACAGCCACCATAGAAAAAGACAATACAAAAACAAGAGAAGAAGCATTGATAGAAATATATAAGAGGTTAAGACCAGGCGAACCACCTACAGTGGATAGTGCGGTATCTCTTATTGATTCATTATTCTTTGATGCAAAAAGGTATGATTTGTCAAGAGTTGGTAGATATAAGTTTAATAAGAAGTTATCTATTAATCATAGAATTGCTAATCAAATTGCAGCTGAGAATATTGTTAACCCTATAACTGGTGAAGTTATAGTTGAAAAAGATGAAAAAATAGACAGAGAAACTGCTCTAGACATTCAAAACTTGGGAATTAATGTAGTAGATCTTCAAGTAGAGGATAAAGTGATAAGAGTTATAGGAAATAACTTTGTCAACATTAATAAAGTAGTTAAATTTGATATATCTGATCTTAATATTAGGGAAATGGTACATTACCCAACCCTAAAAGGAATATTAGATAATTTCAGTGATGAAGAAGCAATTAAAGAGCAAATTAAAATTAACAAAAGTAGATTAATACCAAAACATATAATTAAAGATGATATGTATGCTACAGTGAGCTACGAGTTAGGACTAACTTATGATATCGGTTATATTGATGATATTGATCATTTAGGAAATAGAAGAATTAGATCTGTAGGGGAACTTTTACAGAATCAATTTAGAATAGGCTTATCTAGAATGGAAAGAGTTGTAAAAGAAAGAATGACAATTCAAGACCAAGAAGGAATAACGCCTCAAGCGCTTATAAACATAAGGCCAGTAGCTGCAGCTATAAAAGAATTTTTTGGTAGTTCACAACTTTCTCAATTCATGGATCAAACAAATCCATTATCAGAACTTACCAATAAAAGAAGATTATCTGCACTAGGACCAGGTGGACTATCAAGGGAGAGAGCTGGGTTTGAAGTTAGAGACGTACATTACTCACATTATGGTAGAATGTGCCCTATAGAAACTCCAGAAGGACCAAACATTGGACTTATTAACTCTCTTGCTAGTTATGCTAAAGTAAACGAATATGGGTTTATTGAAACACCGTATAGGGTTGTAGATAAGAAAACATCAGTAGTTACAAACAAAATTATATATATGACTGCAGATGAAGAAGATGCTTACTTAGTAGCACAGGCAAGTGAGCCAATTAGTGAAGATGGTACTTTTGTAGACAAAAAAATAACTGTAAGAGCTAAACACGAAGTAATGGTTGTTCCAAAAGAAGAAGTAGATCTTATGGATATATCACCAAGGCAAATAGTTTCCGTTGCGACAGCAATGATACCTTTCCTTGAAAATGATGACGCCAGTCGTGCTCTAATGGGTTCTAACATGCAACGTCAAGCAGTACCACTACTAAAATCACAAGCACCAATTGTTGGTACAGGGATAGAATACAGAGCTGCAGTAGACTCAGGTGTTCTTCCAAAAGCTAAAAATGCAGGTGTAGTTGAATATGTAAGTGCAAACGAAATTAGAGTAAGAAGAGATTCAGATAATGAAGTTGATACTTATAAAATTCTTAAGTTTAAAAGATCTAATCAAGGTACATGTATAAATCAACGACCTATAGTTAATAAAGGTGAAAAAGTTGGAATAAATACAGTGCTTGCAGATGGACCTTCAACAGACCTTGGAGAAATAGCTTTAGGTAAGAACATCCGTATTGGATTTGTAACTTGGGAAGGTTATAACTATGAGGATGCAATGCTAATATCTGAAGAACTTGTTCGCGATGATATATTTACTTCAGTTCATATTGAAGAATACGAATCAGAAGCAAGAGACACAAAGCTTGGACCAGAAGAAATAACTAGAGACATCCCTAATGTCGGAGAAGATGCACTTAAAGACATTGATGAGGGTGGAATAATAAGAATTGGTGCTGAAGTAAGATCTGGAGATATCCTAGTTGGAAAAGTAACTCCTAAGGGAGAAACAGAACTTACTGCAGAGGAAAGATTATTAAGAGCAATATTTGGTGAAAAAGCAAGAGAAGTAAGAGATACATCACTTAGAGTGCCACATGGCGAAGCTGGAATAATAGTTGACGTTAAAGTGTTCACTAGAGAAAATGGTGATGAACTTCCACCAGGTGTAAATGAACTAGTTAGATGTTATATAGCTCAAAAGAGAAAGATATCTGTTGGAGATAAGATGGCAGGAAGACATGGTAATAAAGGGGTTATCTCTAGAGTATTACCAGTAGAAGATATGCCGTTTTTACCTGATGGAAGACCACTTCAAATATGCTTAAATCCACTTGGAGTTCCTTCTCGTATGAATATAGGCCAGGTATTAGAAGTCCATTTAGGATGGGCAGCTAGTGAACTTGGTTGGCATATTGCAACACCAGTATTTGATGGTGCTCTTGAGGAAGAAATTGAAGCATGTTTAGAAAAAGCAGGATACCATGCAGATGGAAAAACTGACTTATATGATGGAAGAACTGGAGAAGCATTTGATAGCAGAGTTACTGTTGGATATATGTACATCTTAAAGCTACATCATTTAGTTGATGATAAAATACATGCTAGATCAACAGGACCATATTCTCTAGTAACTCAGCAACCATTAGGTGGTAAAGCACAGTTTGGTGGCCAAAGATTTGGAGAAATGGAAGTTTGGGCTCTAGAAGCTTATGGTTCAGCTCATACTTTGCAAGAAATATTAACAGTTAAATCTGATGATGTTGTAGGTAGAGTTAAAACTTATGAAGCAATAGTTAAAGGCGAGAATATTCCAGAACCTGGTGTGCCTGAATCCTTTAAAGTTCTTATAAAAGAACTACAAGCGTTATGTTTGAACGTTAAAGTTCTTACTGACGAATTAGAAGAAATCAAACTGAAAGAATCAGTTGATGATGAAATTGAAGAATTAAATTTAAATGTTAACATAGAAGGATCAGAAGATATAATTTCTGAGGCACCAACGGAAGAGTACATTGAACTTATCGATGATGACGAAGAAGTAGATATCGATATAAATTATGATGAAATACCCTTAGAAGAATTTGGTGAGGACTTAGAATTAAATGATTTTAATGATGAACATTAATATGAAGGGAGGATGTACCCTTGTTTGAATTTAATAATTTCGATGCTATTCAAATAGGATTAGCATCACCAGAGCAAATCAGAGAATGGTCAAAGGGTGAAGTTAAAAAACCTGAGACTATAAACTATAGAACTTTAAAACCTGAAAGAGATGGACTCTTTTGTGAAAGAATTTTTGGACCAATTAAAGATTGGGAATGTCACTGTGGAAAATATAAGAGAGTAAGATATAAGGGAATAGTTTGTGATAGATGTGGCGTTGAAGTTACAAAATCTAAAGTAAGACGTGAAAGAATGGGGCACATTGAACTTGCTGCTCCAGTTTCTCACATTTGGTATTTCAAAGGAATACCATCTCGTATGGGACTTATTTTAGATATGTCACCTAGATCACTAGAAAAGATTCTTTATTTTGCATCTTATGTAGTATTGGATCCAAAAGAAACATCACTACTTAAGAAACAAATCCTTAGTGAAAAAGAATATAGAGAAGCTATTGATAAGTTTGGAGCTGAAAGTTTTGTAGCTGGTATGGGCGCAGAATCTGTAAAAGTACTTCTACAAGATATAAACTTAGAAGAGT